>Ga0182021_10001422_pt1 | contig 27348 bp, 22 predicted proteins | sample 612E3MmetaG_FD_120493 | JGI IMG/M metagenome (GOLD analysis project Ga0182021, IMG submission 120493) | Permafrost microbial communities from Stordalen Mire, Sweden - 612E3M metaG (Illumina Assembly) | ecosystem: Environmental > Terrestrial > Soil > Wetlands > Permafrost | place: Sweden...
AGTTTTCTTTTATTACCAATAAAATTGTCGTCTACAATAAAGACACTACCGTTCCACCCGGCTGCGTGTAAAGCATCAAGCTCTCTCTCGATCTGTTCTTTGCCTTTGGTCCTGGGCATGTGTCCGTTGAGTACCACTATATCGCAAAATTCACAGTCAAATGGGCAGCCGCGGGAATACTGGATTGACATGGATGAGTACTTCTTCATATTTACAAGGTCCCACTTGGGAAGGGGAGTTTTGCTGATATCTGCCATCTGGTCGGAAGCGTAAATTCGCCGAGGTGTGCCGTTTTGCAGGTCAGACAGAAACTGCGGCATTGTTATTTCTGCTTCATTTAAAACAAGATGATCGATGCATGTGAAGTCCTCGTACTCCGTAGTAAAAAGAGGGCCTCCCGCCACTGTGCGGGCACCCAACTTTTTACATAATTTAAGAACATTTTTCGCCGATTCTCTTTGCACAACCATGGCACTGATAAATACGAGGTCAGCCCATTTTATGTCCTTGTCCTTGATTTTGGTGATGTTCAAATCGATCAGCTTGAGCTCGAAACTGGACGGAAGCATGGCTGCTACAGTCAGCAATCCCAGCGGCGGAAATGCCGCTTTCTTGGAAACAAATTTGAGCGCATGTTTGAAGCTCCAAAAAGTGTCGGGATATTCAGGGTTTACGAGCAATATTTTCACTATTTTATTATTCTCCTAAAAGGCGGAAATGCGGTGTGGATAGCTACTTATAGAACAAGTATAGCACGTGAAAATGCATCAGGTAATCGGTAGTTGTACTTATTTAGACAATCTATGAGGAATTGTACCAGTGCCACTGCATTATTGGAATACATCCAGGTGACCAACATGGTAAAATTTAGTGTATTAATCTCTTTGTGAGACAGAGGTGAATATGCCGTTTCAGCAGTGGCTTCTGGTAAATATACCGACATGGGCGATCGCTGCCATCATGTTAGCTGTGGCGGTAGGGACTGCGGTGGGAGGCGTCTTGCTGGTGCGCCGTTTTTTTGATGTTGGTAACCTGAAACACCATCATGATGTCGCAGGCCCGATTTTCAGTACGCTGGGTGTCGTATATGCAGTATTGCTTGCCTTCGCAATTGTAATCGTGTGGCAAGATTTCGATAGGACGCAAAATAACGTGATACTTGAAGCGAATTATTATGGTGATATTTACCGTGATTCAGTGGGCTTGCCTGAACCATTCCGTAGCCAGCTAACATCAGCAATGGACGATTACATCAATACCATCATCAATGACGAATGGAAGCTGCTGGCAGTAGGCCAGCGCAGTATGGTCGTCCAGGATAAATCAGACAAGATATGGAAGATGTTTGGTGATTTCGAACCGAAAACCGAAAAAGAGAGAATATTTTTAGCGGAGATTCTGAACAGGGCAAACAATGCTGGAGAACTGCGGCGTCAACGAATTGCAGATGCTTCAGCAGGCATCCATCCTGTACTGTGGTTTGTGTTGCTTTTCGGCGGCATTATCACGGTGGTGTTCACATTCTTCTTTGGTTCGGAAAACCTGGGTGCGCAACTTATTATGACTACGCTGCTAGCAGTATTGATTGTGCTGATACTTTTTACCATATTGATTATGGATTTCCCCTTTAGCGGCGATCTCTATATTTCACCTGACGCTTTTAAACAGGTACTACTGAATTTGAAGAGTTGAAAAAGTGATATTATTCTGCATGGTTAAAGTGGTGGAATGCCGACTAAACTGTCCCTGAATTTCCAAATATCAAGGCACGCTTAGAGAATTTACTTCACTATTTGCGATAAAAACAGTTAGCACGTAAAATAAATATATATTTGGGCCGGGGCTGAAAGGTCCCGGTTTGTGTTTTTGATAATCATGTCTGATAAACAGGGAACAACCAAACCAGTAAAAGGTACAATAGTAATAGCCTCGGAGCTATGCAAAGGGTGTGAGCTTTGTATTAATTTCTGCCCTAAAAATGTCATATCGCAATCCGATAAACTGAATGCCGCGGGTTACCAATGCGCCGTTTTTAATGACAATGGCGAATGTACCGGTTGCGCAATCTGCGCCTTAGTCTGCCCGGAAGTAGCGATCGAGGTGTTCCGTGGCTAAAGTTTTTATGGACGGCAATAGCTCAATCGCTGAAGCAGCTATAAGGGCTGGTTGCCGCTGCTATTTCGGCTATCCGATAACTCCGCAGAACGAAATAACCGAGTATATGGCCACCAATCTGAGCCGGAGAAAGGGGTGTTCATTCGTCCAGGCTGAGAGCGAAGTGGCGGCAATCAACATGGTTTATGGCGCCAGCATTGTGGGCGCCAGGGCGATGACATCATCATCAAGTCCCGGTATCAGCCTTAAACAGGAGGGCATCTCTTATTTGGCGGCATGTGAACTGCCTGCCGTGATTGTTAATATGCAGCGCGGCGGTCCCGGTCTTGGCAGCATTGCAGCTTCGCAAGGGGACTATTTCCAGGCAACGCGGGGAGGCGGGCATGGTGATTACCGCACGATCGTTTTGGGCCCGTCATCCGTTCAGGAACTCGCTGACCTGACTATGCGCGCCTTTGATCTGGCAGATACATATAAAATCCCTGTGATTATTCTTGGTGATGGTGTATTGGGTCAGATGATGGAGCCGGTAGAATTTAAGAGGGAAGCACCTGCCGAACCTCCTATAAGACCAGGCGCCTTGAGAGGAGCCCAAGGTCAGGCGAGCAGAATTGTAAAAACCTTTACGTCCAATCCCTCAGAACTTGAGGAGATTAACTGGAGCCTGTTCAGGCGATATGCGTTAATTAAGAAGGAAGAGACCACTTACGAAACATTCATGGTCGATGATGCCAAGCTGGTTGTAGTGGCATTTGGAATTGCCGCAAGGATTGCCAAAGGCGCCATCCGGAATGTTCGTGCTGAAGGCTTGAAGGTGGGCTTAATAAGGCCCATTACGTTGTGGCCTTTCCCCGATGAGCCGTTAAAAGAACTGTCGAAGACTGTTAAGCAGTTCCTGGTATTTGAGATGAATATGGGACAGATGGTCGAGGATGTTCAGCTCTCTTTGCTGGGGCAGGGGGAAGTCTCTTTTTACGGAAGACCCGGTGGCGTTATACCGACTCCCAGTGAGGTGGCACGCGTAATCTCCCGTCTCTATTATCAGAAAGGTTTGAAATAGTGAAAAACGTATATACAAGGCCCAAATCGCTGAAAAAGACTCCGTTTCATTACTGTCCGGGTTGCGGACATTCGATTGCCCATCGGCTTATTTGCGAAGTAATTGATGAAATGGGGTTGCGGGATAACACGCTGGGCGTACCTCCGCCAGGTTGTTCGGTCTTTGCCTATAACTACTTCGATGTAGATATGGCAGAATCAGCACATGGCAGGGGGGCTGCAGTTGCCACCGGTATAAAGCGCGCTTTTCCTGAGATCGTTGTATTTACTTACCAGGGCGATGGTGATCTTGCGGGAATAGGCACGGCGGAGACTATACACGCTGCCAACCGCGGCGAGAATATAACCACGATTTTTATTAATAATGCTGTGTATGGCATGACTGGCGGGCAGATGGCCCCTACCACGCTATGCGGCATGAAAACCAGTACGACGCCGTACGGGCGTGATCATATATTGGAAGGGCACCCTATTAAGATGAGCGAGATGTTGGCGATGCTGGAAGGTGTGGTGTACATAGAGAGAGTGGCAGTGAATTCACCGGTCAATATCAGGAAGACGAAAAAGGCCATTGCCAAAGCATTTGAAATGCAACTTAATAAATGCGGTTTCTCGATGGTAGAAATACTTTCACCGTGCCCGACCAATTGGAAAATGAGTTCTGTACAGGCCTGGAAGTGGATCGATGAAGAGATGACGAAGGTATTTCCGTTGGGCGTCTTCAAAGATGTGACGGAGAAAAAAGATGCTGATTAAGACCCTGATAGCAGGTTTTGGGGGCCAGGGAGTGTTATCGATGGGACTGAACCTGGCTGAAGCAGCTATGCTGGAAGGTAAAAATGTTACTTACCTGCCTGCTTACGGGGCTGAAGTGCGTGGGGGGACGGCCAACTGCACTGTTGCTATCTCCGATGAGGAAATAGCTTCCCCGGTAGCATCGTCCCCCGAGTTTGTTGTAGCTATGAACCAACCTTCTGCTGTGAAGTTCCAGCATCATATACAGTCAGGCGGCGTATTTTTTCTAAACTCGTCGCTGGTGAAAGCTGAAATTATGAGGGGTGATATCGAGATTGTGCGTGTACCGGCAAATAAGATAGCAGAAGACCTGGGCAGTCCAAGGGCGGCAAATATGGTCATGCTGGGGGCTTTTACCAAGAAAAGTGGCCTGGTTGAATTGCCGGATGTTCTGGCTGCGCTGAGGCGTATTTTAAGTGCTAAGAAAAAATTGGTAGACATAAATGAAAAGGCCCTGAAAACAGGGTATAATTTATTTTGACGCGTATATAAGAGGTGCAGACGTGTGTGTAAAACAAGTTTCAATAATCCTGAATAATGTGCCCGGTATGTTCCTGTCAGTCAGCGAATGCCTGGCGAGGGAAAGCATTAATATACGCGCAATTTCAGTTGCAGATACGTCCGGCACGAGCACAGTCAGGTTTGTGACCGATAACCCGGAGAAGACTGTCAACGTATTGAAAAGCAACAGCTACACTGTTATTGAAAACGATGTTATCGCTGTAGAAATCCCTGATCACCCCGGAGCACTGCGCGCAGTGCTGAAGCCGTTAAAAGAATCACATATAAATGTGCTCTATTTTTATACTTATCTTGGCAGGGGAGAAAGCGGCCAGCCCATCGTTATAATAGGCGTTGACAAGACAGAGGAAGCTGTAGAGGCGTTGAAGAAGAACTGGGTGCACACCTTCGGGAATGAGATTTATGCCCTTTAAGGGCTGCACGATATATTATTTGATGGGCATATTATATTAGGGGGTGGAAGCGATGAACGAACTAGTTAGTATGCTTGTAAGTAAATTGGGAGTAAACGAGGGGCAGGCTCAGGGAGGAACGGGTTTAATACTTAATCTGGTCAAGGAACAACTTAGCAAGCAGGATTTCTCTCAGATATCCCAACACATACCTGGAATTGCCGATCTGCTTAATTCCGCACCTCAGCAGGGAGATGCAGGTGGAGGAGGGATTTTGGGCATGGTGGGTAAATTGGCTGGATCATTCGGCGGTAGTTCTGAGCTGGGAGAACTTGCCAGCCTGGCTGGAGGATTTGAGAAGCTTGGAATAAAGCCCGAAATGATAAGCCAGTTTCTTCCTATCATAATTTCTTTTGTTGAGAAGAAGGGCGGCAGCAGTGTGGCGGATTTATTGAAGGGTGCCCTTGGCGGGGCCTCACAATAAGATAAACGGCGCTATATTTTTTAGAAAGCGCAACAAATTTGAATAAAAAAAGCGCCGGTCCTATATGAGAAGGTACCATGACATTCGAACCGGCGCAGGCAAGGAAGGGAGGCACAAGGATCCGTTACGGGACTAACGCGCTCTGAGACCCGATTGATATCCAATCATATATATAGCTGCTCTGTTTTGAAGCTCGTTGAACGAAATTCGGCCGTCAGAATAAAATATCTCCCCAGCGATTTTATTGCAGAACCCATTGGTATTATTCCTGATATTGCCGGGTAGATCACCTAAAGTGTAGCCCACTGAGTATATGAGTTCTTCGTCAATTCCATTGATTCTGACAGGCTCCTCATCTCCACTTTCATAATAGTGCAAGGACCAGGATGTTAAACCGATTTCTTTGACGAGTTCCTCTATACCAGTATCGGAGGTCTTTAGTTCAGTCCTTTCAATTAAAGCTGCCAGATTGGTAACCATTTATTTCCTCCTTACCGGGGAAATTGCCCGGAACTTGCTTTCAAGTACATTTAACCATCATGGCCTGGTTAACGCATCCTTATACCGAACATTTGCGGTATGCGGAGAACCATGATTTTATGCGGCGTATTAATTAAAACCAGTAATGGAATGTCAGTGTATTGATTTTAACTGGAGCTGTTTGCATTTTTAGTGTCCAGATGAAATTTAACCGAAAGGCATATGAGAATTAGCCGCTTCAGGAATCTTTGCCTGTCGTCAGATAGGACGGTATACTTATATCAAATGTATGTGTGCCGACAGGCAGCTTCGCCCATAGTCTTCGATATTATATTTTGTGAAAATTGTATAGTTGGTTCGGGAGCGGTTGAAGGTTGGAAACGATAGGTTCGAGATTAGGCGTAGAGGTGTAATTTAAGTGGAACCGATAAAAATATTATTAGCCGAAGACCATGCGGTGGTCCGGGAAAGTATACGAGAATCCCTGGCGCACGAGTTAGAGTTCAAGGTTGTGGGAGAGGCCAGTGATGGAGAAGAAGCTGTCAGATTGGCAAAAGATCTCTCGCCCGATGTTATACTGATGGACATTTCAATGCCCAGGCTGAATGGAATCGATGCAACCCGACAGATAAAGTCATTTCAGACGTCGGTGGCCATTTTGATCTTAACTGCATACGATGACGAACAATATATATTTTCTGTACTTGCAGCCGGGGCGGCAGGTTACCTATTGAAGGATATCGGAGTTCATGACCTGGTCGACGCTATTAAAACGGTATATAAAGGGGACTCTGTTCTGCATCCGACTATTGCCAAGAAGGTCCTGAAAAAATTTCGTGCAAATAAGGAAGAGCCGTCCAAGGAAAAAGAATCTGACCTGCTTAGCGAACGGGAATCAACTATTCTGAAATTGGCTGCTAAAGGGCTGAGCAACAATGCTATGGCACAGGAACTTCATCTCAGTGTCAGCACTATTGAGAGCCATCTGCGCGCCATTTTTAATAAATTGGGAGTGGGTTCAAGAACGGAAGCTGTTATAGAAGCGATGAAGAGAGGTTGGCTGGCGCTCAAGGACATCTCCTGATCCGGTCATAATGCCCTGCTGATGTGCTCTACCTTAAGGAGAATAATTAATTATGGTAAATCTGATCATAATTATTGTTTTACTGGTTGCCCTGGGGATTACAGCCAGCCTGTTGATCTTCGTCGTCATCAAAATTTATCTCAGAAAGGATAAACAATCTTCCGGCACCGAAGAGATTGTTTCCCGTGTGCTCGGCGGCTCGCCTCTGCCGGTATTTGAGATCGACAATAAACACAGGCTAATACAGTGGAACGTTGCATTGGAAGTGCTCTCGGGCATTAAAAAGGCGGATGTTCTGGGCACAGAAGGGCAATGGAGGGCTTTCTACAACGAAAAACGGCCTGTACTGGCTGATCTTATAGTAGATGGTGCCAGCGATAAGGAAATATCCGCCCAGTATCCAAATAAAGCGAGAGAATCGATGCTAATCAAGGGTGCCTATGAGTCTGAAGATTTCTTTCCATCGCTTGGAGAAAAGGGCAAATGGTACCACTTCACTGCCAGCCCGATGATTAATAATGGAGAAGTAATTGGCGCCATTGAGATCCTAGAAGATGTAACGGAGAGACATACGGCAGAGGAAAACCTGCGTTATTATATCGGGCAGGTGACAAAGGTACAGGAGGAAGAGCGCAAGTATCTGGCGCGTGAATTGCACGACTCAACGGTGCAGACGCTGGTCGCTCTTATTTATCAGCTTGATAATTTCATGGCGGATAAGCCGGGCCTGACGGAAAGTCAGGTAGCCAAATTAAAGGGAGTTTACAATAGCCTGAAAAGGGCAGTGGAAGACGTGAGGAATTTCAGCCGCAGACTGCGTCCGCCGGTACTGGATGACCTTGGCCTGATACCGGTACTGGAATGGCTGACCGGGGAGTTGAAAAAGTCGTATGGCGTAGAAATAGCTATTGAAATAAACGGTGAACACAGGCGGTTGGCGCCTGACCTAGAGCTCACTCTTTTCCGAATCATCCAGGAAGCTATGATCAATGCTACCAAACATGCCAATGTGAAATCGGCGAATGTTAAGATATATTATCTGTTTGACAGTGTAAGGGTCGAGATAGTGGACAAGGATGAGGGTTTCGATTTGCCGGAAAAAATAGGCTCACTGCCAAGAGATGGGAAATTGGGGTTGGCCGGCATAGCCGAACGGGTAGAATTACTTGGCGGGAAACTGGAAATCCGGTCGCATAAAGGGGAAGGGACCACTGTTCTGGTGGAGTTGCCCGTAAAATAACAACATTTACGTGCCGGGTGATTTGAATATGACGGCAGCCAGGGGAGGAAGTGTGATATTCAGGGAGAAGGGTTGGCCGTGATGCGGGATGTTTTCAGCTTGAAGGCCGCCTTTATTGCCCAGGCCACTGCCCCAGTAGATATCTGCATCGCTATTCAGTATTTCCTGCCAGTAGCCGCCTCGCGGTACGCCGATCCGGTATTGGTTACGGGGAATCGGTGTAAAATTGCATCCGACCAGTATGATATCGTCTGAAGATTTGCCACGGCGCAGATAGCTGAGTACACTGCCGAGGGAATCGTTGCAGTCAATCCAGTCAAATCCTTTCCACTCAAAGTCGAGCTCATACAGAGCGGGCTCGCTGCGGTAGAGGTGCGCCAGGTCGCCGACAAGTTTCTGAAGAGCCTGATGACGGTCATACTGAAGCAAATGCCAATCAAGGCTTGTTTCATGGTTCCATTCCCGCCACTGGCCGAATTCATCTCCCATAAACAGCAGTTTCTTTCCCGGCTGTGTAAACATATAGGAGAAGAGCAAGCGGAGGTTGGCGAATTTCTGCCAGTCGTCCCCCGGCATTTTACTTAGGAGAGATGCTTTACCATGTACAACCTCATCATGTGAAAGAGAAAGTACAAAATTTTCAGAAAATGCATACAGCATGCGAAATGTAAGCTTATTATGGTGGTATTTTCGGTGTATGGGGTCTTTAGTGATGTAGTCGAGTGTGTCATGCATCCAGCCCATGTCCCATTTCATGCCGAAACCCAGCCCGCCAATATATGTAGGACGGCTGACCATGGCCCAGTCCGTGGATTCTTCGGCGATGGTCTGGACATCGGGGAAATTCTTGTAGACCTCTTCGTTGAAACGGCGAAGCAGGGATACGGCCTCAAGGTTCTCCCTTCCACCGAACTGGTTTGGTATCCATTCTCCCTTCTTCCGCGAGTAATCGAGATACAGCATCGAAGCTACTCCATCGACCCTCAGCCCGTCCACGTGGTATTTATCCAACCAGAATAGGGCACTACTCAACAGGAAGCTGCGCACCTCATGCCGTCCGTAGTTAAAAATATGGCTTTTCCAGTCGGGATGAAACCCTTTTCGTACATCTGCATGCTCGTATAAGTGGGTGCCGTCAAAAAAACCCAGTCCGTGCGTGTCGGTGGGAAAATGTGATGGTACCCAGTCAAGGATTACCCCTATGTTATGCTGGTGCAAATAATCTACCAGGTACATAAAATCCTGCGGTGTCCCGTAGCGGCTGGTCGGTGCGAAGTACCCGGTCAGCTGGTAGCCCCATGAACCGCCGAAGGGGTGTTCCATTACCGGCATGAGTTCGACGTGCGTAAAGCCCATCTGGATGACGTAATCAGCCAGCTTTGGGGCAAGCTCACGATATGTGAGAGGCCGGTTATTATCTTCCGGCACACACATCCATGAACCAAGTTGCATCTCATAAATTGCGATTGGGGCATTCAGTGCGTTTTTATGCTTGCGTTCCCGCATCCACTCGCTGTCATTCCAGTCATATGAGAGGTCCCAAACGACGGAAGCTGTCCTGGGTGGTATTTCACAATAAGAAGCAAATGGGTCTGCTTTTTCCACACGATAGCGATGTACCCGGGATGCTATGTGGTACTTATAGAGAGCACCCCGGCCCAGACCCGGGATGAATCCTTCCCAGATACCCGAACTGCCGCATGCCGCCAGTTTAAATCCTTTCTTCTGCCATCCGTTGAAATCCCCCATAACGTAAACCTGCTCGGCGTTGGGCGCCCATACAGCGAAGTAAGTCCCATCTTCTCCGTCTACCGTAGCAGGGTGTGCGCCGAGTTTCTCATAGAGGCGGATATGACTGCCCTCGTTAAAAAGGTACAGGTCATCCTGGCTTAATAGACTGAAGTTGTCTTTGCTCATATCTGCTATTGTTGTAAATAGTAGCAGAATTTAATCGCGGCCGTTCAATGAAGCAGGTTTTTCCGGTTCTGTGCGGACTATACAGGGAACTTGAAGCCCTTTTCCTTGAATAATGATACGCAGGTATCAACAACAGTTTCATCATAAAGGGTGCCCCTGTTCTGTATAATTTCATCAAGTGCTTTATCCATGCCGAGAGCGGCTCTGTACGGTCGGTGTGACATCATCGCTTCAACGGTATCTGATACGGCCAATATCCGGGCTTCCAGCATGATCTGGTCGCCTTTCAGGCCCCTGGGATAACCGGATCCGTCCATTCTTTCGTGATGCTGGTGGACCATCTCATCGACTGGCCAGGGGAATTTAATGGCTTTAACGATATCGTATCCTGCGCTGGCGTGTGCCTTGGCCAGGCCTCTTTCAAGCTCGGACAGCTTGCCGGGCTTGCTCAATATTTCTGAAGGCACATATACTTTTCCAACATCATGCAGAAGACCAGCTACGCGTAAGGCGCGCTGCCGGTCTTCAGAAAGTTGCATCTCCTTTGCAATTGCAAGCGCCAGTTGTGTAACCATCTTCTGATGGCCGGCGGTATAAGGGTCCCTTAATTCGCTCATCATTGCTACGGCTTCCATCGTCCCTTCCAGCGTAGAAGTGACGGTTTCCAATGCCTTATTCAGTTCAGATTCGGCCTTTTTACGGTCGGTAATATCACGTGCAATGCCTTCAAATGCGACTGCTTTATTGTCCTTGTTGTAAATTGGGACCAGAACTGCCTCGATATAAACGATATGGCCGTCCTTGTGTATCCACCGCATCGTAACAGGATTTTCAAAAAGCGCCCATGCCTCAGGCCCTTTTCTGATTGATTCGATCATTTTTTCAATAATGCTCAGGTCGTCCGGATAAACGATTTTCGTTATTACAGAATAGTCTTTGTAGTGCTCATCCGGCGTATAGCCTATTATCTTTGTGGATGCAGGGCTTACGTATTCAAATTTGATATCCGGTTTGAGCTGGACCCGGAATATCAGGTCGGGCGCATTATCTGTAATTCTCTGGAAACGCTCCATGCTTTCCAGCAGGGCAGCCTGGGTTTTCTTACTTTCCGTAATGTCCGTCACGAAATTTAGGGTGGCGGGCTTGCCCTCCCACTCTATTACAACTGCCCGAATCTCTGCCCATACGTATGATCCGTTGGAGGCCATTAACCGGGCTGTAAGCTCTTCAATAATGGGTTCTCCCGAAAGCCTGCGCATGTATCTCTCGATCACTGCCTGCCTGTCATCGGGGTGGATGTAATCAAGGAAAGGATGCGATAGTACAAAATCCTTGGAATACCCGAGCAAAACCGGGATATACTGGTTAACAAATTTGACATACTCGCCCTGAAGAACGATTATGCCCTCCCTGGCATTTTCAACGACAGCACGGTACTTCTCCTCGCTGTCATGCAGGGCATCCTCTGCCTGCTTGCGCTCGGTGATGTCGCTGATGAAGCTCAACGTGGCCGGCCTGCCCTCCCAATTAATCAAGGCTGTGTTTATCTCTGCCCACCCAACAGCCCCGCCTTTAAGCACATATCTGAAGGGATAGACATGTTCAAAGGGTTCACCCTGCAGCCTGCGCCGGTGCCCGTCGGCAACCATTGCCAGGTCATCAGGGTAGACCAGGTTGGCAAAGGGCATATCTTTCAATTCATCGCTAGAGTATCGGGTAAGATCGACAGCCCTGCGGTTGGAAAATTTGATTTTTAAGTCCTGTATTACGATCATTACTTCATTGGCGGTCTCCACGAGCTGGCGGTACTTCTCCTCGCTTTTGCGCAGTGCCTCAGCTGCCAGCATGCGCTCGGAGATGTCCCTGATTACCCCGATAACACCGATGGGGTTTAGGTTAGCATCGCGCAGGAAACGCATTTTCCCCTCAGTCCATATTGTGCTGCCGTCTTTCTTTATGAATTCTATTTCATGGGTCTCACTGGTCGAGCCCGGCGGCAGCATCTTGCTGAGAGCTTCCTTGAAATTATTGACAAGAGCGTTATAGGAAGAGGGGGTGACTACTTCTGAGAGGGGCAACCCCACAACTTCTTTGGGATCGTAGCCCAGTATCTGTCGAACCGCGTTGTTAACATAAGTAAGGACCAGGTCCAAATCCACAGTGGCAATTATGTCGACGGTGCTTTCGGTCAGTTTGCGATACCTTTCCTCGCTTTCACGTAAGGCGTCCTCAGCCCGCTTGCGTTCTGTTATGTCTCTGAGTGAGCTTAACGTAGCGGATTTGCCCTCCCACTCAATTAACGCTATGTTGATTTCGGCCCAGCCGACCCTGCCATCTTTCGTTATATACCTTAAAGCATATGCGCTTTCTGACTGTTTTCCTTCCAGCCTCCTTGCGTATCGACCGGCAACCACATCACGGTCTTCAGGATAAACAAGGTTAATGAAAGGCATGCCCAGCAGTTCATCAGCAGAATAACCTGTCAGTTCAACTGCCCTGCCATTGAAAAACTTGAGTATGCCTTCCTGTGCCACGGCAATGGTATCGTATGTTACCTCAATAACATTCCGGTATTTTTCTTCACTTTCCTTAAGAGCTTTCTGGGTTTTTACCACGTCGGTTATGTCACGGCCTTCCGGGACCATATATATAACCTTACCGGCGTTATCCAACACCGGATTCAGGGTAAAATCAACTTGACGTATTTCTCCACGGGCGTTTATGTTGGAAGTATCATAGTGAATAAACTCACCATTGGCAGCCCTACCTATGGCCGCTTTAAGTTGTTGTTGGATCTCGGCTGAGTGTTGCCACCAGGGGGTCTCCCAGAAATATTTGCCTAATACATCCTTTTCGCTTACCTCTGCAAACTGTAAGGCAGTATTATTGACAGCCAGCATGCGCCCTTCCGGATCAAGCAAACCGGTAAACTGGTAATGATGCTCGAAAACCACGCGGAACATGGCCTCTCTTTCTCTTAGCTCCGCTTCCAGTTTTCTGCGCTCAGTGATATCGCGGGTCACCCCGATCATCCCGGCGAATTGCCCCTCAGACGTGATTAATACTGTAGTGGACTCCTCCGCCCAAAAAGTGGTCCCGTCTTTACGGTAAAGTTCCAACTCCACTGTGGATGTATATGTTCCCTCATATGTATTGGAAGTGTTTCCGGGGATGTTACCCAGTACCGTGTTAACTGCCTTATCCAGAGATTCAAGGGTTGCTACCTGGGATAAATTCAATGCCATGGCCTCATCGACTGTATACCCGCGTTGCAGTGTTATAGAAGGGCTGACATAGGTGTAATGCAGTTCCTTATCCAATACCCAGATAACATCTCTGGTGTGGTCGGTAATAAAACGGTAGCGCTCTTCGCTGGCCTGTAGAGCTTGCCTGGACCTGATACGTTCAATGGCGCCGCTTATGTCGGCAGCTATAGTTTCCAATGAATTGCTGATAGTGCCCGGCAACTCAGCCAATTGGTGGGAGCAGACTATGAAGCATGCAACGGCTTTCCCTTCGTGCATCACTGGCAACGTGGCTGTAAATGTCCAGCCTTCAGACTTGAATGGCGTTTCATACCTCGGCGTAAATTGGCTGGCTTTAACATAGATAGGAGTGCCTTTTGCAAGAAGAAGCGTGTCTTCCGAATTAGCTTTAAGGACGGAAAATATTTTTATCGTGGGAGACGAGACGTTTTGATAATAAACAGACTTAAAATCACCGCTTTCATCATCCAGAAGATAAATTACACCGGACTCCATGCCCGCTATTTTGATAGCTGCATCGAGGCTCTGTTGTAGCGCTGAGTTTAAGTCAGTTGTAGAGGCCAGGGTAATGGCCAGATCCCTACGTATCCTGGCCCTGGTATCTTCTAACCTGGGTTTTGTAATATCTACGCATGCACCTACCGAGCGGACTATATTGCCAGCCCTGTCGCGCAACACAAGACCACGATCGATCCAATATCTTATTGCCCCGTCTCTACGGCGGATACGGTATTCGATATTATAGGGCTCGCCCGTTTGTGCGTGGCGGCTCAGGGCTTCAATTACACGGTCATGGTCGTCAGGATGAAGCTGGTGTTCCCAGGCTTCCAGAGTCCTGGGAAATTCTGTTTGCCCGTAACCCAGCATCCCATCTATGTCTCCGAACCAGTCCACTTGCCCGCTGTCTATATTCCAGTCCCTGACGATATCAGTGGTGCTTTGCAGCGCCTTGCGGAACCTCTGCTCGTTCTCCCTTAGAGCCTCTTCAGCTTGTTCACGCTGTTTGCGTTCGCGCATCGAAGTGATGCCATATGCCAGGTCTGCAGCAAGCTGTTCAAGGAGACTGACCTCATCCTGGTCAAATGCGTCGGTGGCGGTGGAGTATACGTTTAAAGCCCCGATTGTCTGCCAGTACGATTTTAAAGGAAGCGCTGCCGAGGCGGCATAACCCTCTATTTTTGCTTCTTCAAGCCACGGTGCGAAATCGGGGTCCGTGGATACATCCTGGTTGATAACCGTATTACCGGAACGTAGGGCCTTACCGGTTGGTCCGCGCCCGCGCTCGTCGTCAGCCCATGTTATATTAATTGATTCGATGTAAGGCTCGGATAATCCACAATGGGCCATGGGACGGACTGTTTTCCTGTCATCATTTTCAGCGAATCCTATCCAGACCATCAGGTATCCGCCTGTTTCAACCATTACGTTGCAGATATTCTGCAGTAATTGCTGTTCGGTAGCTGCCTGCACAACTGCCTCATTGCACTCGTACAACATCTTGTACAAGCGATTTGTCTTCTTGATGGCTTCTTCCTGCTGACGGCGTTCCGTGATATCCGTCTGGAATGTGTAAACAGCTGGCTTGCCCTGCCAGGTTATTTCGGTGGCATGAGCTTCAACCCATCTTATCTCGCCCGATTTGGCTATGGTCCGGTAAACGTATTTTTTTGGAAGTCTATCATCGGAATTCTGTCTGGACTGGTATTCTGCCATTAAACCGGCATAGTCATCTGGATATATGAGTTCAGACAGCCGTTTACCAATTAATTCATCGCCTGTAAACCCGGTAATTGGCGACGGGCCGGACCTGGCAAATACAATACGTCCTTTCTGCACTACATATATTGCTTCGCCTGCATTTTCAATCAGTGTACGGTAGCGTTCTTCGCTATCCTTTAATTCTTGTTCGGCCTGTCGTCGCTCAGTGATATTTCTGCCGAAAAAAGAAATGCCGGTAATTTCCCCGGAGGGCGAGTTGATGGGGCTGGCTGAGAACTCTATATCTAACGGACCCTTGTCTGTATCATAATGACTTTCAAATACCAGGCTCTGACCCCCAAGAACCTGTTTGAAAATATTTTCCCAGGAAGACCGGTACTCAGCAGGTATAAACTCATAGACGTGCCTTCCAACTGCAATTGGTCCTACGACCATCGAGGACATTTTTATCGCAGATTCGTTGGCGGCGGTCACAATGTAATCCCTATTGACTGATACGATGGCATCCGTCGTATTTTCCAGTATGGCGTTCAGGCGGGATTCATGTTCCTGCAGCGCCTTGAAGGTCAGGAACTGGTCCGTGATGTCATCAAAAGTAGCGTATACCTGGTAGACGCTTTCTTCTCCCGGGCGGAACTGGGGAACGGCATTTATTTTGATCCAATGGAATTTATCGTCTGCCGGATTGAAAATGCCCATGACCACATCCCTGACCGGTTTGCCGGTCCTGATGGCTACCGTTGCGGGGTGTGATTCACCTGGAAAATCTGTGCCGTCCTCCCTTATTGCCCTCCATCTTGGATCGTCGCTACTCCTGCCGAGAAGTTGGTCTTGTGATAGCCCGAGTATCCGCTCTGCGGCTGGGTTAGCGGATATGATGTTACCGCTGGCGTCCTGGTAAGTAATACCCTGCGCCATTGTGTCGTAAAGAAGACGAAATTCAGCTTCAGCCTGCTGGAGGGCGCTCTCCGCTTTCTTGCGTTCGGCTATTTCCTCTTCCAGTTCCTGCATCCGGGTCTTCAATTTCTCCATAACGCTGATGCTGATCTGTTTCTCAATTACGGCTTTTTCCGGTGCAAGCTTTTTGACCTTCTTTTTAGATTTAACCTGAGACAGGACTTCTTCAACCAGGCTTATCAAGCTGTCCAGTTCGACTGGCTTTCGCACAAATGCCACAACACCCATTTTTAAAGCCAGTTCTTCATCTTTCTGATCAAGGAAGGCGCCCGTAATGAAGATAAAAGGTATTTTCTGTAGTTTTGTGTCGGCTTTGCACTCCTGGAGAAACCTGAACCCATCCATAACAGGCATGAGTATGTCCGACAAGATTAAGTCGGCTGGCGTGTCGCGAAGTATTGGCAGCGCTTCTTCGCCGTTTAAGGCAGTCATCACCTCGTAGTTGTTTTTTTCAAGTATAGCTTGAAAAAGCCTGAGGTTATCAGTGCTGTCGTCAACTACAAGGATTCTCATGTTACATCCCTGATTGGCGTACCCCCTGCCTTGCCGCGTTGGACCCCGGATAAAAGAAGTATCTTAATAATTGTAATAATTATATATATGCTCTGATAATGTCAAGTATTCTGACGTGGATTTGCATTTGACTTAATGTCCAGCAAATGAAATTGAAGTATTCAGAGAAGACGTAAATATGCATTATGTTATAATATTTTTGCTCGTGTATTAAATATGGGGATAAGGTATATAAAGGAACCCAATTTAATTGATCCTGTGATGGTGGCAGGCTGGCCAGGCATAGGCAATATCGGCCTGATCGCTGTGGATGCTATGCGCAGGTCGTTACGTGCTGAGCAACTAGCGTATATTGAACCATGGGAATTTTTCTATCCCAATAAGACAATTATCCGCAATGGGGAACTGGTAGACTTGAGCTTCCCTGCCAGCGAATTCTATTTCCAGAGGACTGATAAACGGGATGTCATCTTCTTCACTGGTGAAGAGCAGCCTACTGAGGGCGGAAGGATATATGCTGAAGGAAGCAAGGCTTATGCCATGGCGAACATGGTATTGGACGTTGCCCAAAAGTTCGGCTGCAAACGGATATACACATCCGGAGCTGCCGTTGCGCCTTTGCATCATACTGCAAGGTCCAGGGTTTGGGCCGTGCCAAATTCCAAAGCACTGCTGGAAGAGGTAATAAAATACGATAATACGATTATTATGTCCGGCGTGGAGGGCCGTGAGGGGCAGGGCGTTATAACTGGTCTGAATGGTCTCCTGCTAGGAGTTGCGAAGCACAGGGGAATAGATGCTATTTGCCTGATGGGTGAAATACCTGTGTATCTTCAGGGATTCCCGTTCCCTTATTCCAAGGGGTCCAAGTCGGTACTTGAAGTGCTAACTGCTGCGCTTGGCATTTGGATGGATATGGAAACAGTCAATCACCTTGCGGAGGAGAGCGAAAAAGAGCTTACAGACCTTTATGAAAAATTGCCCCAGGAAGTGAAAGACCAGCTAGACCGCTTGAAGCAGGTGACGGTGGCTGCCCCGGAGAGTGGCGAGGCGATAACAGAGGAAGATAAGAAAAGAATACTGGAGGACGTTGACAGGTTCTTTAAAAAAGAAGGCGGAGGCGAGCAGCATTGAATGCATCAGCGGTCACGCAATTCCATGATAGGCCGAAGTTGCAAAATACAGTATTGATTGTTGGGTGGAAAGAGGATGCCAGCAGACTCGCCATCCGTGTGGCTGACTATTTAATACAGGGCCTTGGATGCAGGGAGTTCGGCGAGATCTTGCCGGAAGGTTTTTTCCCAATGGCAGGTGTGTCGGTGGAAAACGACGTGGCCCAATTTCCTGAAAGCAAGTTTCATGGAAGCAGCCAGCATAACCTCGTGATTTTTAAAAGTAATATTCCGCGGGCGGAATGGCATAGGTTTCTAAATGCCTTGCTGGATGCTGCACAGGAATGCGGGGTTAGAGAAATATACACCCTGGGAGCTATGATAGCAGCTTCTGCACATACAATGCCGCGTACGCTAATTTCTATTATGAACTCAGGGGCAACCAGGGTAGAATTGGAACCGTTTAACGTGATATCCAATACCGATTATGAGACGCCTCCAGGGCAAAAACCAACCATGAGCTCTTATCTTTTATGGCTTGCCCGTCAGAGGGGTATAGCGGCGGTCAACCTGTGGGTACCAGTTCCTTATTATCTTTTACCGGTAGACGACCCCCGCGCTTGCAAGAGGATTGTATACTTCTTCAATTCGAAATTGGATCTTGGCATAGACTTCACCATGCTGGATGCAGAAATTGCCGAACAGAACAGGAAAATCGCCGGTTTGTTTGAAAAGTCGCCGGAAATAGAAGCCCTGGTCCGCAGGCTGGAAGTGGGGGAGGGGCTTGACAGTGCTGAAAGTGATAAGCTGGCTCGTGGAGTGCTGGAACATTTAAAGAAATAAAAATCCAAAATCAATTCGGGAAATTCAAAGGACCAAATTCCGGACAAAATTAGAAAAAATTCTAAACTTCGAGTTTTTCAGTTTTGGTATAATTGATCGTTAATTTATCGGACAATAAGGAGGTATTCCTATGGCAGTCAGCTACCAAAAAGAAGGAAAGATCGCGATTATTACCCTTAACAGGCCCGAGGCTTTAAATTCATTCGACCCTGACCAGATAAGTGAGTTCAATAAGTGCCTGTATGATTTCAATGCTGATGAAGGAGTGTGGGTTGGTATCATCACGGCAACCGGTGAGAGGGCTTTTTCCGTGGGTGCGGATATAAAGACTACGCTGCCCAGAATCCAGGAAAGTTCCAACCGCGGTGAGATGCCGGCTCCTGCCATTTGTGAGGACATGCAAATATGGAAACCTCTGATTGCCGCTATTAACGGAGCGTGCCTGGGAGGTGGTTTCGAAGTAGCCCTGGCTTGTGATATCAGGATTGCAACCGCAAATGCCACCTTTGGTTTTCCCGATATCAACATCTGGCCGATTCCCGGGTGAGGAGGCACACAAAGGCTGCCGCGCGCCATACCGCTGGCCAAAGCCGCCGAGATATTGACCTCCGGCAGGCCAATCGATTCCCAGGAAGCCTACCGCATCGGCCTCGTCAATAAAGTAGTACCGGCCGCCGAACTGATGAATGAAGCGAGAAAAATGGCTGAGACTATGCTAAAACCTGCTCCCCTGGCAGTAAGATCGGCTAAACAGGCTATGATGCAGGGATTGGAGACATCATTGGCCTGTGGATTGGAATTGGAGTACCAGCTTGAACGATATGTTACCCGCTCAGAGGACTTCAAAGAAGGGCGGCAAGCTTTTATCGAGAAACGTAAAGCGAATTTCAAAGCTAAATAATATTTAAAAGGAGATAAATAATGGCAATTAAGAAAGTTGGAATTGTTGGTTGCGGTCTGATGGGGCGGGGTATAGCCGAAGTAAGCGCAAAATCGGGCTATAATGTGGTTGTATCTGAGATAAATAAGGAACTGCTGGATAAAGGCATGGCTGCCATCAACCAGTCGCTGTCCAAAGCAGTTGAAAAAGGCAAGATAAGTGAGGCGGACAAAGCCGCAGCTCTGGGCAAGATAAAAGGCACCACGGATATGCAGGATTTCAAAGACTGCGACCTGGTGGTTGAAGCTGCTATTGAGAATCTGGACTTGAAGAAGAAAATATTTGCAGACCTGGACAAGATATGTAAACCCGACGCAATTCTCAGCACAAATACATCCTGTCTTTCGGTAATGAATGTTGCTGCTGTAACGAAGAGGCCGGATAAAGTGCTGGGTTGCCATTTTTTCAACCCTGTACCCGTTATGAAATTGTTGGAGCTGGTCAGGACTATTACAAGCAGCAAGGCAACTATTGATGCGGCAACGGAATGGGGGAAGTCACTTGGCAAGACGGTCATTGTCGCGCCCGACCGCCCCGGCTTCATCGTAAACCGCGCTTATATGCCTTATGTGGTTGAGTCAATTGAAATGTTAGAAAACGGCGTCGCTTCGAAGGAAGATATCGACACGGGAATGCAGCTAGGATTGAATTACCCGATGGGTCCTTTCACGCTGGCAGACCTGGCCGGGCTTGATACGATTCTCTTTGTACTGGATGCCATGTATGCCGAGACAAAGAGTCCCAAGTTCGTTGCTCCTGTACTGCTGCGCAAGATGGTGACAGCGGGACACCTGGGTCGCAAAACCGGCAAAGGTTTCTACGATTACAATAAATAGTCCTACCTTGCTGGACTGATCATATAGTGCTTCCTCTAAGGCGCCCCAATATCGGGGCGCCTTACGTATGTTGACAGCCGGTTTTTGGTGGTATTATAATAATTTATATTCCCCTGGGGGAATATGCCCCGTTGCTATTAATTAGTTTTTCATTGTGTGAAGGCAATTTTGAATTCATTCTATATCCCCCTTCCAGGCTATGTTAGATCCGTTGCAATGCGATAAAGTTCGATCTGAATAAAAATAACGGAGGTCACCATGGCTGATATGAAACCGCTGAGGCCCAAAAAGGACTATCTTGAGAATCTGAGAAGGATGAAGCCCAATGTCAGGATTGACGGTGAGTCTATACCCAGAGACCACAAGGTTTTTATGCCTGCCATTAATTGTGTTGCTACCACGATGGAATTGCCCATGGATCCCCAATACCGAGACCTTATGACAGTTAAGTCGCATATTACGGGGAACATGATAAACCGTTACCTTCACATTCATCAAAGCCCGCAGGATCTTCTTTCAAAGCAGATGATGGTGCGGACCAACTGCCGGCTGGCCGGCGGCTGCATGCAGCGCTGCATGGGTATGGATGCTCTGAATGCAGTGTCGGTAGCTACATGGGAAATGGACCAGGCCCTGGGGACCCAATATTACCAGACTTTCCTTGAGTACATGAAGAAATATCAGGAAAACCAGTGGATAGGCAACTGTGCCCAGACGGATATTAAGGGAGATAGGAAGGCCAGGCCGCATGAGCAGGCGGACCCGGATGCATATCTTCATGTGGTCGAAAGGCGTAAAGACGGTATCGTTGTAAGAGGATGCAAGACTCACATAGGTATAGCCCCGGTTGCTGAGGAACTGATCGTCGTTCCAACCCGTGCGCTGACCAAAGAGGAGGATGATTGGGCGGTTGCTTTCGCTATACCGGGCGATACCAAGGGGGTTACTATACTGGCCCGCTATAGAGTTCCCAAGGACCGTTTGACGGTCAAGGCTCCAATTGCGGAAACCGGAGATGTTGTAGGCATGGTACTTTTCGATGATGTTTTCGTGCCCTGGGAAAGGGTGTTTATGAGCGGGACAAAGAAGGGTGAATGGGAGTTTGGAGGCCGGTTGGCACTACTGTTTGCCTTGAACCACAGGAACAGCTACTGCGGCTGCAAGCCTGCTATGGTGGATATTATCGTCGGCGCATCGGCGCTGGCTGCTGAATATAACGGGGTAGGAAAATCAAAGCATATTGAAATGAAACTGGCGGAGATGCTTTCTGTAGCTGAGCTGACTTACGCCGCCGGGACGGCCAGCTCGGTTTTCGGTAAGGTTCAACCTTGCGGCACATGCACCCCTAATCCGGTATATGCCAATGTTGGAAGACGCCATGCCGGTGAAAACATATACAGCGAAGATAAGGGCCTGGCTGAGATAGCAGGCGGTATCCCGGCAACAATCCCAACCGAAAAAGACTTTCTTGATCCCTACACGGGGCCGCTGCTGAAGAAATATATGAAAAGGGCACCCGGAGTATCGTCTGAAGACCAGGAAAGGCTCTGGAGGCTTATTGCCGATCTGACTTCCTCCGAGTACAGCGGGCTTCTTCAGTATGCGCACCTGCACGGCGGAGGGTCTCCTGTGATGGAGGCCATTGCCCTGTTGAAAGAGTATGACCTGGAAGAAAGGAAAAACCTTGTCAAGAACCTGGCGGGCATTAAAGCCGAGCCGATCAAGCCATGGCGCGGGGCAGAAGGTAAATCATTGTAAGCCGATTACATCGCAATGCGATAAAAAGGCCCGTAAAAACATAGTAAAAAAATTGCGGAAATTGAGGGCTGAAACAGGTAAAAATGCTCTTGACAAGCAAGCAGTGCATACGTCATTATGATACCGGTATGCCCCAGGGGGAATATAAAATTCTGAGGCATAAGGGATAATATGGCTTCTTTAAAACATACATTATTGGGGTTCTTGAGCTATTCTCCGATGACCGGATATGAGATATCGAAGAAATTTTTCAGATTTGTGCGTCCGGCTATGAGCCAGATATACCGCAATCTGAATGCCATGGCTGACGAAGGTCTGGTCAAATCCGAGAGAATCGAGCAAGAGAAACTACCGTCCCGCAACAAGTTTGAAATTACGGCGGCAGGCCGCAGGGAACTGAAGCGATGGGTCAAAGAGCCGCCTGTCCATAACGGCGAGCGTGAGCCGATTATTTTGAAATTATGGTTTGGCAGCCGTGTAAGTAAAAAGGAGCTCATTTCCAGCCTGGAAGTATATTCCAGAGATGTAGAAGAGGAGCTCAAGTTTAGAAAGACGGAAGCCAGGTCGGCCATTCAAAAGGGCTTACAGGATTTTGCCAGCCCGATGGACAGGCTTTACTGGAACCTGGCTAACGACTATGCCATATGGAGATTGGAGTCTTTCCTCGAGTGGAAAGAGAATGCTAAAATTTTGATCAAAGGTTTCAAAGAATCGGACCATATATGACCTTATCGGCAATTAGGTGGTCTGTTAGAAACAGAGTGTTCATAATTTGTTAATTTAGCTACCACAAACTGATCGGTTATATTTAATTTAGTAAGGAGGCCTTATATGCTTGACCGCGTTGGCATTGTAGCTGCTGCTCAAACGAAGTATGAAGCTACAAAATTAGACAAACACCTGAGCCAGCTTGTATTGGAGGTTTCTGATAAAGTTGCTGAAGAAGCAGGTGTGTCGCTTGTTAAAGACGTTGATGCTGTAGTTAGTAATTCCCAGGACCACTGGGACGGCAGGACGATTTCATCCTGTCCTATACCGGAGGTAACGGGTGCGCACCTTAAGGATGAATCCAAAGTGGCTGATGACGGTGCCTATGCTGTTATGTACGGAGCCATGAAAATCCTTTCAGGACATCATAAGCTGGTGCTGATAGTAAGTCATTGCTGTGAGTCAATGACCGATGTTTCGATGATCGAAAATTGCTCCGTAGATCATATTTTCCACCGGGAGATAGGGCTGGACTATACTGTCTGCGGTGCAATGCAGGCCAGGCGGTACATGGATAAATACAAGGTCACCCGCGAGCAATTCGCCAGGGTTGTGGTTAAAAACAAGGCAAATGCACTTAGCAATCCTTATGCGCAAGAAGCTGCCAGGTTAACGGTAGCCGAAGTAATGAAATCCAAAATGCTGGCGGAACCGATAACCGAGCTTGATAGAAAACCGGTTTCCGATGGCGCTTGTGCCGTATTACTGGCCAGTGAAGACCTGGCTAAGAAGATCTGTAAAAACCCTGTATGGATAAAAGGCATGAGCAATTGCTATGACGGCCACTATCCGGGTGATAGGGACCTGGCCAATTGTGATGCTTTGATCAAGGCAACAAAAGAAGCCTATAAAATGGCCGGTATACATGACCCGCTTAAAGAGATCGACCTGGTTGAACTCTCAGAATACTTTTCTTACCAGGAACTATTATGGACAGAAGGGCTTGGTCTGTGCGGCCGTGGCGAAGGCGGCAAGCTTATTGAAAGTGGAGCCACTGGAATGAAAGGCGATATACCGGTAAATGCATCCGGAGGGCTGCTTTCAGGTGTGCCTGTGACTGTTGCGGGTACGTCACGAGTTGCGGAAGCAACATGGCAATTACAGGGCAAAGGCGGAAAACGCCAGGTTGACGGCGCTAAAATTGCAGTCGCCCACGGAACGGGTGGCCTCTGTGGCCAGATGCACTGCGTGCTTGTCTTAGAAAAAGGAGGTAAATAGAATGTCGCAACGAGTAGCAATAGTTGGAGTGGGGATGACGAGGCATACCTCGAGAAGACCTGATGTAAACGATGGTGAATTAATTAATGAGGCTGTAACCGCTGCTTTGGCTGATGCGCAGCTGTCTATAAAGGACATTGATAGCGTAGTAATCGGGAATATGGATTTCTTTGAAGGCCATTATCTAAGTGATGCCATGATGATGGACTACACCGGCGCACGCCTGAAGAAGGGCCTGAAAATGAATACCGGTGGTACTGTAGGAAGCATGGAGGTTGTCTCCGGATTTTATAATGTGGCATCAGGGATATGCGATACATGTTTAGTAATTGGATGGGAGAAGCACGATGAAACAGCCGTGACCCCCGCAATTTCAACTATGGGAGATGCTTCACTGGACCGCCCGTTTGTAGTCGGAGCGTTGACCGGGCTTGCCATCGAGGGAATAGAGTATATGCATAGGACGGGGTGCCAGCTTGAACATGCTGCCATGGCCCGTGCCCAGTCATCGCAGAATGCTGCCAGGAACCCTCATGCGCACCTGCGCGACAAATACACCCCTGAAGAAGTAATGAATGCCAGGATGGTGCAGTATCCACTGAATCTCCTGATGGTCTGCCCAACCAGCGTTGGAGCTTGCGTTACGATACTGGCAGGCGAAAAGAAAGCTAAAAAAATCAGTAAAAAGCCTGTATGGATCAAAGACCATACAACCGTACATCCGGAATATACAGGCAACCATTACCAGGGCCAGTTCGATTTGCCCGGATACCCCAGGCGCACTTCAATGATGATGGCAGGGAGCACGATTCTGAAACGGAACCATATTACTCAACCCATGAAGGAAATACAGGTATTTGAGATGTATGATCCCTGCGCGTTCGTCCAGATGTCGTGGCTGGAAGATTTCGGTATCTGCGGTCATGCTGAGGGGTGGAAAATGATGGAAAAGGGTATGACGGCGTTAGAAGGCGCCTTCCCAGTTAATCCTTCCGGCGGCGTCCTGTGTACCAATGCCATAGGAGATTCGGGCATCATGCGTGTTGCGGAAGCAGCACTGCAGATAAGGGGCGATGCAGGGGAGCACCAGGTTACACGTGATGTCAGGACAGCACTGGCCAGCGGCTTCGGCGGCGCTTTCTGGACGGATTTATTGCTTCTTAAAAAGGACCTTGACTAATCGGAGGTAAAGAAATGAAGAGTAATACAGTACCTGAATTTATATTACATGATGTCATGCTGAAAATACCCTATAAGTGGGCGGCTGGAGAATACATGGGCGAGTTTCTGACCCAGCTGAAGGAATCAGGCAGGATATATAGCAACCGGTGTCCCAACTGCGGAAGGTATAGCTGTCCGCCGAGGCCCGTCTGCGGCGTCTGCCATACTAAAACTGAGCCGAGGGACAAATGGAAGGCTATCGGGCCGCAGGGCACTTTGCTGGGCTTCTGCGTTACAGAGCAGTCTTTCATGGTGCCCAATACGGGCAAGATGCTGGAAGTCCCTTACAGCATTGGGATAATATTGCTGGACGGCGCTCCCGTTACCCTGCAGCATAGATTGGCGGAATCGAATACGGAAAAACTGAAACCAGGTATGAGGGTCGAAGCTGTCTTTAAACCGAAGGAACAGCGGTTGGGGGATATATTCGATATTATCCATTTCAAGACTATCTCATAACGAATTCAGGAGATGATAGATATGTCAGATAACAATACAAAGAAACCGGTTATCACCAATGGCTATATAATTGCGCCGTACAAGTATTCCATGGGCGTGTTGGCCAGCCAGTTTTTCGTGAAGCTGCGTGATTCGAGAAAGATCTGTGCGGCAAAATGCCCGGGTTGCGGCAGTATTACGGTGCCACCGAGGTCAATCTGTCCTAAGTGCTTCTCCAAAATAACGGAACTGGTTGAACTGAGCGGCAAGGGAACGCTGGTGACCTATACTGTTGTGCATTACGATTCATCTGTACAGGCAGTGACACCCCCGTATGCAGTTGGTGTTATCAAAATGGAAGGGGCCGATAAAGCCATAACCCATCTAATCAGCGAAGTAGATTTTAAGAAGCTTAAAAAGGGCATGAAACTGGAGCCGGTATTTAGAGATAAAAGAGTCGGGACTATGCTTGATATAGCGTATTTCAGGCCTGTGAAAGCTAAAGTCTAACATAGTCGTATTCAATGAGGAGAATTGGACAGTGAAAGGAAGACTGGCAGATAGGATTGCTCTCATTACCGGTGGAGGGAGTGGTATTGGAGAGGCGATCTGTAAAGTATTTGCAGCAGAAGGTGCGATGGTCGCAGTGTCTGATATTAACAAGCAAACGTCTGAGAAGGTAGCTCAGGCTATAGTAAAAAGTGGGGGTTTGGCAAGGGCATATGAACTGGATGTAACGAGCGGGTCCAGTGTTAAGGCTGTCGTTGCAGACATTCTGGATACCTGGAAGAAGATAGATATACTGGTTAACAATGCGGGGGGAGGAGTTGAGGCGTTATTCCTGGAAAGCAACGAGAGTATGTGGGATAAAGTTATAGCTCTTAATCTGAAGGGGACCCTCCTGCCCACTCACGTGGTGCTTCCTTCAATGATTGAACAGAAATACGGGAAAATAATAAATATTTCCTCGCTGGCAGGTAAGATAGGCCAGGGAGGTCATGGATTGGTCTATTCAGCCTGCAAAGCCGGAGTAGATGTGTTTGCCAAGGCCCTAGCTAGGGACGTTGCCCGGTATAATATTAACGTTAATTCAATTTGTCCCGGGACCATAGATACACCGCTGCTTCAAAGCGTGCCGAGCCTGCTGGAGAAAATGACCAAAAGGATCCCCCTGAGAAAGATTGGCCAGCCGCAAGAGATAGCCTACGCAGCCCTTTATCTGGCTTCATCTGAATCGAATTATGTGACTGGCCATTCAATGCCTGTGGACGGCGGCTTATCGATGATCTAAGCGCTACCGGGTCATGTGACAGACTTACAGGACCGGTTGAACAAATTCAACTAAGACCCCTGACCAGCCGTTATCTTACGCTCCACCACTTAAAGACAAAATACGGTAATTTCAGCGTTTTTGCTGCGGACATGTGCGATATACATCATGTCGTAGTCTTATAGTTATTCAGAGTAAAATTATATCCCTGAAGCATGCAGCCCGATGTTGTTTATGATACGGGAAATGATAAGATTGGACATGAAATATTTCGATATGATAACATTATTGAAATGTGTTGTTAATATGTTACATGGAAACATGTTAACAATATAGGCCTATTGACTTAACAAAATATTCAATGTAAGATTTTGGAAGAACTTATGAGCAGACGTAAGAAA
>Ga0182021_10001423_pt1 | contig 27342 bp, 29 predicted proteins | sample 612E3MmetaG_FD_120493 | JGI IMG/M metagenome (GOLD analysis project Ga0182021, IMG submission 120493) | Permafrost microbial communities from Stordalen Mire, Sweden - 612E3M metaG (Illumina Assembly) | ecosystem: Environmental > Terrestrial > Soil > Wetlands > Permafrost | place: Sweden...
GAACATCGTGCGTAATACCCCGGCTGTCACCGGCTTCGTTGGCAGCGGCGGCAAACCGGTTGCCCTTCTCGAAGAAGAAGTACAAAAAATACTGAAACAAATGAGAGCCGAAACACCCAAGATCAAAGTCGGGTTTAAAGAAGGACAGAGCGTGCGGGTTACCGACGGACCTTTCACCGATTTTGTAGGTGTGGTTGATGAGGTCGGCACGGAAAAAGGAAAAGTCAAAGTTTTACTCTCGCTCTTTGGGCGGGAGACACCGGTGGAATTGGATTTCTTACAGGTGGAAAAACTCTAGTTCTTACAGATAGGAGACAATAGTGGCCAAAAAAATAATTGCCATCATCAAATTGCAGATTCCGGCGGGAAAAGCAAACCCGGCGCCTCCGGTTGGTCCGGCGCTCGGTCAGCATGGAATCAATATTATGGGCTTCTGCAAAGAATATAACGAGAAGACTGCTTCAATGGCAGGCTCGATCGTCCCTGTAGAAATTACCGTCTTTGAAGACCGCTCGTTCACTTTTATTACCAAGACTCCACCGACCCCGGACTTACTGAAAAAAGCCTTAACCATCGAGAAAGGCTCCGGTACTGCCGGCCGCACTAAGGTCGGGTCGCTTTCCAGACAGAAGCTGACCGAAATCGCTAAACTTAAGTCGAAAGACCTGAACGCCAGAAGTATTGAAGCCGCCGAGAGAATTGTCGCGGGCACAGCCCGTAGTATGGGAATTGAAGTAGAACAAAAATGAAAAACGGAAAAAGATACGAAGCAGCAGCAACACAAGTAGACACCAAGAAAGAGTACGCTCCTGAAGAAGCTATTGCTACCATCAAAAAGACGGCAACGGCCAAGTTTGATGAAACCATCGAACTTCATTTGCGTATGGGCCTCGACCCGCGTAATTCCGCCCACCAGGTACGCGGTATTGCCTTACTTCCTTTCGGATTAGGAAAAACGGTCAAGGTGCTGGTCTTTGCCCAGGGCGAAGGCGCCAGAGCCGCTGAAGCAGCGGGCGCTGATTTTGTCGGGGCGGACGAACTGGTTAAGAAAATCGAAGAAGGTTGGACTGAATTCGATGTTGCCATTGCCACCCCGGATATGATGAGCAAAGTGGGTAAACTCGGTAAGGTTCTCGGTCGGAAAGGGTTGATGCCTAATCCCAAGTCAGGCACCGTAGTGCCTGCAAATGACCTGCCCAAGGTATTGCAGGATGCCCGCAAGGGGCGCGTAGAATTTAAGCTGGATAGAACCGCTATTATTCATGTCGTCGTTGGCAAAGCGAGTTTTGAACCTGAAAAATTATTGGGTAATCTTTCATCAGTCGTTGAGGCAATTGTAAAAGCCAGACCCAGCGGCGCGAAGGGCGTTTATGTTCGTAGCGCTTTCCTGACTTCATCGATGGGCCCCAGCGTCAAGCTTGATCTTAAGCCGACATTGGCCTTAACCGCAGCATAAAAAGCGTATTAATTAAATCGACTAAAAAGCCCGTGAATTTTCACGGGCTTTTTTTTTAATTCCATTCCGGTGTTGTTTCTATGACTAAAGAGTGACACGGAATCATTCTCATTTCCCAATTCCGGCGAAAGCCCATAGAGTGAAGATAGTAATCGTAGGTACTTACGAAGTAAATGTGCGGAATCCAGTCCCAAAATACTCTACATTTGTTGGCGCAAAATACCTTCGGCCTTTAGTCCCTCTCGTGAGGATACATGGGACATTGTCTTTACAAAGGAGGGAAAGATCTGCCCTTCGTGAGGAGAGATTTAGGGAAGATTTATTTTTACAAAATCCTTTATTTCAGGAACGGGAAGTCATATCCGGTGAGATTCAGGTCTTTGATAAGTTGCCTGATATCCTTTTGCAGCGGTTCGTTGACCGGAACTCCCTTGTCTTTCCTGTCGAGCCATGCCAGATATTCTTTCTCACCGGCGGTATAGATTCTTTTAGCGCCCGGTGCTTTTCTGGATGCCCGCAGTTGCCGGAGAATATCGCCGGTAGCTTTTCTGAAGGTCTCCAGTTCTGTAAATTCACTGATATTGACCGCCATGAAGAAATGCCCCAGATGATAGGGCTGGTGTTTGCCCTCTGGTCCGATACCAAGCAGCGCCTTTAAGAAGGTGCCACCCTGTAACGCCGCAGAAAGGATTTCTACTACCGTTGCGTAACCGTAGCCCTTATAGCCAGCCAAGTCTTCACCGATACCGCCTAGAGGTGCCAGAGCGGCTGTGCCTTTCACTAAATCGATGAGTACCTGATGAGAATCGGTCTTAGGCTTGCCGTCTTGACCGATGACCCAACCCTCCGGCAGAGGTTTCCCAAGACGGTCGTAGACTTCAATCTTTCCTCTTTGTGTAATCGATGTAGCGCAATCGATAACAAAGGGGAACTCCTCATCGGTCGGCATGCCGAAGGTTAAGGGATTGGTGCCCAGCATGTTTTCAACTCCAAAAGTTGGGGCAATGGAAGGTCTGGCGTTGGTACCGGTGATGCCGATCATACCGGCATTGGCGGCCATTATGGCGTAATAACCGGCGATACCGTAATGTGTGGAATTGCGCACGGCTACCATGCCCATACCATATTTTTTCGCCTTTTCGATGGTCATCGACATCGCTCTCTTAGCGATCACATGCCCCATACCGTCGTGACCGTCAATCACCGCGGTGGTAAATCCTTCCCGGACAATTTCAAACCGGGTTATGGGATTCTGAATGCCCTCCCTGATACGGTCGATATAGATCGGCTTCAAGCGACCGATACCATGCGAGTCGATTCCACGTTTGTCCGATGTAATCAGGACATCGGCGCAGATTTTAGCGTCTCCTTCCGGTACGCCGACGCTTTTAAAAACATCGACCATAAACCTTTCCATAGTATTGAAATCTATCCAATAAACCTGATCGCTCATGTGGGCTCCTTTAGGTTATCCGTGTATATCGTTTAGACAATTATTCTAGCATAAAAGAACGAGGGGGAAGCGGCTCCCCCGTGTTTCACCGATTTATTGCTATTTTCTATCGTTTTTCCTTTTCCTGTTATGAAAAGATTACTGCAAAGGATAAACGACAACAATTTATAGTAATAGAAGTATCTTGTTATTTAATCTATGGTTTGACAAGTTTCTGCAGACTATGGACCAATCCATCGTCGCCGGTCCATTTTACAATCACTGAATAGGTAGTTGGTTTATCGATTAAAGTAATACTTGAATTTACATTACCAGAAGCAGGAACGGTTAAATTGTTCATTTTAACGATATTAGTTTTCGTTTCGTTCACGTATTCAATTATCAAATCCAATTTAGAATCAGGTGAAAAATATCCTGATACGCTGATAGTCTTTTGTTCATTTATTACAACTTCGGATACCTGCATTGTTTGAGGTTTTGAAGATTGGAAGGCGGCCATGAATCCAACCGCTATACCGATAACGATAGTTGTTGCCAACATCAAATACAGCGCTATATCGAGTAAACGTTTTTTCTGAAGCATTACTTTGTCGAAGGAATTTATGATGAAGTCTATATTATGAGGATCAACACGCTCGACGCTATGTACTTGAACTTTTGTTGTAAAGAAATATGCAATCATTATCAGTAGGATCGGCAATCCTATTAAAAGGTAGATATACCATGGAAACCCCGGTTTAAATATAGAAGTTCCCACGACGGCAGCTGTTGTGTATATCGTCCAAATAAGCCCGATGCCAGTCTGGATTTTTGCACCGGAGTCTTCGACACTGGAGATTGACTTTGAAATTGCATCTCTGCTGAACTTTTTCCAAAACTGGATTTCAGTTAGCTCATCATCCGGTTTTTCCTTTTCATCAGTCATAGTAAACTCCTTCTTTTTCTGACTAACGCATCAAAATGTATGTATGCTTATGCGGAGGGTCATTAGTGCAGGTTAAATCAACTTGGCCTTTGTTGTTAAAGATTCTGATTTTATCTTCGCAATGTATAGCATCGTTGGTTGCCATGACATATTCAGAGCATCCTGGTTCGGAACATTTGAAAAATGCCACCTGATACGTATTTTCGTGTAATGGATCGACATCACACTCTGCTAACACGGTGGTTAATTTATTTAAAATTGGAGGTACATCAGGTTTACGCGAACCTATTTTATCACCAAATTTAAATGACGTGGAAAATTTGTATGATTCGTAGATAGTAGTAAAAGTGTAGGATGCATGCCCTTCTTTACAGCTTTTACATTTGAATATTAGGGGAGTAATTTCAACGCACTTATTTCCCATATTATTTCTCCTATTCCGTGACCATGATATTTCAGAAATCATACCGGGGGATATAAAAATAGCATTTCACATGCCGAAAGTCAATAGTAATACCCAATGTTATAAGATATTGCAGTTTAGCCACTATACGAGTATTATTCATTTTGACGTAATAATTTCAGGAGTAGATTGACATGACGGAGCATGACAAAAATATAAATAGTCCGGAAGATTTCAGTAAATACTGTCGGGCCATTCCCGATTTTCCGAAAAAGGGTATTATCTTCCGGGATATCACCGGGTTGTTGAAGAACGGGCCGGCATTCAAACGCGCTATTGATGAAATTGCCTGCCATTATAGCGCACAAAAGATAGATACGATCATCAGCATCGAAGCCAGGGGTTTTCTTATCGGCGCGGCCCTGGCATACCGTTTGGGAGCCGGTCTGGTGCCGGTGCGGAAGAAAGGAAAACTCCCCTGGAGGGTTTACCGGAAATCTTACGACCTGGAATACGGACAGGACCAATTGGAAGTCCATCAGGATGGGATCGATCCCGGCAAAAATGTTCTGATCGTCGATGATGTCATTGCCACCGGCGGTACCATTGGGGCGGTTGCTGAACTCGTTAGAGAGATGAAGGGCAATATTATCGGCGCGGCTTTCCTTATCGAACTGACGGCGCTCAACGGAAAAGAAAAAATCAAAGACATACCTGTCTTTTCGTTGATTAAATACTGATAACAAAAGCTAAATATTCACAGGAAATCAGCAACGTACGTATGTTGGGTTTTTTCTTATTACTAAAACACTATGGCAACTCTATCAAAATAGTACTTATTTGCCATTCTTTATTACCTGACATAATCATATGATACTCGTGATGAATCCCCCTAAGGAGGTGTGTCATGAGTATTTTAACGAGAAATTATCAGCCTACGCGGAAAGAACACCAAATTCCGGATGAATTCCTCAAAGGTGTGGATTTTGAATCTTACGTTCGTGACTATCTATTTCCAAAAGATAAATATACGTTGATCGAGCGAACATGCAGTCCGGGAAAAGACTCATTTGTTTTTAGTTCCAAGGAACCCGATTTCAAATTGCAATCAGAAAGTGGGAAAATATTCTTCCTTGAAGCTAAATATCGGGATTATTTTTTCGATGGGGCCATCGAATGGTGTAAATTTTATCAGTTTTCGCACTATGGGGATGTTGATCGTATTGCGCCTGTGTACGTAATCATAGGAATCGGCGGTCAGCCCGATGACCCCGAACGATTATTCTTTTTGCCGCTGAAGGTAATCAAGGGCGATAAATTATACCGGTCAACCCTGCAACCGTACGAAGTGACCGTAAAAAAATGCGTCAGTGAAAACCAACTGGTTTAACATATTGCTATTTGCCGGTTTTCTTGATATTGTCTTCCCACAATTTTGAATTGTCATTGGGATTGAAACCAAGTTTCTGACGGGTCTCAGTAAGGTCGAAGACGGCGGGGTTGTTATCGCTGACGGCATAAGCCAAAACATAGTCAGAATCGATTTGTAGAGACTTGTCCATGACATCGATCAAATCCCTTGTGCTTAAAAACATCACGCGTATATGTTTTTTAACCGGCTCCTCGGCGTGTATTATCCAGTCCTTCATTTTCTGAGTATCCGCCCAGCCGATACGCAAGGAAACAACTTTGATGCCGAAAAACCGTGAGTAATATCGCCCCAGGTCTTCTCCGAATAGTTTCGAGACGCCGTAAAACGAATCGGGGGCGGGCGGGTCGCTTAGCTTGATCAGTCCGTGCTTGTTTACATAAGATAGGTCTTCATTGAGAGTATTGTTGAGCATCGTATAAGCGTGCTGGGTATGATTCGTGCTGGCAAATATTATCTTGGAAACACCGGCGCGGCGAACTTCTTCAAAGACGTTGTAAGTAGTGATTATATTTTGAGTAAGACAATTTTCCCAGGAGGCCAGGGAACTGGAAGCAGCCGCCAGGTGGATCACGGCATCCAAACCCTGGAAAATACCTGTAACCTGTTTTTCGTCCGATAAATCGGCCTGAATCATCTTTAATTTGAGAGACGTATCCGGTTTGGTATTATGATAGAACAGCGTGAGCTCATATTTATCAGCCAGACCGGCGGTCAAGTCGAGACCGATGTGCCCGGCAGCGCCTGTGATACCTATTTTTTTTATCACAATCAGGTTCCTTTTAATAACATTGTGTTGGGCTTACCATCATTAATGATACCAATTTTCAGCGTGGGATATATGCACGAAAATGATTATATTCTTTCCAGCATTGGATTATCAATAACGGCTTGATGAGATTTGTTATAAGTGAAATGGCAATCTCAGGGAAGCGGGTCGTACCAACCCTATTATATAGAATGTCCGAATCTGGGACTGGAAATAAAAAACTGAGCATGCTATAATGAAAAAACAATTGAATATCCGGAGACAGCGGGTTCCTGTTTAATCGGGATTAAAATGCCTGCCGAGGAATAAATACAACTTCCAACGCCTTGGGTTGGCGAGAAAAGTTGGTTTTAGAAGTCCTTGAGCAGTGCGCAAGGGCTTTTTTATTAGTATTTGAAACAGGGAGGTGAAGAGATGCCGACGGAGAAGAAGGCACAGAGCATCGATAGGCTGGAACAGGAAATTTCCAAAGCCAACATCGGTATTCTGACTGACTATCGGGGATTAAAGACCCCGGAAATCAATGGCTTACGGAAAAAGTTGCAGGATGTTAACGGCGATTATAAGGTCGTAAAGAACACCCTGGCAAGGAAGGCCGCTGAGAAAATCAACCGGACTGAGATAACCGGTTCCTTCGAAGGTCCGACTGCCGTTGCTTTTGGTTATGGTGATATTTCGCAACTGGCAAAGACTTTCACTGATCACGTGCGCACATCTAAAATGAATCTAAGCGTCAAGGGCGGATTTATGGGCTCTACAATATTAACGCCCGCAGATGTGACCACAATCGCTGCATTGCCATCCAAGGAAGTTCTGATAGGTAAAGTGGTTGGCAGTATCAAGAGCCCGCTCTATATGCTGGCTGGTGTTTTATCCGGTCCGGTAAGAGGACTACAGAACGTATTAAACGCAAGAATTAAACAGATGGAGGCTAATAACTAAAATGGCAGAAAATGAAAAAGTACAGGGAATAATCAACACTATCAAAGAATTGAATGTTTTGGAGCTTTCACAACTGGTAAAAGCTCTGGAAACCGAATTTGGCGTCACTGCTGCTGCACCTATGGCTATGGCTGCCGCGCCCGCTGCAGGAGCTGCCGCTCCCGCCGCTGAAGCCGAAGAGAAATCTGAATTCACAGTTATTCTGAAATCATTCGGCGCCAATAAGATTAACGTCATTAAGGCAATCCGCGAAGTTACCAACCTTGGTTTGAAAGAATCTAAGGATTTGGTTGAAGGCGCCCCCAAAGCAATCAAGGAAAACGTCAATAAACAGGAAGCCGCAACCATCAAAGAGAAAATGGAAGCTGCCGGCGCTACTGTAGAAGTAAAATAGGTATCTGTTTACTGAATAAAAAAGTTCATACTTTAAGGGGGAAAATTTTCCCCCTTAAAGTATTGAGAATTGCTCCAAAAGCGAGTAACATAATTGCTAAGCCTCTAGAGTGGAGGTAAAGTATGAGTTTTGCTTATTGGATTCCGGTATTAATTGGGGCAGTGATCTTTGTCTTTGGCATCATATTGATTATCTGGGGCGCCAGAGAGTCCTCTAATTATTATGATTCGCTTATCAATGGGTTTGACCTGCGAGAGTTTTTCTCCCGTTGGCCCCCACGTCCGGAACCCGGCGCACTGATTACAGGTGGCTGGATAGCCATCGTAGTCGGTATTGTCGTCGCCGCCTTTAGCGGGCTTCTGTACTGGCTAAGTAAATAAAGTCGTCGGATTTATCGATTCTTGATTCGAGTATCAAAAGGCGTGTTAGAAATAACACGCCTTTTTGTTTTTAATCAGCTATACATTGTTTGACAAGGAATATGGGGATGGTTCTATTTTTTCTGATTCCAATCGTTGCGATTCCCCATGCTGTTACCTACAGGTCCCATCGGCCAGTTAAACCCACCCGTCATAATGGCGTCTACACCCTCAGCGGTGCAAATACCTTGCTCGATGATCTTGCGGGCTTCTTCTCTCGCGGCATAATAAATCCGGTTACCTACATGTCCAGTGTCTCCCGGCACATCTTTGACCCGGACGTGAGTCTTGCCCATTTTATCGCACATCGCTTCAATTAACTGGATGGTTTCTTCAGTAGTATCCTGTGTCCAAACGACCTCGATAACCTTCATGATATTTGCCGGAAAGAACCAATGCATGCCGATAAATAAAGGCTTTCTGTCAGTAACGACCGCCAGGTCGGCAATTGTGAAATTGGATGTATTGCTGGCAAAAATAGCTTTTTTCTTTACGATCCTATCGAGTTCAGCAAAGACTCTCAATTTAATATCTTTGTTTTCCAATTGACCGGACGGGCCGCCTCCGATCGTTTCAATAACGAAGTCACAATTCTTCAAGTCTTCCATATTGGTGGTGAGAGTTAGATTAGCCAGGACTTTATCCATTTGAGTCTGAGTAAGCTTACCGCGTTCTACGGCTCCTTTTAAACCGAAACGGCCGTTAATAATATTTTCCTTAGAGCGGGCAATTATTTCATCGGTGAGATCGCGGGCGATCACTTTAAAGCCGGCTGAAATAGCTGTCTGGCTGATGCCGGTACCCATAATTCCTGCACCCATGACCCCGATACATTTGATATCTTGAAGTTTCATTTATTACCTGCTTTTTGCACTCTGCCGAAATTGAGATTATGGAAGAATATTATCTGAATACCCAACCATTTGCAAATCAAGTCAATTCTAATTAAGTGGTAACCAGAATGATAATCCCGCCGGGTTATCCATCCTCCGGCGGAAAATGAAAGTTGAACGCCGAATGTTGAAGACCGGCTGGTTACCGGCTCTTATTTTTATATTCGGGGCACCAGGTAGCATTGGGACGCTCAGAATTGTGACAGGCGCCTCGCCAATCCCATTTACAGGTATCGCAAAGGACAGTCTTCATACCCAGCGCTTTTTTTATATTAATCTGAACTTTATGCCATTTGGGTTCCATAATATCCTCAACTTCCATCATACACATTTGTTATAGTTAGGCGCAAAAATATGATAGAATGGAATCAATCGTTGAGTTTAACTATGAAGTATTCTTACCGCTTTGTTTTCATCACCGCCCTTTTCGTAACCTGTCTGCTGACGGCAAACATTGTGGCTGTAAAAGTCTGGGGGGCAGGGTCTTTCTTTCTGCCGGCCGCCGTAATTGTTTTTCCTTTCAGTTATATCTTTGGCGACGTTCTGACTGAGGTTTACGGCTATCATCAAGCGCGTAGAGTCATCTGGCTGGGTTTTCTCTGTAATCTCATTTTTGTGATATTTGCCTGGCTGGGACAGATTTTACCTCCGGCGCCGCTATGGACCGGGCAGAAGGCTTATTTAGCCGTTCTTGGTTACACGCCGCGATTACTCGCTGCCTCTTTTGTGGGGTACCTGGTTGGGGAGTTCGCCAATTCTTTCGTTCTCGCCAAAATGAAGATATTAACCAAAGGAAAGTGGCTCTGGTCGCGGACTATCAGTTCCACGATCGTCGGCGAGGGATTGGATACAGCCATTTTCATATTAGGAGCTTACCTGGGAGCGGCTTTCTTCACACCATGGATGATTCTCTGGCACTGGGGCGCAAAGGTTGCCATCGAAGTTATATTCACTCCGTTGACGTATGTGATTGTCAATTACCTCAAAAAAAGTGAAGGCATGGATACCTACGATACCGGCACTAATTTTAACCCTCTGCGAATCAACGGTGGGAAAAGTAAAACCCGATGAATATCCGGTTTCTCGGCACACATAACAGCGAATCGAAAGATGTTAAACCGACCTGTCTGCTTGTCGATAACGTTCTCGCCCTTGATGCCGGCGGATTGGTTTCCAGTCTTACGCTTGATGAGCAATTGGCGATCAAATCATTTTTAATCACTCATCACCATTACGACCACATCAAAGATATCCCGATGCTGGGGATGACTTTCTATGCTAATAAAGCCAAAATGAATCTGTATTCCATTCCATCGGTCCACGAAGCCCTGGATTATTTATTTAAATACCCTGGAAAGTTATACACGAATTTTCTATCACATCCGGCAGAAGATCCTACTATCAGATTCACCGTTATTGAGCCGTTGAAGCCGTTCGTAATTAACGGTTATAAAATTCTGGCAGTGCCCATGAAACATTCGGTGCCTTCGGTAGGATATCAGGTTACGTCACCCGAGGGCAAGAGCTTTTTCTATACAGGCGATACGGGTAACGGATTGCAGGATTGCTGGAAATATATTTCTCCCGAAATACTCATCATTGAAGTCACGGCAGCCGATGGTTTTATGAAGTCCGCTAAAGAGACCAGTCATTTGACTCCCGAATTGCTCAAAGAGGAAATGCTCTCTTTCCGTAGAATCAAGGGTTACCTGCCGAAAATAATAACCGTTCACATGTTCCCGCAAATCGCCGAAACCGGATTGATCGAATCGGAATTGATGCACGTAGCCGCTGCGCTCCAAGCCTCGATTGTTACCGGTCACGAAGGAATGCAAATTACTCTGTAATATCATAATCAGGCCTGATCAATATATATCCTGAAGAAATTCCGAAGATTATTATTGATATCAATGCCGGTAATAGAGTGCTGTTTTATGTGTACCGGAGACAATCGCAATATGTAGAATGCCCCGATTGCCGCCGTATTTATTGGCAATGCCCTCATTGCCAGGCGATGGCCAAAAAAATACAGGGATTGTTTAAAAGTTGACCGTAACCTCAACCCTTGCTACACTTGGTACAAAGGCAATAGATTAATTGCAGTCAGGAGGTGAAGGCTTATGTTCCTGGCAATTGACATCGGCAATACGAACGTGACGATGGGCGTTTTTGAAGGTGAAAAGATCCGGTATACCTGGCGTCTTAAAACCGATGTCCATAAAATGCCGGATGAATACGCCACGACACTGATAAACCTCCTTCAGTTCCGCAAAATTGCTTTAACGGATATAAAAGAAGTGGCATTATGCAGCACGGTAGCGCCGCTTGTACCGATTTTTGAAGAGCTGCTTGATGGATATTTTAAAATCAAGCCCCTCGTAATCGGGGCCGGCGTCAAGACCGGTATACGAATCCGTATGGACAATCCCAAGGAAGTGGGACCCGACCGTATCGTGAATACGGTGGCGGGATATAAACTTTACGGCGGACCTACGATTGTCGTTGACCTTGGCACGGCCACTACTTTCGATACAATTTCTAAAGAAGGCGATTTTATCGGTGGGGCGATCGCGCCCGGTCCGATGACTGCTGCCGAGGCGTTATTCTCCCGGACGGCAGCATTACCCCGCATTCAGTTCGTCCACCCGCCAAAGGCCATCGGCACCAATACCGTCGGGGCGATGCAATCCGGGATCATGTTCGGATACGCTGGGTTGGTTGAGGCCATCGTCGCCCATATCGAAATGGAACTAGGTGAAAAAGCCACTGTAATCGCGACCGGCGGCTATGGCAGCATCTTCGCAAAAGAGACCGACATTTTTAAGGCGGTCAACCCGGACATCACACTCATCGGTTTGAGAATGATTTATCAGATGAACAAGTCGTAGTCTCCCCTTACAAAGGGGATAACTTTCCCTCCCTAGTAAGGAGGGATCCGAGGGAGAATTTAGAGCTGGATTCCTGCTTTCGCAGGAACTACAATATGGGCAAGGAGGGGGCAGTAAATGTTGAAACACAAAATGATAGTTCTGGGTGTTACCGGCGGAATAGCTGCCTACAAAGTAGCCGACCTTGCCAGCAAGCTAACCCAAGCCGGCGCCGATGTCAGAGTCGTGATGACTTGGGAAGCTACCGAACTCATCAAACCTTTGACTTTTCAGGCTCTGACCGGAAACCCGGTTGTCACCGGGATGTTCGAACCTGCGCCGCTTGCGGGCATAACCCACGTTAACCTGGCTGATGAGGCCGATATCGTCGCTATTGTCCCTGCCACTGCTAACATTATTGCTAAGATCGCTAACGGTATTGCCGATGATATGTTGACCTGTGTGGTATTGGCCACCAAAGCGCCGGTGGTGGTTGCTCCGGCAATGCATAACAACATGTATGTCAATCCCATTACCCAGGAGAATATTGCCAAACTGAAAGCAAGGGGATTTACGATCATTCCTGCCGTGTACGGCCGTTTAGCTTCCGGCGGAGTGGGCAAGGGAAGACTGCCTGAGATCACCGATATCATGGGGATCATCCAACAGACACTCGGCAGAAAAGGCGATTTGGCCGGAAAAAGTATTGTAGTGACCGCCGGCGGTACTCAGGAAGCGATCGATCCGGTGCGTTTTATCGGCAACCGTTCTTCCGGCAAAATGGGTTATGCTGTGGCAGAAGCGGCCCGGGACAGGGGCGCTGCTGTCACACTGATCACTACCCCGACCTCGCTTAATCAAATTGCAGGCGTGGAAATAATAAAGGTGCAGTCTGCCAGGGAGATGGAAGCCGCAGTGGTCAAGGCGACCGCTAAGGCTGACGCCCTGATCATGGCGGCCGCAGTTGCCGACTACACGACGAAGGCTGCCGCTGCCCAGAAGATAAAAAAAGGCGCTGCCGGCTTGACACTGGAACTGGTGAAAACACCGGATATTATCTCCGGGGTCAAAGGAAAGTGTTTAAAAATTGGTTTTGCCGCGGAGACTGAAAACCTGATCGTTAATGCGAAACAGAAACTCGCAAAAAAGAAACTTGATCTGATCATCGCTAACGATGTGACTGCCAAGGACAGCGGGTTCGGCGCTGACACCAATAAAGTTGTGATAATCGATAAAAACGGCAAACAGGAAAACGTCCCGCTAATCAGTAAAAGAGAAGTCGCCGACAAAATATTGGACAGAGTAGGGAAGATGCTGAAGAGGAAGAATAGGTAGTTCATAATACTCTGGTGGCCCAGACGTCTCTGCCTGTGCAGCGCCGGATTTAACTACCAGTAAATATCTATGGAGGCTACTACTGCCTGTCCCCCATATACATTGGGTAAATAGTAATAATTATTGCTTAACGCATCCCACCAGGAGTCATTTCTATCTTGGCTGGGTGGAATATTACCAGGTGAAACAGCCTTGTATGGTTTACCGACTTCAATGCGAGCAATCGTGTCTTTTTGAGTACAATCGACATAAACCAGTCCGTAATCGCTGGTAATGAATGCGTCTACCGCGTGTCCTATAGGTTCATTCCTAAGGGTTAGAACGACTCCCGCCGATTCTATGTTTGAAGTCTCTGCGTTGTTGTATACCGTAGTAGCATAATTGACACAGTTGAAGGATTGAATATTATACGGATGCTGGTCGGTTGTGTCTTGGGAAATAAAAGCGATCAGCTGGTTCCATGTAGGATTCACGGCTTGGGTATTATCGGTATGCGACCATTGCTGCCCGTTGAAGTCCCATGCTGTTGTCGCCGAGTGGACAGTGATGCCCAGAGCTAATAGTGTTTTCTGATTGTCGGCCAACTGTTGTTGAGAAGTGGCTAATTGCGCTTTGGCATCAGACAATTGAGTTTTAGTGGATACCAGTGTCGTAGTGGCACTGTATAACTGGGTCCGGGTGGAAACCAATTGATCCTGAGCGGTTAACAACTGCGTCTCAGCGCTGGCTAAATCGGTTTTGGCGGTATCCAGTTGGGCTTGCGTTTGAGAGAGAGTACTTTGTGTTTGTGTCAGAGTATCTTGAGCTGTCGTCAGTTCTACCCGTGTGTCCGCCAATTGCTGTTGGGTATTGTTGAGTTCAGATTGTGTTTGGGAGAGAGCAACCAGAGACCGCTTCAGTGTCGCTTCGGCGCTGGAAAGATGGAATGTAGTGATTAACGCCCATGCCAGCACAATTGTAAAAGGTATTGACAATAAAAGAACCAACCTTCCTTTTGGAATATTCATCTCTCCTACCTCCGAACATGACTGACGATGGCCTGAGCCGGTGTCTTACTATTAATTATAGCTTTATTTGGCTTTTTAAGGTTGTGTCATCAGATAATTACAATTATTAACTTCTATATTGTACCTGGATAAGTTGACAAATATCACAAAATATTTATACCGATAGTGCTACAATAACGTTAATAAATCAGGTGCGGGAAAATGAGCGCTGAATCGAACGTAAGAGAACAACCGCAGAACTATACCCCGGAAGAAGCGGCATTACTGATCCGTCTCAGGGTATTCGTAAACATGCGGTGGCTGGCAATTCTCGGTGTATTGGGTGCGACATTGGTTGCCTCCAAAGTATTTCATATCGGTTTCCCCACGATACCGGTGTACATTGTCTGTATTTTTGTAGCGCTATACAACCTGGTATTTTTCATCCAGGCGAAGAACCTCAAAAAAAACCCGCCCGGACAGATAATCGAAAAGGCTATCACCTACAGTAACCTCCATATCATGCTCGATCTGGTGGTACTCACCGTCCTGATCCATTTTACGGGAGGCATTGAAAATCCCTTTATCTTCTACTTTGTTTTTCACGCGATCGCTGCCAGTATTTCACTGCACTATCGGACCACGTATACCCTGGCGACACTGGCGCTGGCGATGGTTTTGTTATTAGTAGGATTCGAATATGCCGGCTGGATAACACACTATAATCTGCAGGGTTTTGCCGATCCTACTTTATATCACAAGTGGAGTTATATTCTTCCGGTTCTGGTAGCGCTATCGACGGTGCTTTACGGCGCAACTTATTTAACCTCGACTATTTCCGGCGAGTTGAAGAAGCGACAACGGGAAGTGGTGCGGTTGGGGACCGAACTGCTGGACAAAAAGACAGTCGAAGTTGCCCGCGAAAAAGAGATGCAGGAAAAACTGAGCACGGCTTATGGGGAGCTCAGCCGATCCCTGCAACAACTCAAAGAGAGCCAGGAACAGTTGATCCAGGCTGAAAAACTTTCCTCTTTGGGACAGTTATCCGCCTCGATCGCCCACGAAGTAAACAACCCGCTTTCCGGCGTGCTGGTCTATACTCAATTGCTGGCAAAGAAAATGAAAAATGACAGTCTGCCCAAAGAAGTTGCCCTGGAATACCTGTCCAAGATGGAGTCGGAATTGACCCGCAGCACCAAGCTGATCAGAAATCTGCTGGACTTTGCCAGGCAGTCACCGCCGGCTTTCCGGCAGGTTAACGTCAATGAAGTGATCGAGCGTTCCTTCGACCTGGCAGCTAATACCGCAAAAATGCAGCAAGTCCAGGTGATCAAGGAATTAGCGCCGTCTTTACCTGAGATTTCCGCCGATTTCGACCAGTTGCAACAGGTCTGTACTAATCTGATATTAAATGCCATTCAGGCGATGCCCCAAGGCGGTAAACTCACTTTGCGATCTTCCGTTGAGAAGGATTACCTGAAAATTGAAGTCAGCGATACCGGCTATGGTATCTCTGCTGAAAACATGCCTAAATTATTCACTCCTTTCTTTACGACCAAGCAGGAAGTCAAAGGAGTGGGCTTGGGACTGGCTGTTTCCTATGGTATCGTCCAGCGGCATCGCGGCAGGATCGAGGTGCAGAGCAAAGAGCAGGAAGGGACGATCTTTACGGTTTATCTGCCATTGAAAACGGAAGGAACTGAGGTGAAAAAAGCAGAGGCCGGTCATTGATGATCAATAATTTCCTGATTGTCGGGTTGAACCACGCTATGGTATGATACAGACCACAGGAAAAACCGCTGAATTGGAGTTTAATAAACGATACAAATTCCGATTATAAATTCTGAAGGGAGGTAAATCAGCCATGAAAAATATACTGGTAGTAGATGATGAAGCTATTGTCAGGGAATCGATCAGAGACTGGCTTAAAGACGCCGGTTATCAGGTCAGTGTGGCTGAAAGCGGTGAGGAAGCCCTGAAAATGATACAGAAACAGGATTTCGGGGTGATGATCCTCGACCTGAGATTACCGGGAATTAATGGCATCGAAGTATTGAAGAAAGCGAAGACACTGAAACCGGATATCAAATCCATTGTCATTACCGCCTACCCAACCATGTTGACACAGGAAGAGGCGAGTAAATTAGGCGCCATCGATTATCTGGTGAAACCCATCTTCCCGGATAAACTGGAAGAACTGATTCGAGATACGGTGGGAGAAGCAGAGGGCAAGAAATAGCTGCATTGTTTTGATAAAGTAATCCTGTAACGGTAAAAATAAAAGAACCGCCTGTAAAAGTGCAAAGCGGTTCTTTTGTTTAATGAATGCTGGAATTTGTTATTTTAAAATAACTTTAATATGCCTGAGCGGTTGCGCTCCATTCCACCGTGTATCTTGCAGGTCTGAGGTCCGATGCTAAGACGTTCGATTTCCATGCTATAGGTCTGCCCACCCAATCTTGAACAGCATCAGCGGGAATCTGTGCTGCAATAACGTCATCGGTAGAAATAAGTTTACCGGCGAGGTCATAAAACTCTATTCTTAAATCCAGATCAATAGTATATTTGGCTTTACCTACATCCCCGCCGCTGAGCGATTGGATCGTTATAGTACCGGATGCCTGATTATTTACCGGAGTTAGAGAACTGCTATCAGTCGCGACAACATCAACGTGTTTGGGTGCGTCCCGGCAAGATGTGGATGCCGCAATAGTACTAATCATCACAATCGCAAAAAACAAGATATTTCGCCAGTTTTTCATGTTGAACTTCACTCCGGTAATATTAATTATTCTTTCTAGACTGCAGAGTCTAGCTGGGCGATAGCCATCTTTATTATGATACTAGTTCTATACAATCTAAAAAGCAATTTTGTGAACGGGGGTAAGGGATTCCTCTTTTGGAAGTTTAGAATAACTTGGATTTTGGAGCGGGAGACGAGATTCGAACTCGCGACTTTTTGCTTGGGAAGCAAACATTCTACCACTGAATTACTCCCGCGGGTCAGTTTTGATTGTAAGATAAACAATACGATAAAAGCAAGTATTTTGCCTGCAAAAATAATTATATGGATTCCTGCACATTTCCTTCGTCAAGTACTTCCGACTGCGGCCTCCAGCCGGAGTTTATCCTTGCGCAGGCATGAGGCGGGAGTGGCAATCTCTAGGAAACTGGAAGGCCTCCCTGCCCGGGGATTGCTTCGGATAAACCTCGCGATGACCAGAGCGCCGGTACTACTTGATTTTCTGGAAGAAACAGTCGGGGGCGCCGGTGTGGCAGACAGGCCCCGTCGGTTTGGCTTTTACCAGAATCGTATCGTTATCGCAGTCTTTCCAGACTTCTTTCACCTTGATATAATTTCCTGAGGTCTCGCCCTTGTGCCACATTTCCTGCCGGCTGCGACTGTAAAACCAGACGTCCTCACCTTCTAGGGTGTGATTCAGCGCTTCTTCGTTCATATAACCGAGCATCAGGACGACTCCGGTATCGGCGTCCTGGATTATTGCAGGGATCAGGCCTTTTTCATCGAATTTAATGTCTTTCATTTTAATTTCTCCATTCACATTAAAAAGTATACCATACCGATTGTTTTCCAGATAAGAATGGAATGGATTCCTGCCGAAGTATCATCCCGTGAACAACAGGACAGGAATGACAATGACACGCGGTTGGATTCCGGGCTGCGCCAGAATGGATTAGGGGCTTAATTATTAATGACAGCCAGCGCTTCTTTCAGCTTGATATCGCCGGTATATAACGCCTTACCGATGATCGCGCCCTCGACGCCGAGTTGCTTGAGCATTTTAAGGTGCAATATCGAAGAAATCCCGCCGGCAGCTATAACAGGCGTCTGGGTGCTATTTACCAGTTCTGCGATGGCGGTAAAATTGGGTTCGGTGAGCGTACCGTCACGCACGATATCGGTATAAATAAAACGCCGCGCGCCTAATTTCATCATTTCTGCCGCAAATTGGACGGTCGTTAGATTAGTTTCTTTCAGCCAGCCGTGTGTTGAGACAAAACCATCCCGTGCATCGATGCTGATGATGATGTAGTCGTTAAAGCGTTTACAGGCCTCCTTCACCAGATCGGGATTTTCCACAGCTACTGTACCCAGGATTACCCGTTCTATTCCCAGCGATAGCATTCTTTGGACAGTATCAATATCCCGCAAACCGCCGCCCAATTGGGTCGGTACCATCGCCGCGCTGGCTATGTTCTTGATGATTTCCAGATTGACCGGCTCTCCTGTGGCAGCTCCATCCAGGTCAACGATATGCAGTCGGGAAGCGCCCATCGATTGCCATTTTAATGCCGCATCCAACGGGTCGTCGGAAAAGCGTGTCACCCGATTATAATCGCCTTGATAGAGGCGGACACACTTACCGCCTTTAAGGTCGACTGCAGGGATAATTTCGATGGTGAGCTCCTTTTATAGCTAACAGCTTTCAGCTGTCAGATCTCAGCTTTTGGATAAGAGAAGTAAGCATACGCTTCACCTCAATAACCCGATTAACAAGATTTATATAACTATTTTCGTCTAGCATTTTCAGATCGCGAGCCAATATCAGATGATATTCCAGTTCGCTCGCCGACCCAAATGCTATTTGGAGAAAACGGGCAAGGTCAGCTTCCCCATCTCTCCCGCAACCTTCGGCGATATTGGCGGGTATAGAAACGCAAGCTCGCCTGATCTGCGAAGTGAGCCCGAAAGTCTCACTCTTCGGGAAATTGTCGGTTACTCTGTATATCTCGATTACCAGAGAATGGGCCTTTTCCCAAACTTTCAATTTCCTGAAGTCTTTCATAATGAAGCTCACTGTATTCAGCTATCAGCCGCCAGTTTCTAGACCTCTTCTGACAGCTGACAGCTGATAACTGATTGCTATTTGTTACAAATTAATATTCGAGTATTTACGCCATGGTCTGGCATTGAACGCTTTATTATTTTTATTCTTGTCTTCAAGAATGTCCAGAGCCCGGTTGATCATCTTGCGCGTATCGTGGGGCATGATGACGTCATCTACGCAGCCTCTATCGGCGGCGACGAACGGGTTTTCGTAAAGATTACTGTATTCCTGAATACGTTGGGCTTTTGTTTCTTCCGGAGTCTTGGATTCACGTATTTCACGCGCAAAGATAACACTGGCAGCGGTCTCCGCACCCACAATGGTTATGCGGGAAGTAGGCCATGCATATACAAAATCGGCGCCGATAGATTTGTCCAGCATGCCGTAATGCGCGCCGGCATAAGATTTCCTGAGGATAACGGAAATAAGTGGGACGGTAGCGTCCGCCCAGGCGAACAGTAATTTTGCGCCGTGTCGCAGAATGCCTTTCCAGTCCTGTTCCGGACCGATCAGATAACCGGGGCAATCACCGAGGGTAACCACCGGAATATTGAAAAGGTCGCAGAACCGAATAAATCTGGCGGCCTTATCTGACGCGTCGATATTGATCACACCGGCCATTTGCATCGGCTGGTTAGCGAAGATGCCTACCGTTCTGCCGTTAAAGCGTCCAAAACCTACGATGATGCTGGTGGCGTGAAGCGGCATTATTTCATAAAAATAGCCGTCATCGACGATGGCTTTGATCACTTTCTGCATGTTATAAGGTGCGGTCGCTCTATCGGGGATGATGGTGTCCAGTTCAGGGCATTCTCTTTCGGGGTCATCTTTTGTGGCGACGAGCGGCGCTTTTTCAGTATTATTGGCGGGAAGAAATTTGAGCAATTCCTTGCATTTTTCGATGGCATCTTTGTCGTCGTTGGCGACAATATGGGTGCAGCCTGACTTGATGGCATGAGCTTTATATCCTGACAATTCCTCCAGGCTGATTTTCTGTCCCAGTTGTGTCTCTACAAAAGCAGGTCCGGCAATACCCATAAATCCGGTGTCTTTACATTGAATCAGGAAGTCTTGCATGACCGGATGATAAGCCTGTCCGCCGAGGCAGGGGCCCATCAGTAAAGCAATCTGAGGTATAACACCGGATGCCAGGATTTGAGAATGAAAGGTCCAGCCGTAAGCTTCCAGAGTGTCCATACCTTCCTGCAAGCGTGCGCCGCCGGAGTCATTCATGCCGATGAACGGCCAGCCTTTTTCCTTGGCGAAATTGACGGCATAAGCCAGTTTCTTACCGTGGTTTTCGCCGAAAGTGCCGGCCATTGCCATATAGTCTTCTGCCGCCGCTACCACATATCGGCCATTTACCTTACCGAAGCCGGTAATGATACCATCGGCGGGGATTTCTTTTTTATCCAGTCCAAAGGCAGTAGTCCGATGTTCGACAAACATCCCGATTTCTGTAAAGGTGCCTTTATCAAAAAAATAATCGATGCGTTCCCGGGCAGTCCATTGGCCGGCTTTATGACGCTTTTCAATTGCCTCAGGAGTTGCCATCGCTTCGATCTTCTGTCGTTTCTTTTGATATTGCTCCAGCAGTTCTTTTGTCGTTGCCATCTATTCTCCTTAAATTAATTTTATTAAATTCCGCTTTCCGCATCAGTTTTTTTACAGCTGTTTTGTTATGGACTGGCTTTATGAAAGCCCTATCTTGTGCCTGACTTCTTTCATTGTCTCACGGGCGATAATTCGAGCCCGTTCTGCGCCGTCAGCTAAAACCTTATTGATGTAATCCGGCTTGGCGGCCAGTTCTAATCGTTTTGCCCGTAACGGGGCCAAGGATTCATTCATATTTTTGGCTAATAGTTTCTTACAATCCACGCAACCGATTGCGGCGGCGCGGCAATCTGTGCCTATTTTTTCAACTTCGGACGGGGTGAAGTATTTGTGTAGAGAATAGATATTACAGACTTCCGGGTGTCCGGGATCTTTACGGAACTTGCGGGCGGGGTCGGTCACCGCGGTCATGATGCGCGCAGATGTTTCTTCGGCGGTGTGCGCAATATCAATTGTGGAGCCTTCCTCGGATTTGCTCATTTTGCTCTTGCCGGTCAGGGATGGGATGGTGGGGAAACTGGTCAGCACTCCTTTCGGCTCGGGGAAAGTCTCCCCGAATTGGAGATTGAAGCGTCGTACGATTTCTCTAGCCAGTTCGATATGAGGCAGCTGGTCTTCACCAACCGGGACGACTTCTGCTTTGTATAAGATAATATCTGCGGTCATCAGCACCGGGTATCCGACCAGTCCGTAGTTGATATTATCCGGTTGAGCCTTGGCTTTTTCTTTGAAAGTGGGTACCCTGAGCAGCCAGCTTAATGGTGTCATCATCCCCAGGTAAGTTTGCAGCTCTGTTACTTCAGGCACGTGGGACTGTACAAAAACAATGCTTTTCTGAGGGTCGATGCCGGCTGCCAGCCAATCGAGTGCCAGGTCGCGGATATAACCTTGAATTTTGTCGGTTTCCTGTAATGTGGTTAAGGCGTGAATATCCACGATGCAGTAAACGCAATCGTAATCATTTTGCAGTTTGACGTAATTATCGATAGCGCCAAGCAGATTACCGATGTGTTGCCGGGCAGTGGGACGGGCACCGGAAAAAACACGTTTCTTCATTCTGAAAATAACCTCGTTATGAAAAAGTCTATCATAAATAAGGTGAAAGGAACAAGGAACGATGCAGTTAACAACTAAAACCTGACTTCTACGTACTTCCCGGGCAATCGGAGGTACCAAATTCTATATAGAATTCCATTATGGATAACTACTGTTTATATTCATACCGACGGATGACGTGGATTCCTGAACATTTGCTGAGGTAAAGCAGCCTGAATATGACATAGTGATGTCAGATACATTCGCTCGCTTAAAGCTCACTCAGTACATTTTGCCTGAATGGCATACATCAGCTTGGTAAGCTGAGTACCTAAAGGAAAGTATTTCGGCCTGCGAGCCTCAATATGACGCTACGGCTATACATTCGTTCGCTTAAGGCTCACTCAGTATGACGCTGCGGCGTCACATTCTTTCAGGGGCGTTCATACCCATCAGATGTAATGTTTTTGCCAGAACCATTTTGGATGCCATGGCGAGTTTTACGCGGGCTTTTGTCAATGCTTCATCATCGGTGACCACGCGACAATCTTTATAGAATGCGTGGAATGTATTAGCCAGTTCCTGAGCATAATAAGCGAGATGGTGAGGTTCCAGCGTGATCGTGGCCATTTCGATCAATTCGGGGAAATGCAGAATTTTGCGTATCAGGGTTAATTCCGGTTCGGTTGTCAGCAATCTGGTATCGCCATCTGTGTAATCGATCTTCCGTTCTTCTACCAGACGCATGATGCTGGCAATACGTGCGTGGGCATACTGGACGTAATAGACCGGATTTTCCTGCGATTGTTTCTTGGCCAGTTCGAGGTCAAAGTCCATCTGGCTGCTGGCGCTGCGGGCCAAGAAGAAGAACCGGCAGGCGTCAACTCCAACCTCTTCCATCACTTCTTCCAGCGTAATCAGGTCGCCGGTACGCTTCGAGACACGCACCAGTTCGCCGCCGCGCTTTAATGTCACCATCTGGTGGATGATTATTTGTAATTGCTCGGGATCGATTCCCAGGGCGGCAACGACGGCTTTCATGCGTGGGACATGACCCTGGTGATCGGCGCCCCAGATATCAATGACTTTTTCAAAATGCCGTTCAATGAATTTATTGTAGTGGTATGCGATATCGGTGGCGAAGTAGGTCGGCGCACCGTTGGTGCGGACCACGACATTGTCCTTGTCCTCTCCCAAATTAGTGGAAACGAACCAGGTCGCCCCCTCTTTTTCGGCAAGGTAACCGCCTTTACGCAGCAACCCCATCACTTTTTCATACTGGCCGTTTTCGTAAAGGCTTTGTTCCCGGAACCAGACATCGAATTCCACACGTAATTGTGAGAGATCTTTCTTTATTTTGTCTTTGACCTTACCTATGCCAATGTCACCCAATTGTTTTAGGGCTTCCGCCTCGGGCATTTTCTGGAACGTATCGCCTTGTTCCCCGATGATATTTTTAGCGAGGTCGATCATGTAGTTGCCCATATAGCCGTTTTCCGGAACTTCTGCTTTCGCTCCGAGAGATTGCAGATAACGGGCATACAATGAGCGCCGGAAAATATCCATCTGATTTCCAGCGTCGTTAAAATAATATTCTTTTTCCACTTTATAACCGCTGGCGTCGAGGATATTTACTAAGGCGCTACCCAGAATAGCGCCGCGTCCATGACCGACATGCAAGGGACCGGTAGGGTTAATACTGACGAATTCAACCTGTACATTTTTTCCCTGACCCAGGTTATTGTTGCCGTATGATTCTCCGTCTATCAGTACCTGTTCTACCTGACGGCTTAGCCATGTGTTTTTAAGAGTAAAATTGATAAAACCCGGCGGCGCGGCGATGGCGCTTTCAATTTCCTCGGTGATCGGTAATAATGCTACCAATTCATTAGCGATCACCATAGGGTTAGCTCTGGCAATTCTCGCCAATTTTAAAGGGAAATTAGAGGCGTAATCGCCATGGTCTGAATTCTGAGGGCGCTCAATAGTAATTTCAGGTAAAACTACCGAAGGCAATTTGCCCTGTTTTTGGGCTCTGTTCGCCGCTTCTGTCAGTAAATTTATCAGTCTTTCTCTTAGCATTGTTATTCCTGTCTAATTAGCCTCAGAAATTGATTATAACATAATGAGCGACGGTGAAGGTAATTGAAGAGCAAACCTCGATCAATGCTTTATATTCAGAAATAACCAAGATTCGATGTCTGTTATGTCAGCTCAATTCTTCTATTTCTGTTGTCCACACCCGCGCCAGTTCCTTCACCAATAGAGCATGTTCCGGATTCTTGAGATGACGGTCTTGGGTAAAAAGTCTTTCGGCCTCTCTGCGTGCCAGTTCCAGCAATGCGACATCGGAGAGTTTAGCCATGCGCAAATCCGGCAGGCCGCTCTGTCTGGTGCCGAAGAATTCGCCGGGACCTCTCAATCTGAGGTCTTCTTCCGCCAGTTTAAAACCATTGAAAACGGTTTCGATGACTGACAAGCGTTCCTGCCCAACCTCCGAAGGATTCGGCGAGAGTAAAATACAATAGCTCTGTGCCGGACCTCTACCGACCCGTCCCCTGAACTGGTGCAATTGGGAAAGCCCAAAGCGGTCGGCGCTCTCCACCATCATTACGGTAGCATTGGGCACATCGATACCGACCTCAATCACCGGTGTGGAAACCAGGATATCCAGTTCTTTGTCGTGGAATTGCTGCATTACCTTTTCCTTATCTTTAGAGGCCATGCGGCCATGCAGCAGCCCCATTTTGAGATTTGGGAAAACTTCTTGCGAAAGGTGTTCATATTCGGCGACAGCGGCTCTAGCCTGGATAGTTTCCGATTCCTCGATAAGCGGACAGATGATGAATGCCTGATGTCCTTCGGCTACCTGTTTGCGGATGAAATTATAGGCGCGTTCCCGTTCATTCGGTTGCAGCCACTTCGTTTTAATCAGTTGCCTGCCAGGCGGCAGTTCATCGATCACCGACAGGTCGAGGTCGCCGTAGATGGTCAAAGCCAGGGTTCGGGGAATGGGGGTGGCTGTCATTGCCAGCACATGGGGATTAGTCCCTTTCTGGCGCAGCGTAGAGCGTTGTGCCACGCCAAACCGGTGCTGTTCGTCTACAACAACGAAGCCTAAATGTCTGAATTCTACTTCTTTCTGAATTATGGCATGCGTGCCGATGACAATATCAATTTCACCGTTAACAATGAGTTGATGTATTTCACGTTTAGTTTTGGCCGTGGTTGCGCCGATTAGCAACGCTATGGTGACAGGTCTGGGTAAAATCCCGGAATAAATATACAGGTGATCCTGCTGTTTCTGTAGATGACCTAAACCTGATAAAAGTTTGTGAATTGTGGCGAAGTGCTGTTCCGCCAGTATTTCGGTCGGCGCCATCAGCGCGGTTTGATAACCGTCCGCCACGGCCAATAAAAGGGCAGCCGTTGCTACCACCGTCTTACCGCTGCCTACTTCACCTTGCAGCAGGCGGGACATGGCTATGGGTTTCTGCATATCCTCAAGTATTTCGTTTAATACTTTCTGTTGTGCCCGAGTTAGTGTGAATGGTAACGATTGCAGGAAAGTATCCAGTAGTTTTTCATTGATTTTTATCGGGGTACCGGGTTGGCTTTCCTGCCAGTCCCGTTTTTTACTTAAAACTCCCAATTGTAAAAGGAATAGTTCGTCAAAAGCCAGCCGCACTCGAGCCTTGTCTTTCAAATCGATGTTATCGGGATAGTGCGCTTGAGAAATGGCCTGCGGTAAGGCTATCAATTGGCAGCGTGACTTAACTTCATTCGGTAGAAAATCGGTGAGCTGCCCTGCCCAGAGGTCGACGACGCCTTTGATCATTTTCCGGGTCTGGCGCTGGTGCAGGCCTTCGGTTAGCGGATAAACAGGTACGAGCCTGCCGGTATGAATCAGGTCGCCCTCTTCCATCGGTTCCCATTCCGGCGATTCGAAGACAAACCGCCCGTTGAATAGCCTGACCTTGCCGCTGAGCACGATTTTCATATTGGGGGTGAGTATTTTCGCCAGCCAGGGATTATTGAACCACATTGCGCGAACATTACCGGTCTCATCCCCGACGATTACCTCGGTACTGCGCCGTCCCCCCGGCATGGTGATTTTCGCTTCCCAAACGTTAGCGACAATTGTTTCTTCCTGGCCTTCCTGCAATTGTGAAACGGTTTTCATCTTGCTGTAATCAAGATGGCGGCCGGGGAAAAAGTAAAGTAAATCGCGGATAGTCCTGACGTTGAGCTTACCGAATTTTAAGGCGAAGCTGGTGCTGATACCTTTGATAGTGGTAATGGAAGCATCCAGCGATTGAATTGATGCCGACTTAGCCGCCGGAGATTTTACCACAGGCGTTTTTGCAGAAGGCGTTTTCAGCGGCTTCGCGGTAATTTCACGGACAGGAGCCGGTTTTTCCGGTTTACCGGATTCCAGCAATGCCGCGAAGTCAAGGATGGTTTTTACCCATGCCTGCCGTTGTTCCGGACTTAGCGCTGCATATTTATTGTCTCGCAGATATAATTTATGAAATTTAGCCAGCAGGGAACGGTCGGTGATTTGAGTGACTGTTTTATCTGCCCACTGGCGGAAAAATTTATCCATACCGCCAATAACAGCGGAATCGGAGTAACCTTTCTTGTGCTCCAATTCCAGGATTTTCCGCAGAGATTCAAAGTCAATTACTGGCATAATGCCGTACCTAATGACGAGATGGCAGATTTAGTTTAGGCAGATGCAGGGATGGTTTTTTCAATAATAATTGAGATGAAGATTCCTGTTGTTTATCCTCACTCCCGGTGTTTCTGACGACTGCTACCAGCGTGCCCGGACCGCCGTGCGCTCCCAATGCGGGGCCGAGACGTGCCAGATAAAGATGGTCGGCAATAACAAGCGGACTGAAGCGGGCTTTCAGCTTGTTGGCTTCTTCAGGGATGGTGCTGTAAACGACTGCTATTTCCTGAATATTGGCGTACTTGTTGACCAGTTCAAAAAGTTTATCAATTGCCTTAGAACGCGTGCGCACGTTTCCGACCGGAGCGAATTCACTGTCACGCTGAGTGATGATGGGTTTGACATTGAGGATGCTGCCGATTAATGCCCTGGCTCTGCCGATGCGTCCGCCGAGCGCCAGATATTTTAATGTATCAAAAGTGGCAAACAAATGAACGTTTTTAATTTCTTTTCTGATTTCGTCAATAATTGCAGCGGGAGTTTCATTATTCGCGGCCATTTTTGCCGCGGACATGGTAATTATGCCCAGTCCCATCGATACCGATTCAGAGTCGATAATAGTAATATTACTTTTGACATCAGCCAGTTTTTTACCTTGTAGCGCCGATGTGTAAGTGCCGCTGAGTTTACCTGCAAGATTAATGCAGATTATTTCATCAGCGTCTTTGGATAGTTCTTTAAATGTTTTAGCAAAATCGACCGGTGTGGGCTGTGAGGTGGTAGGCAGTTTGGGTTCGTTAAGGAGTTTATCGTAAAGCTCATCGTAACCCATGTCAATACCGTCTTGATAGGTTTTTCCGCCGAACATGATATATTCGGGGACTATTGTAATCCCGA
>Ga0182021_10001424_pt1 | contig 27336 bp, 18 predicted proteins | sample 612E3MmetaG_FD_120493 | JGI IMG/M metagenome (GOLD analysis project Ga0182021, IMG submission 120493) | Permafrost microbial communities from Stordalen Mire, Sweden - 612E3M metaG (Illumina Assembly) | ecosystem: Environmental > Terrestrial > Soil > Wetlands > Permafrost | place: Sweden...
CGTCGCGTTTCAACCCCACGTCGTCGTCATAGACCCGATTACCAGCCTGATGGATGCAGGCACCGCCTCCGAATGCCGGGCGATGATAACGCGGCTGGTTGATTATTTGAAGGGCGGACAAGTTACCACGCTCTTCACCAGTCTGACGCAGGCCGGCCACGCGTTGCAACAAAGCGAAGCCTCCATGTCCTCGCTCATGGACTCCTGGCTGTTGTTGGAAGACTTCGAGGGCAACGGCGAACGCAATCGCGTACTCTACGTGCTCAAAGCGCGCGGCATGAAGCATTCGAACCAAATCCGCGAGTTCCTGATTTCGAACCGGGGCATTGACGTGGTGGATGCCTACATCGGCCCCAGCGGCGTCTTGACCGGCTCGGCCCGGGCAGCGCAAACCGCCCGCGAGAAGGCCGAAGCGCTGGCGAGCCAGCAGGAAGCCGCCCGTCGCAAGCGCGAACTGGAACGCAAACGCGAGACGCTCGAACGACAAATCAGCGGGCTGCGCTCCGAGCATGAAGCCAGCGCCGAAGAATTGCGGCGCATTGACGAACAGGTCGGTACGCAAACGCGTATGCTGACCACCGAGCGAACCGAATTGGGTCTCTTGCGCCAAGCGGATGTCAAGGTGGCGACCAGCGCGCGGGGCAATCCCAAACATGGGAGGAGATATTGATGAAAACCAAAACGGTGAAACGACGTGCCGCCGCCGCCCCGCGTCGGCCCGCCCAACTCTGGCAGCTGCGCCTTTACGTGATGGACTCGACGCCCAAATCGCAGACGGCCTTCTCGAATCTAAAGAAGATGTGCGAAACCCACCTCAGAGGCCGCTATCGCATCACGGTGATCGATCTGGTGAAGCAACCCCAGTTGGCCAAAGGCGACCAGATCCTGGCCATTCCCACGGTGGTGCGCCGGTTGCCGAAGCCCGTGCGAACTATCCTGGGCAATCTTTCCGATACCGAGCGCGTGCTCGTCGGCCTGGATTTGCGCGCTGCCGATTAACCGGGACGAACGCCTTGAAAACAAACCAGACCAGCCGCGCGACGCGAGCCTTTGAAAAGGCCATGGCCACCAAACCTGAGGGCAAGTATTTCTTTCGACTCTACGTGGCCGGGGCCACGACCCGATCGCGCCAAGCCCTGCGCCGCGTCTATCAACTGTGCGAAGCGGAAATGAAGGATAACTACGAATTGGAAGTGATCGACGTCTATCAGCAGCCCGAGCTGGCGCGCGACAACCAGATCGTCGCGACCCCGACGCTCGTCAAAGAAGTCCCCCTGCCGATTCGCCGGTTCATCGGCAATCTGGCGAACGTCACCGGCCTGTTTGCCGGGTTGGACTCGACCGCGAAAAGCAAAATCGCCGTTTGAAAACCACCCCGGGGCATTTGATCAAACCAACGCAATGCCAATTCCCCTCTGCCGTCTTCATCTCCCGAGTAGCCACGAGCGTGAGCGAGTGGAAGCGCCTCCACTCGCTCACGCTCGTGGCTACAGCCCAACCAAGCCGCAACCCGCTTCGGAGCATCGGACCCATTGCGAATGAAAACTGCCCGAGGCCAACCCTCTGCCCGCCCCGCCCCGTCCCGCCGGCCGGGCCGCAGCCCCGGCGGCAGGGCGAAGGCCGGCGAACTGGCCGAACTCCGCGTCCGCCTGGCCGAGGCGCAAGAGGCGCTCCGCGCCGTCCGTACCGGAGAAGTGGATGCCGTGGTGGTCGCGGGCCGGCTGGGACCGCGCGTGTTCACGCTGCGGGGCGCCGAGCACGCCTATCGCGTGCTCATCGAGGCCATGAACGAAGGGGCCCTGACGCTGGCGGCGGACGCGATGATTCTTTACGCCAACCAGTGCTTCGCCCGCATGGTCAAATGCCCGCTCGAACAGGTGACGGGCAACTCCTTTGGGCGCTTTCTCTCCGCGGCAGACCAGGCCACGATCCGACCCCTCCTGCGCCCGGCCAACCACGCCGGTTCCAAGATCCAGGTCTTGCTGAATACCGGCGACGGTTCGCCGATACCGGTGCAAATTTCCATCCGTTCCCTGGCCGAGAAGGGTTTCAACCGCGCAAGCTTCGGCCTGGTGGTGACGGACCTGACGGAGGCCCGGCGGACCGAAGAACTGCTGCGGGCCTTGACGCACCGCGTCGTGCAAGTGCAGGAAGCCGAGCGCGGGCGGGTGGCCCTCGAACTGCACGACAACATTACCCAGCTGCTCTGTGGCGTCCTCTTTCACAGCCAGGCGCTGGCGGACCGCCTTTCGGCGGCGCGCGATGGATCGGCGAAAGGGGAGGCGATGAAACTTCGCGAGATGCTTGGCCAGACGGCCGAAGAAGTGGAGCGCATCTCGCATAATCTGCGGCCCAGCATATTGGACCAGCTGGGTCTGGTCGACGCCCTGCACGACACCAGCATGGAGTTCGCGAAGCGGACGGGCGTGTCCGTCAAACTGGCTTGTACGCCGTTGACCGGGCGGCTGCCCGCCGACACCGAGTTGACGCTCTACCGTATTCTCCAGGAAGCGTTGAGAAACGTGGAGCGGCACGCCCGCGCCCGTCACGTCAGCGTAGGTCTGAGTCTGGGGGGAGGCTTCGTGCAGTTGACGATCACGGACGACGGGATTGGCTTTGACGCCGCTCATCATGCGGCCCGACGAAAAGAAAAGGGCGTCCTGGGGCTGCTCGGGATGCAGGAACGGGCGGCTTCGGTGGGTGGTGGAGTCACGGTCAAATCCGGTCGCCGCGCCGGCACAAAAATCGAAGTGCGCATTCCGCTGCGGGCCACGGCGGCTGGCTGAGATCTAAAGGCGCAGTTGGATTAACCGCTAATCCACGCTAATCTTCGCTAATCCGAAGTTCGTGCCGCTTCGCTGTCCTTCGCGGTTGAAAACTCCGGTCCAGATTTTACAGGAGGCCGCAGAGGTCGCGGAGAAGACTTCGTGCCCATCCGGACCAGCCGTGGTCAATCTGCAGTCGGCCCGGACTGCCGATATCTGGCCGACCCAGAAATTAGCGTCCATTAGCGTTCATTAGTGGTTCCAAAATCCGAGGAATTCGGGCTGATCTGACTCAAGAAACAGGATCGAGGCCAGCCGGTGTGGGGACACCGCGTGGACGGGGGGGGGACCACCCGGAAAACACACGCGATCAGATGATCGTCACCTGCACGTCGCTTTCGACGATGCCCTGCGCGATCGCGTAGCGGGTCAGGCCGGCGGTATCATGGATCTTGAGCTTGTCCATCAGATGCTGGCGGTGCTTCTCGACCGTCTTGATACTGATACCGAGTTCGGCCGCGACCTGTTTGTTGGCGGAACCCTCGGCCACAAGTTGCAGCACCTCGGACTCGCGGGAAGTCAGGCGGGCGCCGTGGGCCTTGAGCGAACCATCCCGGTCGCGCGGCTTGCTTTGGTCATCGCGCAGGCGTTTGGCGATGGCTGGGCTGAAAAACGTGTGGCCCGCGACGACTTCGCGGATCGCCTTGGTCAGAATCTCGGCGGAGGTCTGTTTTTCCAGGAAACCGACCACGCCAGCCTCGTTCATCCGCTCCACATACACGTCGTCGCTGTGCGCGGAAAGCACGACCACCTTGGCCGCGGGATCGGCGGCGAGGATTTGTCGCGTCGCTTCCAGGCCATTGAGCACCGGCATGGCGATGTCCATCAGGATGACATCGGGCCGCAGGGTCCGCGCCATCTCCACCGCTTCGCGACCGGTCCGTGCTTCACCGGCCACCAGAAAGTGCCCGTCGGCACGCAGCAGCGAGCTCAGGCCCTGCCGTACGATGGCGTGATCTTCGGCCAGCAACACGGTGATTGGTTTCGCGGTCGTCATTTTTTGTTTTTCTCCCGGTTAAAAGGGATCTCGGCGAGCACGGTCGTGCCCTGGCCGGGCGCGGATTCGATGGTCAGGGTGCCCCCAACCATTTCGACGCGTTCTCTCATGCCCACCAGGCCCAGGCGATGGGGGTTTTCTGCCGTGAGGGCCTTCCCGACGTGGAACGACTTCCCGTTGTCACTAATCTCCATCTGAATCGCACCCGAACTCTCGGTAATGCTCATTCTGACCTGACTGGCCTGCGCATGGCGGGCGACGTTGGTGAGCGCTTCCTGCGCCACGCGGAACAACACGGTTCGCTTGGCGCTGCCCAGCGCCTCGACCCCGCCAAAAGCCGTCATCCGGATTTTGATTTTTTCCCGCTCCGCCAGATTTTGGCTGTACGCATGGAGCGCCGGGATCAGACCGAGGTCGTCGAGCACGGCGGGCCGCAGCTCGCGGGCGAACCGGTGCACCGCGTTCACGGAATTTTCCACCAGCCGCTGGGTGCGGGCGATTTTCGCCTTCATGACGCTCAGGCCCACGGAAGCTCCCTTGCTCAGGGCCGACAACTCGACGTTGATGCCGACCAGCGTTTGCACGACATCGTCGTGCAGTTCACGGCTGATCATCTTGCGCTCCTCCTCCTGCGCCGTGAGGATCTGCCGCGTCAACTGGCGGAGTTTTTTCTGCATGGCCTGCGACTGCAAAAAGAGGGCGCGATACTGCTCGTGGCCTTTTTTGAGAGCGGCCTCGCCGGCCTGGCGTCGCGCGATTTCGCGTTGCAGCCGGCGGTTGCTCCGGGACAAGGCTACGGTGAGCAGACGCAGCACCTTGTTGCGCCGCTGCAATTCCCGGTTGGTTTCCCGCGTGGCGCGATGGGCCGCTTCCAGCGGGATGAGCGCCTGGGTGAAAAAGAAACCCTTCCGCTTGAAAAAGCCGTTGCGCCCGTCGGCGAAATCGTGCGACGCCGCCAGGGTGGCCACCGCCTTCTCATGCATGATCGCCAGATCCAGCGGCGCCAGCCCGGCGGCCAGCGCGGCGCGGCCCAAGTCTTGCGCATGATCGCCGTGATGGCCCCGGCCATTCTTGCCGAGGTGGGTACGGAGCGCCGTCAGGTAGCGTGTAGCCAACCTCCGACGGGCGTTCTTCATCGATGGTGCTTTGCCTTCAGTCATCTCGTATGGGCTCTTCCAGCGGCTGCGTTCGCGAATGGGTTGCCCGGTCAGCAACCCGTCGCAGTGACGAATCGGCCGGCAAACCATCATTAAACACCTGTTTTTGCCGAATAGCGATAAGGTAAAACCCTACCGGCTTCCCGGGGCCATAACCGGGCCTTGATCTGCGCTCTCTGCATAATCTGCAGTTCTATTCCGATCCGTTCGATCCCGATCTTTTTACCGCAGATGGCGCAGATGACCGCAGATGCCAGATGGTGACGATCCCAATTGGTTGGGATTGAACAATGCTTCGCTGTATTGAAGAGTCTTTTGGCTGACGCGACCGCCGATCATCATGAACCTCCCGAAGAAAACGACCCGTTCCCGCCCGGTCACTGTGCTCATGGATACGTTCGGGCTCAGCCCGGCGGTGGCCGGGGCCATCGTGACCTTCGTCGCTGTCATTTGCCTCCTCGCCGTGGTCTGGTTTGTCGAATCCGCTCCGCCGCGAACCCTCACGGTCACCAGCGGCCCGGCGGGCAGCAGCTTCCAGCGGTATGCCGAACGGTACCAGGCAAACCTGGCCAAGCATGGCGTGACGCTCCGCATCCTTCCCTCCGAAGGCTCCCAGGAAAATCTGCACCGGCTGGAGAATCCGCATTCGGGGGTCGACATCGGTTTCGTGCAGAGCGGACTGGCCGGGAGCGAGAATCAGGGACCAAGCCTGCCGGGCACCCGTGCCACCCTCGTGCAAAGCGTGCCGACAGGAGACGAAAAATTGAACGGTTTGGTTTCATTGGGTAGCATCGCCTACCAGCCGTTGTGGATCTTCTACCGCAGCCCCACGCGGATCAGCCGTCTGGCGGAACTGGCGGGCAAGCGGATCGCGGTGGGCGACCTCGGCAGCGGAACGCATACGCTCGCGCTTTCGCTCCTTCAGGCCAACGGCATTACCGGCGCACCCACGACCCTCCTGAACGTCGATGCGGATGACGCGACGGCAGATCTGTTGGCCGGGAAGATCGATGCGGTTTTCTTCATGGGGGATTCGGCGCCGATCACGACCCTGCGGACCCTTATCCGCTCTCCCGACGTGCAGATTTTCAATTTCACGCAGGCCGACGCATACGTTCGGCGTCTCACCTATCTCAACAAGATGGTACTCCCGGAAGGGTCGATCAATCTCGGGGAAAACCTGCCGGTTCAGGATATCGTGCTCATCGGCCCCACGGTGGAACTCGTGGCGCGGAAGGGGTTGAATTCGGCCCTGTCCGACCTCCTCATCGAAGTGGCGCAGGAGGTCCACGGAAATGCGGGCCTCCTCCAGAAACGCGGCGAGTTTCCGGCTCCGCTCCAGCACGAGATCGCGATGAGCGACGATGCCCTGCGGTATTACAAGTCGGGCAAGGGCCTGCTCGCCCGCACGGCCGGGTCGTTCTGGCTGGCGAGTGTGATCAACCGGGCGCTCGTGGTTTTTCTCCCGCTCATGCTCGTCCTCATTCCGGTCCTCCGATTCCTCCCGGTCGCCTACCGGTGGAGAGTCCAGTTGCGGATTTATCGGTGTTACCGGCCGTTGCTCCTGTTGGAGCGGGAGGCCTTTACCGAGCTGAGCGCCGAGCGGAGGCAGGATCTGCTCCGACGCCTCGATGAGATTGAGGGGACCGTCAATCGCCTGAGGGTGCCGGCGTCCTTCGCCGACCAGTTTTATTCGCTCCGCGGCCACATCGCTTTTGTCCGCGCCCGGCTGAAGCCGGCGACCCCGGGCTAGAGCGGTTTAAATTGAACAGTAGCCACTGGTGTTTGGCCCAGCGTCTCCCACGCCATAACCGGCGCGGCTACATTCCTTTTTACAGGAGGGGAGATTTAAAGGGACAGGAGATTTAAAGGGACAGGTCAAAAAAGGGGAGATTTAAAGGGACAGGTCAAAAAAGTGTGGGGCGAAACCGGAGTTCGCTTGCGCGTGCAATGGGGGCGCGGCGATCACGGCACGATCCGGCCGTCAGCATCGAAGCGAAGACGTGTGCCCTTGGGGTAACTCTGGCCATCGCGCATGAAATCCTCGCTGAGGACGCAAGCCTTGAGCCGGCCGTTCTCATGCAGCTCGATCGATTCGCCGAAGATGCCGGCCCGGCAGGGAATGTTTTCGATGCGGGTGTCGCGTCGCAGGAAAAATTGTTTCAGCGCGCCGTCGGCGTAGAACGCGGCCTGGACGCCCTCGGGGCCGCCGCTACCGCGGCAAAGGTGACCCTGCACTTCGGTGTCGCCGGGGAAGGCACAGACCGTGACGACGCCGTCCTGGTTTTGGAATACCCAAGTGTCGGTGGGAATCTTGAACCGCCCCACTTCGATTTCCCGGGAGGCGGTGAAACCGACGGGCATGCCTTTGGCGCTGAGGTGGACCCATCCGCGCTTGCAGGGGCGCCCACCAATGAGCGTGTCCTCCTTCAGCAGACCGATGACGAGGCCAGAGTCTTCCACTCGCACCTTGCTGAAGGCCACGCCCTGCACGGTGACATCGTGTTGCCAGTCGAAACAGCCGGCCAGGAGGAGCGCCGCGGCAAGCGACAACAGGATGAGCCAATGGAATCTTCTGGTTTTCATGGGGGGCGATGCCTTCGGATAGCCGCGGCCACATGGTTCGCGGCTTCAGTGCACGACCATGGCGGTGAACGGGCTCAGGTAGGCCTGGCAGGTCACCAGGATTCCCATCAGCGCGGCCAGCGCGAGGCTGTGGAAGAAAACATAGCGCAGAATGCTGCCTTCGCGCCCGTACGAGTTGGTGGCGGTGCTGGCGACGACGATGCTTTGCGCGTCGATCATCTTGCCCATCACGCCGCCCGAGCTGTTTGCCGCGCCCATCAGCACCGCGCTGATCCCGGTCTGCTGGGCCGTGATCTTTTGCAGGCTCCCGAAAAGCACGTTCGACGCCGTGTCGGATCCGGTGAGCGCCACCCCCAGCCAGCCCAGCAGCGTTCCGCAGAAGGGATAAAGCACGCCGGTTTTGGCCAACGCCAGGCCGAGGGTGGCGTCCGTGCCGGAATATTTCGTCACGTTGCCCAGGGCCAGCATGCCGGCGATGGTGAACAGGGAATAGCGCACGCGCCAGATGGTCTGGCCGTACACGCGCAACATTTCCCGCGGCGAAAAGCCCATCGCGAATCCCGCCACCAGCGCGGCGAACAGAATGCCCGTGCCCGTGGCCGAGAAAACGTTGAGCGAAAAGATGGCGGCTTCCGGCTTGGCGCCGACAGGCGCCACCGGCGGCATGCGTTGCACCACATTGTGCAGGTGCGGCATGGCCAGCTTGGGCGCGCCCAATCGGTCGAGCGCATCCTTCGCCTGCGGCAGGCCCCAGCAAAGAATGCACACCGTAAGGATGGCCCACGGCATCCAGGCCTGGACGATTTGTCGCCGCGTTTGCGGCACCGCGACGTCACCGGGCCGGGGCGCGGATTGTGGCGGGCTGGTGCCGCCCCCTGCAGCGACGGTTTCGGCGGCGGGTGGGCCGAGCGTCCACAGCGTCTTTGGCTTCCAATAACGCAGCAGCGTCACCGTCGCGCCGATCGAGCAGGCGCCGGAAATCATGTCCACGAGCCACGGGCCGTGGAAGTTCGACACCAGAAACTGCGGCACTGCGAATGACAGGCCCGCCGTCAAAGCCGCCGGCCAGACGCCCCGCAAGCCGCGCCAGCCGGCGAAAGCGAGCACCACCCAGAACGGAATGAGCAGCGAGAAGAACGGCAGTTGCCGGCCCACCATCGCTGAAATCAGCCGTGCGTCCAGGCCGGTGACCTGCTCCAGGGTCGTGATGGGAATGCCCAACGATCCGAAAGCCACGGGCGCGGTGTTGGCGATGAGCGCCAGCCCGGCTGCGTGCAGGGGCCTGAAACCAAGTTGAATCAGGATCGCCCCGGTGATCGCCACCGGCGCGCCGAAGCCGGCCATGCCCTCGATGAACGCGCCAAAGGAAAACGCGATCAGGATGACTTGAATCCGCGGATCGGGAGCAATTTTGGCGAGACTGTCGCGCAGTGCCGAGAACAGCCCGCGCCGCACCGTGAGCTGGTAGAGAAAAATAATATTCAGGATGATCCAGCCGATTGGGAACAGGCCGAACGCCGCACCGAAAAGGGTCGTGGCTCCCGCGGTTGCCGGCGGCATGCGATATACCCACAGCGCGATCGCCAGCGCCACGGCGAGGCCCAGCAGAGCCGCGAAGTGAATCCGGATCCGGAGAAACGCGATCGACACCAGCAGCACGACGACGGGCACGGCGGCAACCAACGTGGAGAGCAGCGCGTTGCCCAGGGGATCGTAATGTTGCGCCCAGGTCATGGGAGGTTGGCAGCGCCGAGGTAGGCCAAAAACGCTTCTGCCGTCCAGTGTCAAAGGCGGGGCGGACCAGGGTGGGGGAGGCTTTGCCGCGTGGTTCGACGATTCTGGTATTCGATCGTTCTCGTTCTTCGTTCTCGTACTCGTTCTCTCAATCCGGCGAGAACGAGGAACGAGAATGAGAACGAGAACGATCAAGCGGCCTGCAACACTGGTCGTTGCGGCTGCCTCGTTGGACTACGCTCCGCCCTAGAACGCCGCGTTGCCGGGCGTGCGGGCAAAGGGGACCACGTCGCGGATGTTCGAGACGCCGCTGACAAACATCAGCATGCGCTCAAAACCCATGCCAAACCCGGCATGCGGCACCGTGCCGTAGCGGCGCAGATCCAGATACCAGCCGTAATCCTTCGGGTCGAGATGGTGGCGCGCCAGGCTGGCCTCCAGCACATCGAGCCGCTCCTCGCGCTGGCTGCCGCCGATGATCTCGCCGATGCCGGGCACCAGCACGTCCATCGCCGTCACCGTGCGGTTGTCGTCGTTGAGGCGCATGTAGAACGGTTTGATTTCCTTCGGGTAATTATAAACCGTCACCGGGCATTTGAAATGCACTTCGGTGAGGTAACGCTCATGCTCCGACTGCAGGTTGGTGCCGTACTCTACGGGATACTCGAAGGTCTTGCCGCACTTCATCAGCAGCTCGACGGCCTCGGTGTAGCTCACGCGCTGGAACGGCCGCTCCACCACGAAATCGAGCCGCGCGAGCAGCTCCTTGTCCACGAATTTGGCGAACAGCTCCAGGTCCTCGGCGCAGTGCGTGCGCACGTCGCGGATGAGATATTTCACGAACTCCTCGGCCAGGTCCATGTTGCCCGCCAGGTCGCAAAACGCCTGCTCGGGCTCGATCATCCAGAATTCGCTCGCGTGCCGGGACGTGTTGGAATTCTCGGCCCGGAAGGTGGGGCCGAAGGTATAGACCTTCGCCAGCGCGCAGGCGAAGGCCTCCGCTTCGAGCTGGCCGCTCACCGTCAAATAAGTCGGGCGCGCAAAAAAATCCTGGGCGTAGTCGATGGCGCCGTCCTCCCGCTTCGGCGGATTCTTCAGGTCGAGCGTCGTCACGCGGAAGAGTTCGCCGGCGCCTTCGCAATCGCTGCCGGTAACGATGGGGGTGTGCACGTAGGCGAAGCCGCGTTCCTGGAAAAACTGGTGGATGGCAAACGCCAGCCGGCTGCGCACGCGGAAGACGCAGCCGAACAGGTTTGACCGTGGGCGCAGGTGGGCGATCTCGCGCAGGAACTCCGGCGTGTGGCCTTTTTTTTGCAGCGGGTAGGTGGCGTCGGCCAGGCCGAGAATGTCCACCGACTCGGCCACTACTTCCCATTTTTGTCCCTGGCCTTGCGAGGGCACGAGTTTGCCGAGCACGGAGACTGAGGCTCCCGTGGTGAGGTGTTGGATGGCCGCGTAGTTGGGCAGCGAGCTGTTCGCGATCACCTGCAGGCTGTGCAGGCAGGAGCCGTCGTTCAGCTCGATAAAGGAAAAGCTTTTGGCGTCGCGGCGGGTGCGCACCCAGCCCTGGACGAGGATGGCATCGACCGGCGACGAACTGTGCAGCGCTGCTTTGACCGGCGTGGGCTTTGGCATAGGCGAAAAGAATAGTAGCTGGGAAAGGCTCGCCGAGCAAATTTCCGTGCCGGTTGGGGGGCAGTGAATCGGAGTTGGCGGTGCCGCCCCCGGAGTAGCACGGTCAACTTGACCGTGCTTGCCGATCCTTTCAGCCCGGAAGCCGCGGTCAGGTTGACCGCGTTACGGCTGGGCCGGAAACCCATCGATGCGCCCAGCCACGCCGCAAAAATAAATTTGCTGCTACGGGGCGCGATCTTCTGTCACGCTGCTTCCCATGTTTGTCGACGAGTGTGTCATCAAAGTCCATGCCGGTGACGGCGGGCGCGGGTGCGTGAGCTTCCGCCGCGCGAAATTCGAGCCGTGGGGCGGTCCCAACGGCGGCGACGGCGGCCGCGGCGGCGACATCGTGCTGGTGGGCGACGACAACACGAACAACCTGATCGATTTCAAGTACCGCCAGCACTGGAAGGGCGAGCGCGGCGAGCACGGGCAGGGCAAGGATTGCACCGGGCGCGAGGGCGAATCCGCGCGGCTCAAGCTGCCGCTGGGCACGGTGGTCATCAATGAGGAGACCGGCCAGACCGTGGCGGAGATCACCGAGGACCGCCAGCAGGTGGTCCTCTGCAAAGGCGGCAATGGCGGGTGGGGCAACACCCGCTTCAAGACCTCGACGAACCGCGCGCCGCGCAAGGCCAATCCCGGCCAGCCCGGCGAACGCGGGGTGTTCCGCCTCGTGCTGAAAAGCATCGCCGACGTGGGACTCGTGGGTTTCCCCAACGCGGGGAAATCGACGCTCACCAACGCCATCACCTCGGCGCGGCCGAAAGTCGCGGCCTATCCCTTCACGACGCTGCACCCGCAAATCGGCGTGATCGATTATCCGGCCACCGGCCAGCGGTTGATGCTGGCCGACGTGCCCGGGCTCATCGAGGGCGCGAGCGAGAATCGCGGGCTCGGACACCGTTTCCTGCGCCACATCGAGCGCTGCGCGGTGCTGCTCCTCCTGGTCGACATGGCGGGCGTCGATGACCGCGATCCGCGGGACGACTACAAGACGCTGCTGGCCGAGCTCGAACGCTACGACGCCGCCTTGCTGGAGAAACCGCGGTTGGTGGGGGCCAATAAAATGGACCTGGCGCCGGCCGCGGCCAACCTCGCGAAATTCAAGCGCCGGCATAAGGTGCCGATAATAGAAATCTCCTGCCTCACCGGCGATGGTCTCGAACAACTTAAGAAAAATCTTTTAAAACGCGTCATTGCCCTTCGCGGGAATGATAAAATCATGCGGATGAAGTAAACTCCGGACCGAAATCGCTTCCATGACTTCCGAGTACCGCCCCACCGTGATGCGCGCCAACCGTCTGCTCGGCGCGTCCCTGGTCGATCACAACCTCGTGAAACTCGAGGATCTCGAGAAAGCCAACGAACGGCTGCTCGAGGTGATCGCCTCGGAGCAGACGCGCCAGATGACGGTGCTCGGCATCCTCGCTTACGAGCTGAAGGTCGTGAAGGAGGACGATGTGCTCCAGTTTCTCGTGGATACCGAGGGGATCGGTCTGGTCGATCTGCGCAACTACGACGTGCACGAGGAGCTCAGAAAGTCCATTGACTTGGGGGCGTGTTGGGCCACGTGGTCGGTCCCGTTCGACCGGGAGGAGGATTTCACTTTTATCGCTACCGCCTATTACTTGAGCCCGGCGGTGCGCGCCTATTGGGAAAAACAGTTCGGCACCACGATCGTGTGGTATGGCACCACGCTCGAGATCCTGGCCGATTTCCTCGAAAAGCTCGAAACGGAACGCGGCGCCGCCCAGCCAACCGCTTCCACCTGATTCCCCATGGCACTCGGAAAAATCCAATCCCAGATTGTGGCCAAGCTCGAGGAATGGGGGCGCCTCTCGGCCGAGCAGCGGACCGAGATCGTCGCGCGACCGGAAGACTTCAGCGGCGAAGCGCTCGACAAGCTGCTGCAGGATGACTACAAGGTCGCGCCGTTCCAGTTGCTCAACGCCAAGGCCCGCGCGCTCGGCCTCGCGCCCTACAACGTGACGCGTTACCGGGTGAACGCCACGACCTTTGAGCGCATCCCGATGGACTTTTGCCAGGAGAACCTCGTGCTGCCGGTGGGGCAGGTGGGCGAGCTCCTGCTGGTCGCCTTTGCCAATCCGTTCGAACTGACGGTACCCACCAAGATCAACGAGATGACGGGCAAGCGCGTGGTGCGCCTGCTCGCGCGCGAAAAAGACATCCGCGACAAGTTCGCCAAGGGCGGTTCCGACCGCCCGGGCGGTTTCGAGGATGTCGTCCAGCAGATCGGCGAGGAATACGCGCCCGAGGCCGAGGCCGAATTCCGTGACGACGATGTGAGCGAGGAATCCGGCCCGATCATCCAGCTCTCCAACCGCATCATCGAGGATGCCTACTATCTTGGCACGTCCGACATTCACATCGAGCCGTGGGAAAAGGAAATCATCGTGCGGTACCGCATCGACGGCATCTGCCACGAGAAATTGCGGTTGCCCAAAAAGGTCGGCCCCGCGTTGGTGGCCCGCCTCAAGATCATGTGCAACCTCGACATCGCGGAACGCCGGTTGCCGCAGGACGGCCGCATCGTTTTCAAGCAGTACACCAAGAAGAACGTCGACATCGATCTGCGCGTCTCCACGGCGCCGCTCAACCACGGCGAAGGCGTGGTGATGCGCATCCTCGACAAGCAGAAATCCACGCTGCCGCTGCCTGCGCTCGGCTTCACCGAGGAGAATCTGGCCAAATATCGCGAACTGATCCGCCAGCCGTACGGCATGATCCTGCACTGCGGCCCGACCGGCTCGGGCAAATCGATGACGCTCTATTCGGCGCTCAACGAGATCAACGCGCCCGACATTGTCATCCGCACTGCCGAGGATCCGATCGAGTACACGCTGGCCGGAATCAACCAGATGCAGATGCACCGGCAGATCGGGCTCACGTTTGCGAGCGCCTTGCGCTCCTTCCTGCGGCAGGATCCCGACATCATCCTCGTCGGCGAAATTCGCGACAAGGAGACGGCGGACATTGCCGTCGAGGCCGCGCTCACCGGCCACCTGCTCATCTCCACGCTGCACACCAACGACGCGCCTTCGACCGTCGCCCGTCTGACCGACATGGGCATCGAGCCCTTCATGATCTCCTCGTCGCTCCTGTGCGTGTGCGCCCAGCGGCTCATGCGGCGCGTGTGCAAGCAGTGCCGGGTGCCCCACGAGCCCGAAGGCCGCGAAAAAGACGTGCTGGAAAAAGCCATCGGCTGGAGCGGGCAGATTTTCCGCAGCAACCGCAAAGGGTGCCCGAAGTGCGGCGGCAGCGGCTACAAGGGCCGCGTGGGCATCCACGAGTTGATGATCACCAACGAGGAACTTGTCGTGGGGATCAACAAGCAGCTGGAAACCTCCGAGCTGAAGAAGATCGCCGTGCGCGGCGGCATGAAAACGCTGCACCAGGACTCGTTGCTCAAGGTGAAGGAAGGCCTCTCCACGCTGGAGGAGGCGCTGGCCACCGTGCCCGAGGATATGCAGTAAACGGGCCGGAGGCGGCTGCGCGCCCAAGACGGGACGCGGTCAGGTTGCCCGCGCTACGGCTGCGGCGGGCACGCGATCGCCGGACCGGAATTGCAGGCTGGCGGCGGGCGCGGCTTTGCCTTTCCGTGACGCACCACCATGGAAGTGATCTTTCTCGGCACCGGCACCTCGCAAGGCGTGCCCATGATCGCGTGCAATTGCGCCGTGTGCACCTCGGCCGATCCGCGCAACCGGCGCACGCGCGTCTCCATCCATGTGGTGATGGACGGCCTGCACGTGCAGGTGGACGCCACGCCGGAGGTCCGGCTGCAATGCGTGCGGGAGCGAATTGTCTGGATCGACCAGTTCATCCTTACGCACCAGCATGCCGACCACATCGTGGGGATGGACGATTTGCGCCGTTTTTGCGATCTGCTGGGCGGAAAGGCATTGCCGGTGTATTCGACCGCCGAGGGTCTCACCCGCGTGCAGGAAATCTTTCCCTATACGATCCGCGAGCGACCGATGACCAAGGGTTATGCGGCGTTCCAGTTGCTCCCGATGCCGGCGCAGCTCGAGCTGCCGCAGGGCACCATCCAAGCGACGCTCCTGCCGCACGGCGACGTGCAAACGCTCGGGTTGCTTTTCACCGAACGCAGCAGCGGGAAGCGGTTCGTTTACTACACCGACTGCAAACGGGTGCCCCCCGAGGCAGTCGTGCTCGCCCGGGGCGCCGACGTCGTGGTGCTCGATGGGCTGCGCCCCACGATGCATCCCTCGCACCTGAGCATTGCCGAGGCCGTCGCGGTCGCGCAGGAAATCGCGGCGCCGCAGACTTTTCTCACGCATCTCACCCACTTGAGCGACCATGGACCCACCGAGGCGGCTTTGCCGCCCGGCGTCCGGTTGGCGTACGACGGGCTCCGGTTGTCGCTCTGATTCCCGGATGAACCTGCGTCCGCCCCTTTGTCACAGACCCCACGTGCAGTCAAAGTCGCAGCGGCGTCCCGCCGCTGGTTGGGGGCGAAAAGCGGCGGGACGCCCCTATCAATGCTATCCGGCGCGCACCGGCGACCGGAAGATTGGCCCGCGCCGCGCGTTTTCTGACGCATTCTGCTTGCCGACGACGCCCGGACGTGAAAACCGGAAGGCCGCCATTGCGATCACCCTGATGAAGCCAGCCCTCATTTATGCCCTTGCCGCCGCGGGTTTGCTCCTCGCGGCCTGCCACAAAAAACCCGTCGACAAAGCTGCGGCCGGCCAGCCGAAGGAAGTGCCCAAGCTCGTGGCCGCCGAGGCGGCCAACCTCGTGAGCGACGCCGCGTTCGCCCTCCAGATCCGCGATTACGCCCGCGCCGAGAAAAGCCTGGCCCGCGCGGTCGATTTGCGCCCCGATTTTCCCGACTGGTGGTTGAGCCTTGGTTCGGCGTACAAGCGCCAGAGCAAGATCGGCGACGCCCGCTCCGCGTACAAAAAGGCGCTGGCCCTCTATGAGAAGCGTTACGCGGCCACGGCCGACGTGGCGGATTTGCAACAGCAGCTCATCCTGCTCGTGTTGCTCGGCCGCGAGGACGAGGCCCGCAAATTGTTGGAACGATGCCGCCAAAAGCAGCCCGACCAGCCGGTTTTGAAACGCTTTTCCGAGGGCAAGATCGTCGATCAAATCCTGAGCGATCCGAACATCCAGCAGCTGAAGCTCTGACCGCAGGGCCCCGCTTGGGGCGCTCCAGTCTGCCGTGGGCAGCGATAGGGAACGGTATCTTGGCCCCTGTAGCGGCGGTCTATGACCGCCGACAGGACGTCGCAGATATCTCGGTACGTCTCGGCGGTCATAGACCGCCGCTACAGGCGGAACTCCGGTTTGCCGTAGGCAGCGAGCTCGCTCGCGCGGTTTGTCAGGGCGCGAGCATCCGCCGTCGCCGAGGCTTTGGCGGGACAAGAGCTCGCTGGCCTACGAATCTTCGGAACCGCCTACACGTACACCGCGCCGCCCAGCAATTTCTCGCCGGCGTAGAGGGCGAGGATCTGGCCGCTGGCCAATGCGCGCTGCGGCTGGGCAAAACGGATGAACGCACTGCCGCCACCCCCGGGCTCGAAATCGAGCGCCACCCGTGGATCGCGGTACCGCACGCGGCCTTCGAGCGAACCCGGCTCCGTCACCGGCGCACCGATCCACGAAAGACTGTGCACGCGAATCTCGCGACACCACAGGCCGGGCGCGTCGGGACCGTCGAACGCCACCAGCAGCGCGTTGTCGGCGGCCCGTTTGCCGACGACGACGTAGGCGTGAAAATCGCGGTTGGACGGGATGCCGATGCCTTTGCGTTGGCCGATGGTGTAATAGTGCAGCCCGCGGTGCCTTCCGAGCTCGGCGCCGTCGGTCGCCCGCACGATTGGGCCGGGCCGGTCGGGCACGTAGGCGCGGAGAAAATCCTGCATCTTCACCTGGCCGATGAAACAGATGCCCTGGCTGTCCTTTTTCGCCGCGTTGACGAGACCGGCTTCGCGCGCGAGGCGGCGCAGCTCGGGTTTGGTGAGGTGGCCGATCGGAAAGCGCGCGTCGCGGAGCTGTTCCTGGCTGAGCCGCGCGAGAAAATAGGTCTGGTCCTTGTTTTTGTCGGCGCCCTCCCAGAGCTCAAAATTTTGGATTTTGGATTTCGGATTTTGGATTGGCTCGATTCCGCGGTGTAGCGGAACGGCTTCCCGTTCCGCGGCGGAAGCGGAAGCGCTTCCGCTACGTGGCAACTCCACCCGTTGCGCGTAGTGGCCGGTGGCCACGGCGGCATAACCGTGCTCCTTCGCCCACGCGCGAAACACGCCGAATTTGATCTCGCGGTTGCACATCACGTCGGGGTTCGGCGTGAGCCCCCGCGCGTAGCCGTCGAGCAGGTATTGCACGACGCGCTCACGATAATCCTGCATCAGGTTGACCACCTGAAACTCGATGCCGATCTGCCCGGCCACGCGACGCGCGTCGGCAATGTCCTCCTCCCACGGGCAGTGGCCGATCACCTGGTCTTCGTTGATCCAGTTTTTCATGTAGGCGCCGGCGATTGCGCAGCCCTGCTGTTTGAGCACGAGGGCGGCCACGGAGCTGTCGACCCCGCCCGACATCGCCACGAGGATTTTTTCGGTTTGCGCCACGTGGCCAACGTCGCGGGGACGACGGCGTTTTGTCAAATATCCTCACGCGGCGGTCGTGATTTGTCCGGAAGAACTGTAGCGGCGGTCTATGATCGCCGAACGGGGGTCGGATCGGCGGTCATAGACCGCCGCTAAAGAATCGCGGTCAGATCGACCGCGCTACAGTTGCGCCGCCCGCCCGCCGAATCGGCCCGCCCGAATAGACGGACTTGATTTCATTCGCGATGGGTCCGATACGCCGAAGCCTGCTTCGGCTTGGATTGGTCCGGGGAGCGCACGCGTCTCGCGTGCTGCTCTCGGCGTCTCGCCGAGAGCGGTTCGGAGGGCTCGGGCGGGACGCCCCAGCCGACACGCGAGACGCGTGTGCTCCCCGGACCACCGACATCGGTTGCGGCCATGCCCCTGAGCTTGCTCCGGGGGTTCTTACTTGCCCCGGCGCGCCTCGGCCGACGGAATAGGCGTCCGCCCCGGTATGTCGACGCCCCCCCGCAAAATTGTCCAAGCCTGGCTGACCACGCCCACCACGGGCGTGATCGAGCTGGCCCAAGACTGGCGGGAGCCGACCGTGCCCGCCCTGGCGCTTACGGGCGGAGTGACGTTTGCCGCGCTCACGCGGGTGACGGATCACACCTATGGCTGTGCCAGCGGCTATTTTGTCAGCCCGCACGGCGAGATCTTCTTCTTCCTGCAACTCGATCACCACCCCGAGATCGATCCGGCGGCGGACGTCGTTTATCTCGCGGGCAATTTCAACGATTGGCCACAGGCCGTCGGCCGGGCGGAGTGGGCGCTGCTGCCGGCCTCGCTCGATGGCGAGCGGGTGCTGTTGTGGTCCGGGCCGGCGGGACAATTTCTGTCCCGGCGGGGACTGCGGTTCAAATTCGTGACCGGGCAGCATCGCTGGCTCGAGGTGCCGGCCAGCGCGCCCAACGCGGTGCGCGACGACTCCGGCAACATCAACCGGGCGATCGATCCGGAGCGCACGGGCCAGCACCTGTTCCGCTTCACGCTGGCGGCGCCGCTGGAGCTGTCGAAACCGTGGCGGGTCGAGTGGACCCAGGGCCGGGGCGAGGGCGCCGCGTTGCGCCCCGACGGCGATTTTTTCGAGCTCCGGTCGGAGCTGCCGCTCGGTGCCATCGTGGGGAAAAAGGAGACGGTCTTCCGCCTCTTCGCGCCGCGGGCGAGCCGCGTGGAGGTATGCGTGTGTGCCACGTTGGATCAGCAAATAACTCCTCACCGGTACCCGCTCACCCGCCGGGCTGAGCCGCTGGCCGCGAGCGATCCCGCCGCGGCCGAGCCGGCGGCGGGCTCCGGCCCGAGCCTCCCGTCCGGTTCCTCGCCGGGAGGCGCAAACCAGCTTGCCGGCGATCTCCAGCCGGGAGCCACGGGCGGGACGCCCATGCCACGCTTGCCCGCCGTGGCGGATGGCACGGACGTCCCGCCCGTGGGCTTGCACGGCAACCCCAAAGCCGATCCCTGGCAGGGCGTATGGGAGGTTACGTTGAATCTCAATCTGCACGGCTGGTTTTACTGGTACCAGATTGAAGGGCCTCACGACGAATTCGGCGCATTCGATCCGAAGCAGCACGTGCTCGATCCTTATGCGCTGGCGGCCGTGAGCCGCGATGGGCCCGGCATCGTGCTCGACGCCGCGTGGGTGGGGCGGGGCGACCGCCATTTCCGCACGCCGGGCTGGCAGGACCTCGTGATCGCGGAGGCGCATGTGCGCGACCTCACGGCCCGGGCGCCGGCGGCGGTCACGGCCGACGAGCGACTCGGGTTCACTGGACTGCGCCGCTGGGTCGAGAGTCCGGATTTTTACCTGCACCGCCTGGGCGTGAATTGCGTGGAGCTCCAGCCGGTGCACGAGAACGACGCGCAGACGCGGAGCGAATACCACTGGGGCTACATGACGACGAGCTGGTTTGCGCCGGCGAGCAGCTACTCGCTCGCGCCGGCCGGGGCCTCCGGCGTGCCCGAGTTTCAGGCGCTCGTGGCGGCGCTGCATCGCCGCGGCCTGGCCGTCCTGATCGACGTGGTGTTCAACCACCAGGGCGTGCCGCCGTCGCTGATGGCCATCGACAAGCTTTATTACTTCGAGGCCGGCCCGACCGGGCAGCTCGCCAACTGGAGCGGTTGCGGCAACGACCTGCGGGCCCGGGCCGCCATGGCGAAGCGCCTCATCGTCGACAGCTGCCGGCATCTGATCGAGGCGTACGGCGTGGACGGATTCCGGTTCGACCTCGCGGAGTTGCTGGGCGTGGAGGTGCTGCGCGAGATCGAGGGGGCCCTCAAGCGCGTGAAGCACGATGTGATCCTGATCGCCGAGCCGTGGAGTTTCCGCGGCCACATCGCGGGCGCCCTGGGCGACACCGGCTGGGCGTCGTGGAACGACGGTTACCGCGATTTCGTGCGCGCCTATGTGCGCGGCGGAGGCACGGCGGCGCAGCTGGAATACTATTTGAAGGGGTCGCCGTGGTACTTTGCCAAGTGGCCCGCGCAGACGGTCAATTACACCGAGTCGCACGACGACCGCACCTGGATCGACCTGATCACCGAGAACGCCAACAACAACGGCCAGCAGCCGACCGCCAACGACCGCCGGCGCACGCACCTGATGGCGGCGATCCTGTTTTCCTCGATCGGCATCCCGATGATCGCCGCCGGGCAGGATTTTCTGCGGACTAAGCAGGGGGTGACCAACACCTACCAGCGCGGCGATCTCAACGTGCTCGATTACCGCCGCATCCACCGCTTCCCCGGCACCCACGCCTATTTCGCCGAGTGGATCGCCTTTCGCCGGAGCGATCGCGGCCGGTTGCTGCGGCAATGGTCGCGACCGAGCGAGGGCTTCTTCCGGAGTTTTCCCGCCAAGGATTCGACGGCGCTCGCGCTCCTCTACAATGCCGACCGCTCGCAGGGCCCCGAGCATCTGTTGTTCGCGGTCAACCCGACGCTCAACGATGTGACCATTCCGCTCGACGCGGAGACAGTCGCCCGCCCGTGGCGGCAGGTGGCGGATCACGAGCGCTTTTTTGCCGACGGCATGCACGGCATGTCAGGGCCGGTGGAGTCTGACCTCTTTGTGCCGGCGCTCGGCTGCGGGCTATGGATCAGCTGGGCGTGAGTAGTTGATCGGACCGGGGGGGGCGGCGGGTTATTGTAGCCGGGGTCGGTGACCCCGGAGGCCGGCCTCAACGAGGCCGGCTACAGCTCCGGCTAGCACGGCGGGTGAACTGAGCCACGAGTCTATGGGGCGGGGAAAGGGAAAGGGAAAGTGAGAGTGAAAGTGAAAGTGAGAGTGAGAGTGAAAGTGAAAGTGAGAGTGAGAGTGAAAGTGAAAGTGAGAGGGGAAGTGAGAGGGGAAGACCCAGCCTCGTGACCTTGGCTGCTACGTGATGTCGACCTGTAGCCGCGTCGGTTACGACGCGGATTTCTGGCCGCACCGCACGTCAACCCGTGCGGCTGCGAAACACTTTCCACCCGCGGCAGGGGCGGGCAACGAACTGCCCGACGACATCGAAGCGGTCAATTAAGGTTCCGCCGCGAGGCGGAACCTCTCAGGGCACTTCGTAGATTTCCACCAGGGCGACGCCGGTGGTGTTGCCCACGCCGCTGACTTGCGCCGTGTAGGCGCCGGGCGGCAGCGTGAGGAGCATCGCCGCATCCTTGGAGTTTGCGTCGAGGGCGAAGGCGTTCACCTGCGCGGCCACGGCGGCGAGCGTGGTGTCGCCGCCCCAGTCGTCGTTCTGCGCGAGGAGCGTGTTGCCCTGGAAAACCTGGAGCTGCGGATTCGCCAGCACGCCGCTCACGCCATAGCGCGCGAGCGTCGGGCCGATGCCGCGGATGAGCACGGTGCGGCTGATGTTGCCGGTGACGGCGAAACCGGCGATCAAGATATTGTCGCCGGTGCCGACCTGGTCGCGCGCGGAGAGACTGGCCAGTCGCGTGGTTGGCGTGCCGGGGTCGACGTCGTACGCTTCGAGCAGCGCTACGCCGGTGCCGCTTTGCGCGGTGAGGTGCGCGGTGTAAACGCCGCCGGGCAGTGTCGCGAGCAGTGCGGCGTCCTTGGAGTTTGGCGACAGAGGGAAGGCCCAGACTTGGGCGAAGGCGGTGGTGAGGGCCGTAGTGCCTCCCCAGTCGTTGTTTTGCTGGAGCACGGTGCCGGCGGCGTTGAAAAGCGTGAGCGCCGGATCGGCGAGAACGCCGCTCACGCCGAAGGGCGTCAGCCCCGGGCCGATGCCGCGTAGCAACAGTTGTTTGCTGCCGCCTTCGCTCGTGGCGAACCCGGCGATGAGCGTCTGGTCGCCGGTTCCGGCGAGGCCGCGGGCGGAAAGGCTGCTCAAGCGGCTGGTCAGAGTGGTGAGCACGCCTTTGCGGATCACGTTATTGTCGGTGTCAGCAACAAAGACGGTGCCAGTCGCATCCACCGCAATGCCGAAGGGGTCGTTAAATTGCGCCATACTACCAGTGCCATCGGTACTGCCGGTGCTTCCAGCCAGACCAGCGATGGTCGTAACCATGCTGGTGGGAGTGATCTTCCGAATCGTGTGATTGCCCTCATCCGCCACGTACAGATTGCCAGCGGCGTCGACGGTTATCCCGACAGGAATGTTGAACCGGGCCGTGCTGCTAGTGCCGTCGGCGTTGCCCAAGGTTCCGGCCAGACCCGCGAGGGTCGTGACTAGGCCGACGGGCGTGATCATCCGTACGGTGTAATTGCCAACATCTGTCACGTACAGATCACCAGCAGCGTCGATGGATATACCGACAGGACCGGAAAATCGGGCCGCGCTGCCGATGCCGTCGGCGCTGCCTTTGACTTGGGCCAAGCCGGCCAGAGTCGTGACCACTCCATCGGGCGTAATCTTCCGGATGGTGCAGTTGCCGTTATCCGTCACGTACAGATTACCAGCCGCGTCGATTGCAACTCCCTCAGGGTTGCAGAATCGGGCCACACTGCCGATGCCGTCGGTACTGCCAAGATTTCCAGCCAAGCCGGCGAGGGTTGTAACTACGCTGGCAGGTGTGATCTTTCGGATCGTGCTGTTGGTGCCATCCGCTACGTACAGATTGCTGGCGGCGTCGACGGCAATCCCCTTTGGATCGTAGAACCGGGCTGCAGTGCCAGTGCCATCAGCGCTGCCAGAAACCCCAGCCAAGCCGGCTATGGTCGTGACGACACCGACGGGCGTCACCCTACAAACAGTGCAATTGGCCGTCACGTACAGATTGCCAGCGGCGTCGACGGCAATTCCTCTTGGAGAGCGAAATTGAGCCGCGCTTTCGGTGCTTTCGACGTTCCAATAACTGTCCCCCGCCAGAGTCGTAACGGTGAGGCATTCGGGGTAGTTGATGAATAATTGGGTGGTACGCGAATTGACCGGACTGCCGTGAGCGTCAGTCACTTCACAGGATAACAGGATACACCCGGTCGAGAAAGGAGCAGGGCCGACCGCGAGCGTGGCGGTGGTGGTGCCCCGGTAGGAGGTTCCATCGAAGAGGTCGGTCCAAGTGTCGGGGTACACCGGAACGACCGGGCGCGATTGCCATCGATACACGAATGGGCCATCGCCGGTGACTTCGACGTGGAAGACCGCGTCTGAGCCGACCGCGATTGAGGCGTCCCTTGGCTGCACGACAAATTGCATGGGCTGACCGATTGAGAGGACCGCTGGCGTGCTGATGGTGACCGTCCCAAACCCATATAATATCACGTCATAAGCACCGGTGTCATCGAGCTGGGCATTGGTGATCGTCAAGGTGTCGGCCGTTGCTCCGGAGATCGGCTGGCCGTTGTGCCGCCATTGATACATCAAAGGTTCGTTAGAGAAATGGGGGGCGAGGACTACCGAAAAAACGCCAGTACTCCCAAGTGGCACCGTAATGCTGCGAGGTTGTGTCGTGATGGGCCATTGGGCTGAATCTTGCCCGGGCACTCGACAGACGCAGAAAAACAGCAACACCAAAGCGTAGCCCACTCGACGGCTTCGCCGGAAGCGTGTCGGAGCGAGCTCTTGTTCCGCCAACTTGTCCCGCCGAGTCGTCCCGCCGTAGCCCGGCGTAGGCGGAAGCCCGACGAAGGCGCAAGCCTTGCGATGGCGGATGCTCGCGAAGGGGGAGGGAAAGGCGGTCATGAAAATCGTGCCCTGCCGCCGAGCGGCAGCCCTATAACGATCCAGGAATTCACGAGCAGCGTTTATCATGTGGCCAACGAAGAAAGACAATCCAGCGCGCCAAACCCGCTATTCGCCGGAAAAGAAAAAGCCCTGCGCCGGGTGCCGAGCGGGTAGGGCGGATCAAGTGAGAGTGAAAGGGAGCGGGAAGGGGAAAGTGAGAGGGAAAGTGAGAGGGAAAGGGGAAGGGAAAGGGGCGCCGCAATCCCAGCCTCGTAACCTCGGCTGCTACGGGAAGTCGACCTGTAGCCGCGTCGGTTACGACGCGGATTTCCGGCCGCTCCGCACGTTAACCCGTGCGGCTACGAAACCGTCCGGAAAGGCATCGACTCGCTCACGCTCGCAGCCACAAAACGGGAGACGCGGCCTGCCGGCGAGCGGCAGCCCTACAACGAATCCGCCTACGGCACTTCGTAGATTTCCACCAGGGCGACGCCGGTGGTGTTGCTTACGCCGCTGACTTGCGCCGTGTAATTGCCGGGCGGCAGCGTGAGCAATAACGCGGCATCCTTGGAGTTCGCGTCGAGGGCGAACGCTTTCACCTGTGTCGCCACCGCCGCGAGCGTGGTGGCACCGTCCCAGTCGTCGTTCTGCGCGAGGAGCGTGTTGCCCTGGAAAACCTGGAGCTGCGGATTCGCCAGTACGCCGCTCACGCCGTAGCGCGCGAGCGTCGGGCCGATGCCGCGAATGAGCACGGTGCGGCTGATGCTGCCGGTGATGATGAAGCCGGCGATCAAGATATTGTCGCCGGTGCCGACCTGGTCGCGCGCGGAGAGACTGGCCAATCGCGCGGTTGGGGTACCGGGGTCGGCGTCGGTGGCTTCGAGCAGCGCCACGCCCGTACCGCCTTGGGCGGTCAGATGCGCCGTGTAGACGCCGGGCGGCAGGGTCGCGAGCAGCGCGGCGTCTTTGGAATTCGCCGGCAGGGAGAAGGAACCGAGTTGCGCGAAGATTGCGGTGAGCGCCGCGGAGCCGCCCCAGTCGTTGTTTTGCTGGAGCACGGTGCCGGCGGCGTTGAAAAGCGTGAGCGCCGGATCGGCGAGAACGCCGCTCACGCCGAAGGGCGTCAGCCCCGGGCCGATGCCGCGCAGCAGTAGTTGTTTGGTGTCGTCGCCGCTGGTGGCGAATCCGGCGATGAGCGTCTGGTCACCGGTTCCGGCGAGGCCGCGGGCAGAAAGGCTGCTCAAGCGGGCGGCCAACGTGGTCGGCACGCACTTGCGGATTCTTTGGCTGAGGGGAAAACCGGAATCCACCACGTAAAGTGTTCCGGCCTGATCGAGCGCGATTCCAATAATTTGAGCAAATGTCGCCGTAGCTCCGGTGCCATCGGCACTGGTGTACAATCTACTGATGGGGATTGTGCCGGCCATAACCGTGACCTCTTTCCCGGGCACGATCCTGTAGATGTGACCCTGGTCCGGCACGTAAAGGATGCCCGCAGCGTCTACGGCAATGTTATATGGACTGCTGATGTGAACCGCGATTTCGGAGCTGTTGGCGGCGACAGTCACCGTACTGACCGCTCCACTGGGCGTGACTTTTCGGATGACGTCGTTGTTCGTGTCGGCCACGTAGAGATTGCCGGCTGCATCCGCTGCGATTCCCCGCGGGTAACTGAATCGGGCCGTGTTGCCGGATCCTTCAGCGTAGCCGAAGTCGCCGGCCGAGCCGGCCAACGTGGTAACGGCCCCATCGGGTGAGATTTTTCGAATGGTTTGGTTGTTGGTGTCGGTTACGTAAATATTCCCGGCGGGGTCGGTGGTTATGCCGGTCGGCCAATTAAATCGCGCGGCGGAGCCCAGGCCATCGGCAGTTCCGGTGCTTCCGGCCAAACCGGCCAAGGTCGTGACCACACCGTCGGCCGTCACCTTTCGAATGGTGTGATTGTCGGTCACGTAGATGTTGCCCGCAGAATCGATGGTGATTCCCGCGATGGAACTGAATTGCGCGGAATTGCCGGTCCCATCCGCACTGCCGCCGGAGCTTTGACCCGCCAGTGTCGTGATCAAGCCCTCGGGCGTCATCTTTTGTATGCTGGAGGAGTTCGTCAGAACAAGACTCCCGGTCGCATCTGCGGCAATCGCCCCAAAGTGACCGTTGTAGTCGGGGGGTGTGGGCAAGGTGGTCACGACGAACGACAGAGGGTTGCTGACCGTTAGGCGAATCACGCGCGTACCGGTCACATGACCGTACACATCCGTGACACCACAAACGAAATAGGCGTACCGGTCTAGAAAGGAGGTTGGGTTTATAACGAGCGTGTCGGTCTGGGAACCGCGATGGGTCGCGTCATCAACGATATTCCCCCCTCCTGTCGGACCAAACCAGCTGTAGTTCGCCCACTGGTAGGTCAGCGGGCCGTCTCCCGTCGCCTCGACCCGCAACACGGCAGTCGAGCCTACAACGGTGTCGATGTTGGGCGGCTGTCTGACGATTTGGGAGAGCTGACCGACGATGACGGCAGCCGCGTTGCTGGTTACCGATCCGACGTAGGGAAAGACGATCCCAATCACTACCACGTCGTAGCTGCCAGCATCGCTCGGCTGGAGGTTGTCTAGGGTGAGGGTTCGCGTTGTTGCACCGGGGATTGGCTGGCCATCGCGGCGCCATTGGTAACTGACCGAGGAAGGAGACGCGTCTGCATTGGTCGTCAACGAGAGGGTCAGGATCCCTCCCGTGGAGACGAATCTCTTGCCCTCCGCCAGCTGCACGGTGAACGACACCGGGATGGAGCCCGGAATCGATTCCTGCGGGTGCAGGGTGTTCGCCGACCAACAGATGAGGAGGCAGAGAGCAAGGCTGCGCGGAATGGCCCGGCGCAGGAGAAAGCGCGGCTTGAGACGTGTGGCGGGTTGTGCGAGCACGGTGTCTGAAACGAATGACAATCCAGCGCGCCAAACCTGCTATCCGCCGGAACGAAAAAGCCCTGCGCCGGGGTGGGCGCGGGGTTGGGGAGTTGTTGTAGCCGGGGTCGGTGACCCCGGAGACCGGCCTCAGCGAGGCCGGCCACAGTTGGATGGCACGGACGGATTACTTCTTCTTCGCGGCCTTGAGGTCGGCGATGGCGGCTTGTAACGCGCCCCACCTTCGGAAAGACAGGTCCACGGACAAAAAAAGCCCCGCGCCGGGGTGGGCGCGGGGCTGGGGAGTTGTTGTAGCCGGGGTCGCTCGCCGTGAGCCGGTCGAACCGGGTGACCCCGGAGACCGGCCTCAGCGAGGCCGGCTACAGTAGGAAGTCGCAATCAGGTCATTTCTTCTTGGCCGCTTTCAGATCTGCGACGGCTGCCTGAGCTGCCGCGAGACGTGCTACCGGCACTCTAAAGGGCGAACAGCTGACGTAGGTCAGGCCGAGCTTGTGGCAGAACTTCACCGAGTCGGGGTCGCCACCGTGTTCGCCGCAGATGCCGAGCTTGATGCCCGGGCGGGTGAGGTTGCCCTTCGCGATGGCGATCTCCATGAGCTGCCCCACGCCGCCCTGGTCGATCGAGGCGAACGGGTTCTTCTTGAAGATCTCGGCCTCCTGGTAGGCGCCGAGGAACGAACCCGAGTCGTCGCGCGACATGCCGA
>Ga0182021_10001425_pt1 | contig 27335 bp, 31 predicted proteins | sample 612E3MmetaG_FD_120493 | JGI IMG/M metagenome (GOLD analysis project Ga0182021, IMG submission 120493) | Permafrost microbial communities from Stordalen Mire, Sweden - 612E3M metaG (Illumina Assembly) | ecosystem: Environmental > Terrestrial > Soil > Wetlands > Permafrost | place: Sweden...
AACAGGAACTTTGACTAAAAATGAGATATCCATTGCTGAAATAGAATCTTATAATGAATTTACAGATGATGATGTTCTCTTTTATGCTGGATTAGCTTCTTTACGATTGGAACAAGACCCCCTTGATAAAGCTATAATTGATAAAATTGATTCTTCAGAAACATTATCATTAAAAATCAAAAGTTTTAAAACACTTAAATTCAATCCATTTGATCCCATACGCAAAAGCACAGAATCTCTGATCCAGTACAAAAATGACTGTAAATTTAGGGTGTCAAAGGGAGCTCCCCAAGTTATTTTATCACTCCTTGACGGCAATGAAATTTTTAAAACCGAAATTGAGAGAAATGTGGATAATTTTGCTTCGAAGGGTTACAGATCAATCGGTGTTGCAAAAACTTATCAAAATGACGAGTGGCAATTTATGGGCATAGTAGCCCTTTATGATCCACCAAAGAAAAGTTCAAAACAGACCATTAAAGATGCTAAATCAATGGGCATTGATGTTAAGATGGTAACAGGTGATCATATTGCTATTGCCAAGCAGATTGCCAAAGAGTTAGATCTCTCAACCAATATTATGCTGCCTATTTCATTTTTAGATCTACCTGAAGATGAAGCTGTTAAAGTTGTTGAAGATGCTAGCGGTTTTGCAGAGGTATTTCCAGAACATAAATATCGTATACTTGAACTTCTGCAGAATAGCGGAAAGATTGTTGGTATGACTGGTGATGGTGTTAACGATGCACCAGCACTTAAAAAAGCAGATGCTGGAATTGCTTTATACCAAGCAACTGATGCTGCTAAATCAGCCGCAGATATAGTCCTTACAATACCAGGTCTTTCAGTAATAATAAATGCAATAAAAGAAAGTTACAAAATATTTCATCGAATGAGGAGCTACTCAATTTACAGAGTTGCAGAAACCATACGAATACTGGTTTTCATCGCCATGGTCATATTGATCTTTAATTTTTATCCTGTAACTGCTCTGATGCTGGTTTTTATTGCTCTTTTAGATGATATTCCTGTGATGACCATTGCATACGATCGAACTGAAAAGGTAATGAGCCCTCAAAAGTGGGATATGTATCAGATACTTGGAATGGCAACATTTCTAGGGGCTATAGGAATTGTATCTTCACTCTTACTATTTTATATAGGTAAAGTGGTTTTGAATTTGGATACAGGGGTGTTGCAGTCATTAATATTTTTAAAGCTGGTAGTAGCAGGACATTTAACTATGTTTGTCACACGTAACTCTGGACATTTCTGGTCGGTAAGACCAAGTGGTATCTTCTTCTGGTCAGTTATATTAACTGATATATTCGCTACACTACTTGTTGTGTTTGGAATCTTTTTAACACCTATTGGATGGGAACTGGCTGCACTAGTTTGGGTTTATTCTCTCATAGCATTTGTAATTGAAGATCAGTTGAAAATATATTTCTTTAAAGTACTTGAACATGGCTATTTTAAAAAATTTATGACCAAATCTGATAAGATGTCAAATTGATATAATCCGTTTAATATTCTATAAATTACAAACAATATACCACATTGTAAGTGTTTTCAAGAGTATATCAGATTTATATTCCACATGGAGTATTTAAATTTGATTTTAATATAATAAAGTTGACCAGCAAGTCTAATGATGATATAAAAAAGCAGTTTAGAATAATCATTAATAATTTTTTATCGTTGATCATTAATCCCAATATTAGTCAAACATCATTTTATAAATTTCTTTACCACATCTTTTATGGATTTAGTTTTTATCAGAATAGATATTTTATCGCCTTCATCTACAATTATATCCGGTTCTGGCATTAAAATTTCATAATCGGGACCTTTGTATATGGCACATATAATATATTCCTTGGTTGGACTTAGTTCACCAATTTTTTTGCCGATAACCTTCTTGTTTTCAACAGGGATGTCTAATAACTCTGCATTACCTTTGCCGAGAATAACCATATCAGCAATTTTTGGTCTTATAATTAGTTTTTCAAGGTAGCTTGCAGCTGTTAGCTCTGGACTTACAGTTGCATCGATACCAACTTTCCTGAAGGCATCTTCATGAGATGGATCACTTATACGTGCAATAAGCTTTTTAGTATTGAAATCTTTTACTAATATACATGCTAACAGGTTCGCTTCATCATTTCCAGTTGCAGCGACGAACGCATCTGCATCAGACACATTGGCTTCTTCTAGGATTTTGAGGTCGGTACCATTACCACAAATAACAAGAGCATCCAATTCACTAGCAGCAATACTACATAATTCAGGATTCTTTTCTATTAGTGTAACATCGAAACTTGCTTTAATCAATGCAGATGCAAGATTTAAACCTACTCTACCTCCTCCCATAATTATAACATACATATTGCATCCCTCCCTTTTATTTGGTGAACATATTCAGAACCTTTGACATTGATTCGCTTTTAACTATTAAATTTTATAATTCTCTTTATCCTTTTCTATTATGGTAGTAACGTCATGTTTATTGGCAACTAAATCTAGAGTTACATGTAGTCCTAAACTTCCACAAGCCACGATTACAACATATACATTTACCACTATGATACAGAAATTGGATTAAGTAGTTTTTATCTATTTATTGTTTCCATAAATATGATTTACCTTGCTTTATACCAGTTTTTATTTTTAAACCTTATAATGGTCGTTCAGTGGAATATATAAATTTATCTATTAATTTTGAATAGGTTAAAGTTCGCGGAATCATTAAATATAATTATAATATTGTCCAATGAACATCTAATGAATTTCAAAAATAGTAAAAATCTGTTGTTAGTTGGCGCTGCCTTGCTGGTTATACTAGTGTCTTTTATCATATATTCAACCCATGATACGTTTCAATACAGTAGTGGAAGTTTTATTAGTTTTGATCAGTTTCATGATACAAAAGTTGTTGAATCAATTGATATTCAGAACAATGTTTTAAGTAATTATTTTAACTCTATCTACGATTCTCAACTATCAGATATTGAAGCGAAATACGATGAAGGTGTTATATCACGGGAAGAGAGAGATAAACAATTGAATGCTGTGATTAAAAATCGTGAATTGACAGTTAATACTTTAAACAAATTATCTGATACAAAAAAAGATATATTCACGGGCAATATTACATAAAAAGATATTATATTACATATAAACTCTTTCAGCAACATAAATTCAAATATTAAAAGTGATATCAACGATACATTGTATGGTAACTAAAGGTTTAAAAAAAAACTTTTACACCCCTGTTCCAGGAATTGATATAAGTATCAAAAATGGAGCAGCTAGCACCATGCAAGTTATCAGCCTTCCTTGATCTCCTAACAACTCCAAAAAAGCTTTTAAAGTCATTCCATTATTCGGGATATGGTTTGAAACCTTGGAAATCGTATGAGAATAACCTTTTTCACATTCAATTGTATTAACCACTATTAAAAACTCCAAATTTAATGAATTTTAACCGTTGTTCATAGTAAATATTTAAAGGTTATAATAATAAATTGATTTTAACTTTAATTGCAGTATACCTTCTATAATTATTTGATATTAATTTATTATTTTGGTCGGGAAGCAGATGAATGACATTTCAATATAAATTTATAAATATTAAAAAAATATTCATGATTTCAATCTTGAGAAAATCGAAGCATTAATCCATATAAACTTATATATATTAATTGATCATTTAATGTATTTTGCTCAATATCCGTATTTGTTTTAAATACGTCTTTAGTAACATGAAGAAAAGGATAATAAATGAGAAGGAGAAGGCGTAAGATGATGTCTGAAAAGTTTTATAAAAAATTGATGGAAATAACCAAGGTCATGGAAGAAAAAGGTGAAGGTATTAGCTATATTCATAATGAAAGTGAATATTACACCATTGGAACCAAAAAATACAATGAAGAAATCGGTCAATATCTGGATAAAACAGTAGGTTCATGGGAAGGTAGCGAAGCTCACGTTAAGAAAAAGAAAGGAAAAAATAAGCAAGAAAAAGGAAAAAAAGTAGGTTATTTATGGAAAATTCCTATAACCGAAAGTTAATAAATTATTTTTTCTTTATTTTATCTAACATGATGTATGAAAATAAAATTTAGTTGTCAGAATCTTAAGATAATAAATTTGGTCTAATTTTTTTTATTTAATTTTTTCTAATAGATGAACAAACCCTCCAGTTTTTTACGTTCAATGGCATACTAGATTTCCCTTACCAATAATTTGCCATTAAATTCTCCCTTTACAAGATAATCTTGAGCACCGTATCGGATAGCTTGAATTCCAATTTCTTCGTTGGCCAACCCTGTCAAAATATGATAATTGGTATTACAGGATGTTTATTTAAAATAGCTTTAAATGATTCTAAACCTATACTATCTGGAAGTCCAAGATCCAGGAGTATTATATCAAATTTTTTTGATTCAAGAAGTTTTAACCCACTAACAAGTCTTGTTGTGTAGGTTAGTTTAAATTTAGCTTTTTCACTAACTTCAAGCATTTGGAATTATTTCATAATCGCCAGCATTATCCTCAATTAATATACTTTAATTGGTTCAATATCATAAAAAACTACTCCTAATGAATTTTATTAAAGTGGAATAAATTTCAATATGTATATTATAGTTTTTAAGATAAATTAAAATTTCTAAAATTTTAAAAAAAAACCAGATATTATAGATAGGTATATTACCTTACATTGATTTTGAGGACTTATCCAATAATATACTAATTTTTATAATCCTTTTCAAGCATTTGCTTCATAGGGCCAAGATAATATTCATCCCAACCTGAATTTATATCTTCAAATTCTTCGTCAGGCACGTCAGTTTGTTCAAGTTTTAATATTACGCCTTCTTTATCCTCTTTGAGTGTAAATGTTAGTATTGAGGATTTTGCCCAGTCTCCACCAAACCATTCCTGAACTAGCTTACTTTTGGATTCTACATCGATATTTTTTCCATAAATATCGCCATTCCATAGTTCGAACTCGGTTCCAATCTCAGAATCCATCTTACTTGGGCCACCACCCCATTCATTTATTACTGTTGGATCTACTAGAGCCTGCCAAACCCGATCAATGGTGGATGAAATTTTATACACTCTTATAATGGTTTTTTTCATTTTTTTACTTCTCCATACGTCTTATTCATATTTATGTAAAAACTATAATAAATTTTTATTTTTAAATTTTTTCTGAAAATATAGGTCTAATTATGTTCTGCAGTTAGATTTTAAATTATAATAACTTTAAATATTCATTCATATAATTAAGTTAACATGAAAACTCTAGTTGTTTATTACTCCAGAACAGGAAATACCAAGATGATAGCAGAAACTATTTCAGAATCTTTAGACTGTGACATCGAGGAAATAGTAGATAAGAAAAAAAGAGGAGGTATCCTAGGTTACCTAAAGTCAGGTTACGAAGCTTCAAGAAATAAGTTATCAATTATAGAGGATCCAAAACATGACTTATCAAAATACGATCTTCTTATAGTGGGTACACCCGTTTGGGCAGGAAAGATGTCTGTTCCTCTTAGAACCTATCTTCACAAAAACATGGAAAAAATACCATTATTAGCATGCTTCTGTACTGCAGGCGGGTCAGGTATAGAGGGTACTATTAAAAATATCGGAGAATACACTAACACAACTCCAATTGAATCATTTGGATTGACTTCTTCGGATATAAAGAGCGGATCGTATAAAGCTGTGATTGAAAAGTTTGTTCAGGATTTAGGTTAAAAAAATAGTAAAGATTTATGTATTGGAGAATAGTTTTCTAATAGAATTCTTCAGAAATCTTTTGTTTCATATTGGAAATGTTAAGATCCCTTCACCATTCTCAATGGTCATATTTAATGCTGATTGTGATTTTAATTTTTCTAATAATGCTGTGCCACTGGAATTGTCCATTTGTTGGGGTATATTACTAAAAAGTATCATTGGATGAACAATGATCTTAGCTTCGTTACCAACCATGTCCATTTCAACCATCAGAGATGAATGTGTGGCAGGATTGGATTGGTCAAATACAAAGTTTCCAAGACTATAAAATATAGGTTTACCTTTATAACTTTCTATTTCTTGGATAACATGGGGATGACTTCCAATGACCATATCTGCTCCTTCATCTATACATTTATGGGATAAATCTATTTGTGAAGGGTTAGGTGTAGTACTGTACTCATTTCCATAGTGAAAAACTACTACAGTAACATCTGAATTGTTTTTTGATTCATCTATTCGTTGTTTGATTATATTCCAGTCTGCAGGAGCATATCCTGGACCATTAATTGTTGCGGCAGGCATTTCTGAGGGAAGAAATTCCGTAAATGAGGAGTTATCCATAAAGTTCAAAATAGCTATTTTACGTCCTTTAATATTTAGATAAACAGGTTGAGTGGCTTGATCTAAATTTTCTCCAGCCCCGGTGTAGTTTATTCCATTAGTCTTAAGTGCATTAATTGTGTCTGTTAATCCAGTATTACCATAATCCATGATATGATTGTTTGCAAGACATGTTACAACAACATTATTGTCTTTAAGTATATGGGTATAAATTGGATTCGCCTTTAACGGAACTGTCTGCTTTAAATTATTGGATGAAGTTGTTAATGGGTCTTCAAGATTTACAACAACTGCGTCTGCATTTAAAAATAAAGGATCAACATTTCGGAAGACATTTTGTCCTCTTGCAAGTATCCCATTAACACCCCTTCCCAGCATGACATCCCCTGTGAAATACATAGTCACATTGGACTTTGTAACATCTGAAGAGTTTATAATATTTTTTTGATTAAAAAAACTGTTCATACCATAGGCTGCTATTATTACAATAAGAAATAGAATAATAATATATATTTTCTTAACAAGAACACCCCCCCCAAGGGATTAGAATTTCTTATCAACCTACTTTTTGATTTAATATATGATACATATTTATCATATAGTTTATTCTAAATAGCTTAATTTTTGTACGTATAGTCAAATTATATCTTCAAATTGATATTTATTAGTCCTAAAACATATCTATTCTACAAATTAATTATTTTAAATATTTTAATGGGAAAAACTAATTCATTCTAAAGCTGAAAGAGTTCAATTAATAATCGTAATAAATCTACAATGTATATTAGATTTCAAGTAGAATATCGAAAAGATGAGCATAATAGTAAATGATACATAAATTAAATGAATAAAAAAAAATTAGATAGGGTTTATATTAAAAAACTATTTATCTATCCATTTTTCTACTAATTTTATTCCTTGATGTGTGATATTTACTTCAAAACCATCTAAATATGGTTCTGTTTTTATATACATTTCTCCTTCTAGATAATTAGCAATAAGAGCTATTTCTTCTAATTTAATATCTAATTTTTCTTTTAAATATTTGTTATCTACTTGATATTTGGGATTTTCTTTATAAGAATCATATAAAATTTTTAAGAATTCTTTATATTCTTCATCCATTTAACCCCTCCTATAAATAATATTAGTCTTATAAGTGTTTATTACTTTTCATTTCAATTTTTAAATTAAAATAATTAATCAAAATTAGAGATATGAATCTTCATTAAAGTGTTAATTCCAGGCATAATTTAATAAAATTTTTTTTACTTTTGATTAAATTATTTGGAGTATATATTGGATATAATTGGTAATGTGATTATTGTAATAATATTAATTCTTATTAAAGTATTATTTTTATAATAATAATTCTATTGTTTAATAAATAAAAAAAATAGTGGAATTATTCGATTTAATAGGAAATTCTTTTTAATTTAAATAAATCTAATTAATTAGTTAGTATTACCTTTAAGAGGTAGTTTATTTATTTTCCAGCCAACAAATCCGCCTAGAATATTATAAGCTCCATGGAAATCCGAATCTCTCATTTTGGCCATGAAATATCCTCCTCTAACACCGCTTTTACAATATATTAGATAATCTTTTTCTTTATCAAGTTTATCTACTTTTTCTTGGAATTTATGACCATCGTAATCCAAATTTATGGCCCCGGGCAGATGTTCTATTTCAAACTCTTCCTTAGGTCTGATATCCAGTATTATGATCTCAGAATTCTTTTCTTCAATTAATTTGAGTGCTGCTTGTGGTGTGATGGTTATAAATTGAGACATGATAAATCCTCATAAGTTATATAATATTCTCTGTTTCGCATTGTATTTATTATCACCTTCAATTTCCAGTTTTTTATTTTTTAATAAATGGAAATTCTAAATTTTTTTAAATTTTCCGATCACAAAATATATAGAATAAGATGTATTAAATTGTATTAAGATGAAATAGCCACATTTAAGTAAAAATGTATGATTATCACTTAACATTTATGGGGATGTTAAATCCTTATTGATAGTTTAATCATGCTTAATTGTTGAATAAAATTGTTGGAGGTGTTTTTTCTTATAAAAACAAGAGTTAATCCATAAAAAAAAATTAGATATTCATTAAATTGAACAATTTTGATGGTGAAGAAATTGATTGATGTGGACTATATAAAAAAAAATCTTGAAAGGTGCAAATGCATATCGTTTCCTGTTCAGATGGACAGTGTATGTGCAATGAAAGAAAATTGAAAATGCTAGATATGCTTGCTAATATGAAAGAAGGAGATTTAATGCCCGAACCCGGTCATATCGCAGCAAATTACTGTGCAATAGGCAAGGTTTCCTGTGGTGATCTAGATACAGAAGAAATGTGTCAATGTACACAATGTCCAGTTTTTAAAGAAAATGATCTTTCAACAGGCTACTATTGCAAATTAGGGAAAGAAAACTAATAAAAATATCATGGATTTAAATTATTGAATTATGAAAATGGTGATATCATGTCTGAAGAGAACTGTGAAGCAGAGTTAAGAAAGAAAAAGAAAATTAGTAAAGAGGATAAATTCCATGACTCTAGTAATCCTAAACTCATTGGTGAGCCAGTATGTTTCCATGATGAAAATATAGATAAAGATGGTGATCCGCTAGCACATAAAAGCCCACCAAGCTCAATTAACAAAGAAGCAGCACCTAGAACACCAGGAATAACCAAGAAACATCGTCAAAGGTAATTTTATTAGATTGTAATTATAGAAATAAATGGTAAATGGGGTGTAAAACGGACTCAATTAATCATAGATAGGATGAATAATATAGTTAATTGAGTGTAATGGTTGTGCCGGCTTCGCCATCTAACGCATTAAAAACATTTTCTAGGGATGTTATTATGGCCTTTTTACCCCCATTTTCCAGAAAATCAATGGTTGATTCTATTTTTGGGCCCATATTCCCAGGAGGAAAATACCCATTTTTAAGATATTCCCTGGCTATCGGCACTGTTAAATGATCAAGGTTCTGTTGATACGGCTTTCCATAGTCAAGTGCAACCTTATCCACATCTGTCAGGATTAATAATATTTCAGCTTCTATTAAAGAAGCTAAAAGAGCAGCGGTATGGTCTTTATCTATTACGGCTTCTATACCTTGAAAAGTACCATCCCCCATTTCTACTACGGGTATTCCACCTCCCCCAGCAGCAATTATTAATTCCCCTTCATTGAACAGTGATTTAATAGATGATTCCTCAACAAATCCTATTGGGAGTGGTGATGGCACAACTCTACGATAACCACGTCCACAGTCATCTACAATAACCCATCCTCTTTCTTCACGATTTTTTGAAGCTTCCATAGCAGTATAAAATGGACCTATAGGTTTTGATGGTTTTTTTAAAAGGGGATCTTCTTGGTGAACTAGTGTTTGGGTAACAATGGTAACAATGGACTTTTCTATTTCTGAATTTTTCAAAGCGTTCTTTAGAGATATTTGTAACATGTAACCAATCATTCCCTGTGACTGGGCAACACAGACATCAAGGGGCATTGGTGATAAAATCTTTTTGCTTAGATCATATGCAAGTAGAATGTCACCCACCTGTGGACCATTACCATGTGTTAATCCAATATGGAAATCTTTCTTTAATAATTCGACAATAATGTTGCTAGTATGCCTTATATTTTCCAGCTGCTCCTGGGCAGTTCCCTTATCAGAATGTTTGAGTATGGCATTTCCACCTAAGGAAACCATAATATTTGTAGTCATAAAATATCACCTATATCTCTAAAAATTTAGTTCTTAGATATTAATTCCTGTAAAGTGCACATGTCATACAGTGGGCTCCACCATACCCACCTGTAAGATTAATTAAGTTCAAAGGGAAAGCATCGATATCCTGCTGGTATATCTCTTTTTTATGAGGGAAAAACTGTCCTTCAGAACGAAGATTATTGTAGTCTTTTTTGACTTGTTTTAAAAGATTTCCGTATGTTTCAGGATCAAGGGCTACCTTATCAGTGAGGTTGTTTATAACGTCCTTTACCACACGATCAACTTCAACCGAAACAATCGTACCGTTTTTAACACATAAAAAATTTGATGCGTACGCTAAATATTCCAAAGTTGTGATGTCTATGATTTCAAAACCTTTAGACACAATATAATCGTGCAGATTTGTAAGTTCTGGAGATTTAATATAATCTCCAGGGCCTTCCCTTTGATATATCTCAACATTTGCATTTTTTAACAGCATTTCACTACCAACAACACCATCCGATGCAACGTATATATTCCTATTTTTTCCTGCTTCATATTTTGCATATTTTACTTCAGATATGTCTCCGGTATAAGAAATTTTTTCAGTAGCTAAATTTATCAATTTTTCTTTAATTGCGGGTAATTTATCGGCTTTATTTATTATGGTTTCTTTTAATGGGATTATCTGTACCTTGAATTCTTGTTTTAAAGTATATGTAAGTAGTTCATGTTCTCTAATCGCTTCTTTCATACTGAAGGATCTTTCATATAGTGAAGCAAATGGGTCAAGAAGTCCAAAGTACATTTCTATTCCCGGCGAATGTACTGCTACTTTTCTAAGATTATCCCACTCAGCATTTATTTTAGCTTTCATTCGGTTTTACCTAAAATTTTAATTATTCGAAGTGATTCAGTAAATTTTTTATTAATTAACTTCTTTTCATCTTAATACATCTTTATGCAGAATAAATTATATAGTTGATGTTTCATATATTCAAACTTAAGATTAAAACTGAAATAAATTTTTTTGGAGTGATTTTTATATGATTCCTGATTTAATTAATAAGCTCTACAAAAATGAACTGATTTCTAAAAAAGATTTCGAAACTCTTTCTCCATTAAAAAAGGATTATGATAGAAAACTTGGAAATTTTCTTGTAGATGGGGGATATTTAACCAAAGAGGATCTTAAAATATTTTCAAATGAAAATCAAGATTTCTTATTTGGATTGTTCGATGAATGGTTAAATAAATATTCTAATTTAGCTAATGCTATAATATGGCGTGCAAATGATTCTAAAAAGCATCCTAATGGTGTTCCATTTGAGTATAAATTATGGTCAGAAGATAAAAAGCGTCAACTATCAACAGCCTTTTGGAATTCCCTCATGGATATTTTAACAGGTCTAAATGAAGCTCCAAATTGTACTGTAAATTTATCTGATGATGGAAAGGTATATTCAACAGATCTTAAACCCGATGATGCTTGGAATTACTACATAAGGTACGTTGCACATAGTATTAGGGTAGAAATAGATAGATTAGTCCATTGGTCAATTTCGAGATACAATCAATCACAGTTAGAATTTCTATTCGATAGTCGTACTTTTTTTGAATACTTTGAAAGTCGAAATGTTTATTCAATATTAAGATGGGATGAATCATTATTCAGCCATGGATCAGTTACTATGGGAGATCCAGCAAGGGTATATGATTTTTTAGATAAAGAAAAACTCATAGGTATGACAAGGTGGGGGACTATAGGACGTTTTTTAGGATGGTGCAGGGATGAATTATACCATTTTGATGGTAAAGACACTCCTGAAAACTACCAGAAGCACTGGCAATATCAAGGATATCCACCCGTTGAAAGAATTTTTTCAGGAACTACCCATCCTGATTTAGGATTTCAACATTTTACTACAGGATGTTTTGGCACTACCGGCTTCTTACGTAATGTTCTTCGAACCATTAACGTTCCTGTACTTTTAGAGGAAAAATGCGGTCATGCAATGCCACATTTTGTATATGATAAAACACATGAATTTTACCTTTCTCATGGAGATGATCCATACAACAGCCTTTACAAACACAACACGCCCAAATTTATTCCACTAGAACTGATAATTGACCATTACAAATTTGATGAATGGTTTAATGAAAAACTGCCCTCTGAAGTCATTTGTAATAATGTGGGAAGAAAGGCACTTGAATTGGCTGTTGAATACATCCCAAATGAAATCTTAAAAATGTATTGTGACGACGTATCCAAAGGAAAAAAAGAAGAAGATGGAAGGATTTATAACGAAATATTTAGAGACCATATACCCTTAGCTGAATTAAAAGCCTTTGGCTTCTGGGATAGACTAAAAAATAAGACCCAATCATTAGGTGGATGTGAATACATCATAAAGTTGTAGATTATAAAATCATTGTTTTTATATGGTGGAATGATACTATGAATAGTGATTTTAAAGTTCCATTCTATCATTTAACTCCATTAATAGGTATTATTAGCTGTGTTGGTTTGGTATTTGTATAAATCCTAAAGCAGTTATCTATGGTGGCTCTTGGATCCTAATAGGTATAGTTTATTTATTAAACAAATGGCGTATTGAAAGAAAACAGATGATTGATACATAATTATGGGATAATAAAAATTGGTGATAAAATGAAAGGATTATTAAAGAGACTATCAAATGCCCCGGGTGTATCTGGTTTCGAAGAGAAAGTTAGGGAACTAATTTTTAATGAACTGGATGGATATGTAGACCAAATTAAAATTGATGAAATGGGAAATCTAATTGCAATTAAGAATGGTATTCCCGATGGTAAAAGAATCATGTTAGCAGCTCATATGGATGAAATAGGACTTATGGTAAGATATATAGATAAGAATGGTTTTATTAAATTTTCAAAGATTGGAAATTTGAACGATCAGATGTTACTCAATCAAGATATATCAATCCAAACATCTAATGGGAAAATAAACGGTGTTATTGGTTCTAAACCTCCACATAAAATGAAAAAAAGTGAAAAAAATAATGTTGTTGAGTATGATAGGATGTTTATAGATATAGGTGCATCCAGCAGGGAAGAAGCCGAGAAGATGGTTGGGGTTGGAGATCCTATAGTTATTAATCAGAATTTTCAGGATTTCGGATATCATTTGGTTAAAGGAAAAGCTTTGGATAATCGAGTGGGATGTGCAATACTTGTGGAGGTGTTAAAAAAAGTTGATAGCAGTGCTACAATTTATGGTGTTGCTACGGTGCAGGAGGAAGTTGGACTTAAAGGGGCCAAGACATCAACTTTTAGCATTAATCCAGATATGGCACTGGCATTAGATGTGACTATAGCTGGTGATCATCCTGGAATAAAAAGAGAAGATGCGCCATCAGAGTTAGGCAAAGGTCCGAGTATTGTATTAGCTGATGAAAGTGGAGATGGTATCATAACACACCCAATGGTAAAAAAATTGTTAATTTCAGAAGCTGAAAAGGAAAATATTCCTTATCAACTAGAAGTTAGGGAAGGTGGCACTACTGATGGTACAGCAATACAACTTACGCGCCAAGGAATTCCTACAGGTGTAATATCGCCCCCATCAAGGTATATACATACTCCAGTAAGTGTTGTTAATATGGAGGATATTGATTATACAGTTAAACTCATATTAGCAGTTTTAAATGATGTTAAATAATTTGAGGTGATTAAATGACTAAATTTGAAGAACTAAATCAGATATATACGAAAGCAGAGAAAGATTTCAAAGATTACAGATGGAAATGTTTAGAAATGGCTGTTAAGTTGGGTATGGGGCTTGCAGATTATCTTGAATGTGATTATGATGAGATACAATACTATCGGCCGCCGGATAAGGAAGGTAAAGCCATTGAAGCACATCCTCGTGATGCTCTCCTAATAGATACCGACACTGCATGGCACTATGGCATGGGGGTAAATCTATATGTGGAAAATGATAAAGATAATCCTGCAATGACATATATATTTGATTTAGCACTGAAAAAAGATAATGGAAACTTTGACATTCGATTAGTGAAAGAAAAAAAGGAATTTAGTATAGATCCCAATAAACCTGAAGATTTTAATCCTTTTTATGAATTTATTTATAACATAATCAAAAACAGATTCGAACAAGAACTTACAAAATTTTTAAAACATAAATCATTTGAACACTTCCCTGAATACGGATAATTATTAAATCAAAAAATATGGAGAAAAGATATTGAAGAATCAAAATGATTTGGATAAAGATTTAAAAAATAATTTAATAGATTTAAATAAAATAAAAGGGGAAAAGTTAGTTAATTTGAAAGGAATAATAAACCCCTAAAACAATTTATAATATCATTTAAATCTTTAAAGTCTGAAAATATGCAATTTCACGATGTATATATAAAAGCCCAAAGCATAGGCTTTGTAAAGCAAAATAGTAAACTTGATATGTATTTACAAATGTAAAAGTTGAAGACATTATCGTAAAAATGCTTGTTGAATACGAGGATTGGCACAGAAAACTTAGAGTATACCTGAAACTTAACTGGACCAGAGTACAATTTAACATTAACTTTTGAGGAAGGGTATTCAATAGAAATATTGAATTATCAGTAGTTATCTTTCGAGATGAGAAAAATCAAAAAATATATCATTTCGGGGCTGTTAAATTACTTATTTGCTTTCTAAGTTAATTAATAAGTTACCATTTTGATATTCCTGGAACTCTGGAATTTTATTTTTAAGTTCTATCCATAAAAATGAAATATTATATTAATAATATTATTTTTATATGTAATAATATACTACAGTCTTACAGCCTATTACATATTAGAACAGCATAACAATTAAATTTTGCTGATCTTCATTTGAAAAAATTTGTAAAAAAATTCTATTTTCCTGAATTATTAAGGAAAAACTTTTAGCTCATAAAACAAAATGACTTTTATGGATCTAAGTGGTAATAATCGGATATTGTTCTTACTTTTTGTTGGTGTTTTCATGGGTTCCCTGGATATTGGTATTGTGGGACCAGCACTTCCTTCTATTCAAACATATTTTGTAGTAAATGAACGAGTATTATCATGGGTTTTCACTATATACATCCTATTTTTTATGATTGGAACACCTTTAATGGCTAAACTTTCTGATATATATGGCCGTAAATCAATTTACATTCTTGACATCCTACTTTTTGCATTGGGCTCTTTAATAACAATTACATCATCTTCATTTGAAATGCTCCTGTTAGGAAGGGCTGTTCAAGGTATTGGAGCAGGTGGTATATTTCCAGTTGCCAATGCATTTATTGGAGATATTTTTTCACCTGATAAAAGGGGTGGCGCACTGGGAATTTTGAGTTCTGTTTGGGGCTTATCAAGTGTTTTAGGACCGGTTTTAGGAGGTTTACTTCTAAATTATAGTTGGCAACTCCTCTTTATCATTAACTTACCCATAGCTGCTGCTGTTTTGATTGGAAGTTTTTATATACTCCCTAAATCTGAAAAAAATCGTAAGATTATATTTGATTGGTATGGAATAATTATTTTAGGAATTATGGTAATTTCTTTGGCCTATGGTTTAAACCAGATAGACACCAACAACTTTTTAGTAAGCATTTCATCACTTGCTGTCTGGCCATTTTTGGTTCTCAGCTTTTTACTGCTTCCAATTTTGTGGAGAGTTGAACAGATTGCTACTGATCCATTGATTCAAGTTAAACTGTTCAAGAATCGTGAGGTTAAACTTATCAGCAGCATATCTGTTGGAACAGGATTGGTACAAGCTTCCACAGTATTTGTACCTGCATTTGTAATTGTTGCATTATCCTTCAGCACAGCTAACGCCAGTCTTATGCTGATGCCCATAGTAGTAACCATGGCATTGGGTGCACCTATTATTGGGAAGCTTCTCGATAAATTTGGTTCTAGGAATATAATGGTTACAGGAGCATTTAGTATTGTTATAGGACTATTTATATTGGGAATGTTTCCTAAATCATTTTATCTGTTTATATTAGCCGGTGTTCTCATAGGTGTGGGTATGAGTACAGCAATAGGATCTCCCCCACGTTACATCATGTTGATTGAGAGTCCTCCAAAAGAAAGAGCATCGGGCCAAGCCCTTATAAACATCATTACCAGCGTAGGACAGCTCATGGGTGGGGCTTTGATAGGTGCTGTAATAGGGTCATATGCGGGTAAAATTGGAGGTTATCAGCTTGCATATATATCAATTGGATTTGTAGCAATAGCCATGACAATTTTGGCAATGGGATTAAAAAGTAAGAAAGATCAGCTTAAAACCATGAAACAGTCTTTCAAACAGTATTGACTGGACAAGGATCATTTACAAATATAATTTAAAAAAATATAATTTATTATTTCATAAATCATTTTTTCGCAGCTTTCCAACCTTTAAATCCGTTTTTAATACTATATATTTTGATAAAACCTAAATTTTTTAATATTTCCTTAACCTTATCACTTCTACGACCGGATTTACAGTAGATGACATATATTTTATCTTTATCCAATTTTTCAACCATTTCATTGAAATCAGGATCAGTGAAATCTAAATTCTCAGCACCTTCTATATGTTCCTTAGAAAATTCCCATGGAGTTCTGACGTCTAAGATTATCAAGTCGGGATTATCAACATGTTTTTTAATTAAATCTGATGCTTCTAATGGAGTTAAACTTTTAAATGTTTGTATCTTTTTATTTTCAGACATTTTTTACACATCATTTATTAATAATGTAAATATATTTCAGATGACTTTAAAATTTTATAATAATCTATATTTTCAAAATTGGGATTTTACAAAATATTCTTTTTAATTCATTTTTTATTTCAATTCACCGTTATATTTAGAATTATCCAATTCGAAGATTTTAATTGCCAAGTGTTACATAATAATATCGAGGTAATGTTATGCTTTCGAAAATACCAATCGATATAATAAAAATAAGAAAGGATGATCTAGATAGGGAAATACTTCGTGCTGCAATAATAGGAGAACTCGATGCAATAAATCTCTATGAAGAATCAGCTAACATGACAAGCAACGAAGATATTCGAGCAGTTCTTATGGATATTGCTGGCGAAGAAAAAACACATGTAGGCGAACTTCAAACAATGCTACTTAGAATGGATAGTGAACAGGAAATTGAGTTAGGTAAGGGTAAAAAAGAAGTTGAAGAATTAACCGGCAAAAAATAAATTCCTATAGGATCAAAAGATCTATTTAAATCATAATATTAAAATTAATTTACTTTTTTTTATTTCTACAAAGATTATGTATCATATATTGTTTGTGTACAATTTCATGTTGGTATAGAAAAAAAATTTAAATTAAATATTATTTCATTTTTGCAAGTGCTTCTGAATCTAATTTTTTAATATCACCACTTACAGAATATTGATAAAGAGTTACAAAGGATGGTGTTGAATTTTTACTTTTTTGAGGTATTATAACAACAAATGTCCTTGTATATTTATTTTTATCAATCCATGTTCCTGAATTTACATAGACGTTTTTTTCTTGTTTTTCATTAAAGGACGATATGACTCGAGCCTCATGAGAATGTCCGAAAATAACTATTCTTTTTTGAAAACCAGGATTATTAAAGAATTGGATACCTGATTGATCATCAAGATGGCTTGCAAAAGTTCCCTTAGTAATGGCATCTTCGATGGGAATTTTAATAGGAACTAAATTTTGATTTTGTCTTTCATTCCATATTTCAATACTTCCTTTAAATAAATTCAGATCAATATAATTATTCTCTGGATTTTGATAAGGTAAAATATCATTAATCGAATAAAAATCTGTGAATCCATCTATACCCGTGTTTATGACTTTCTCATCAAGTCCTTCATCTATAGGGAAATCTGTTATAAGACCTTTCCAAACATTCCAGTATAGGAAATAAAGATATTGATCCAGTCCAAGTTCATTTTTCTTAACTAAGGGTAAGTCATAATCTCTTTCAGGGCGACCCTGTATAACTGAACTGGTTGCCATTCTTGTAAAGAAGTATCCTGCTGGTAGTATGGAATCAGTTTGGGTTATAGATCGGTTTGAATAATCTGGGGCGCAATAAAAATTATATCTATGTCCATGTTCAATGATTATCTCAGGATGATCTAAAGGAGTATATGTCCCCAAACCTTTAACGTCACGAGCTTCAGAAACACCGGGCATAATACTTTGAATATCTTCTGATGTTATCAGTAAATCATGATTTCCAGGTACATATGTCACTTTTACTTTTCCATCATTTATTATGTTGTTAAAAGCATCTATTACCGATTTATTGTTATAAGCTACGGATTTTACGAAGTCTAACTGTGTTTTTCCATTAAAAGTATCTAAATTCATTGGAACGAACCATTCATCAATCAAATCACCTGCTATAACCAATTCTCTTACATTTGGTGAAATTCGTATATGATTTAAGAAGTCTATTAAAGAATCTCGGTTCTTATTAATTTCAGCATAGATATCGTTTGCTCCTAAATGCATATCACTAATACATACTATCATGGTTCTTTTATTATTCAAATCTAAAATACCCTCTGAATCAAGATTAAATGAATAATCTAGAGCAAAATAATTGGTAAAATCATCTTTTAAAGATGCTTCGCTTATAGATTTTAGTTTATTGTTTATGGAAAGTTTATATTCTTCTCCTTCCACTAACTCTGAATTATCAGATTTACTAATATAAAGATTTGACAATGAACTCCCATCAAAATCTATTTTAACATTAATTTCAACTTCTTTACAATCAGATTCAACTTTGTAAAGTTTTATTCCGTCTGATAATGTACTTATATTTATATCTTCATTGAATACTATATTTATACGTCCTGTAGGATCAATAACAGAGGGATCTTCTATTTTATCTGAAGAAATGTCAGTTTGCACATTTAATACTGATTTGAATATTTTTTTAGAACCCATAGGATGAACCTCCTTAGCACAGGTTAATTTTGGATGAATATTTTCTTCAAGTTTATTTAAAATATTCAGATTTAGTGAATATTTAAATCATTTTTTATAAACAAATAATAACTTCTCAAACTCGCATTTATACATTTCCAAATTAGCCCAATATTTTTTTATAGAATTCAATTCAGTTATTATTAGGAAGGGGGTCCTGTCCATCTATTATAAAAACATTAACTATGATGATGAAAGCGACAACATAATAAATTTCAGTATAAAACGACATATTATTGATGAAATCAAATCTTTATCGAGAACCTCTAAGGAAATGAACAATTGAAAAGTATCTTTAGAAAAAATATCAGTCTTGTTTATATTTGATCAAGAGGTTAGAATGAACGTAAAGATGTAATAATAGAAAATGAATTAAATGTGGGCTGGTTCACTTTAATAATTGTTATTCTGGCACTTTTCACCATATCCATTGACCTCACATTTTTAAACGTAGAATAACCACCCTAGTCCATGATCTGCACAACACCATTTTCACCTTTCAGAATATTATTGTTACCTATGCACTGGTACTTGCAAGTTTAACTTTGTTAAGCGGAGAACTGGAAAATGTTCTAGGCAGAAAGAGAACATTCCTAATAGGTGCAAGAATCTATGGTATCGGTACTCTAATTGCAGCATTAAGCATAAACAGTACCATGCTACTTTTGGGATGGTCCGTACTTGAAGGAATTGGCGGTGCTTTAATGTGGGTTGCTGCAACCTCCATTGTTATAGGTAGTTATACAGGTAAAAGAAGAGCCACAGCACTAGGCTTAGTTGCATCTATAACATCAGGCGCAACACTGGTGGGACCAATTATTGGTGGGTTTTTAAGCACTTACTACACATGGAGGTACGCATTTGGATTAGAATTTCTGATAATACTAGTTATACTGGTATTCTCCAGGGTAATTCCATCATTTCCTTAAAACCATGAACTGGTCAGAAGTTAACATACTAGGGGCAGTTATCTCGGGCCTGGGAATATTTCTATTAGTTTACGGATTAATACTACTCAACAATCCCTACACAATCTACATTTCCATTTATATTATTATAATTGGAGTTATTCTATTAATAGTATTCTACTTCAACCAGAGAAGTAGAATAAAAGAAATGAACATCCCCTAGTTGATATTAGACTTTTTGAAAATAGATCTTTTGATCTGGTAACACCAACAGATTTTTATTGGGATTAGTAACTGGCGGAGTTCGTTTTATTATTCCAGTATTTGTACAAACAGTATTAGGATTCACAGCAATAATAACGGGATATTTATTGGTGGCAATGGTTTTACCAATGTTTATAATTACTTTCACAACGGGCCGAGTTTCGGAGAGATTTCAGCCACGATACATCATAAGTACAGGATTCTTAATTGCACTTCTTGGAAGTGTCTACTTAATCAATGTATTCGGTTTGCACACCAGTTTTGAGCAGATAGCATTTGGATTGGCATTGATCAGATTAGGAGGAGGAATAATCTTGACTCACCTTTCTAACCTAGCATTTTCCAAGGTCAGCCGCGATAAACAACCCGATGCATCTGCCATTTGGAATACCAACAGCAATCTTAACAGTTCCATGGGAACGGCTATACTGGGAATTATATTGTTAATGGGTACCTTCAATGCCATGTTGTTGGAAAAATTAGTGGGTGGTATTATAAATGATTTCTATGTAATTGCTATTTTACTAGTTCTGGGTATAATCACATCACAATTTATCCTACCCAACAAAAAAATTTCTAATCATATTAAAAATCGTGTACCAGAGATGGAATAAATTTATTATGAATATTATATCGAAGTTAGGGAAAAAAGGGGATAGTGATATGAATTTTTTTGATTTAACCTGGAATTTTAAATAATATAGATTTTAAAGTTAAAATATTTATTAATATTTCTTCCTTATCAGTTTTAGTTCTTTAACTAACATTTTTATTATCTAATTTATTAAATAATAATATCTTCATCTAAATATTTTAACAATACTTCTACAGGTTGATTAAACCAATCATTAAGTTCTGTTAATTGTTGTGGTTTTAAATCATAATGATTAGTTAAAAACTTGTCATGTAAAGGAATCAAATCTCGTATTGTTTTTTTACTATTTTTAAAAGTAGGATCTTCTAATTGTAACATAATAAATTCAATGTTTAGATCTTGAGGTAAGGGTTTTTTTAATAAATTTATAAATTCGATTCTTAACCCCTTTGGTGTTTTTCTTACTTCAATATTAATCATAGTATTTCACAACCTTATTGGATTCTTATATCTATTTTATTATGATCGTATCTTTATCAATTAAATTTTCTTATTGAAAATATCAATTATTTCTCAAGTTCGTTATAGTATAGTTTAGCGAAGTCTATATATTACTAATCAAGATTTATGTAATATAATTTTTTAATTAATTTTAAAAATTAATAATATGTTTAATTAAATTTCTTTTTAGAACAATTGAAAATAATACTGCTCATGTTGTTTCAAAGATTATAATCATCCGAGTTGGTGCTTCAATATGGGCTGATTCCAAAAATGTGAGAAATCACCATATATGGGTCGTGTAATATACATGTAACTATCTATTTATTGGTCTAACAATGATTTTTCAAATCCATCGAATTTAAACCACTTCATTTCCAGTTCATGTCTAATGAATTATATAAAAATGGGAAATTTTGATAAATTTTTTTAAAAAATTTATTCGAGTGTGAAATTTATACATGTCGAATGATGATAAGTATTTTTCAAAATAATTATGATTTAATTTTTATGATCTTTTCAATAATTAATATTAATAAAATACATTGAATTTTTTTTATCGTAAGCAATAAAATAAGAATTAATATTTTAGAAATTTTAATTATAATCTAAAAATAAATAACAAAATTTTAGAACAGGGTTTTTGATATTATTCAGGACTTACCTTCATAGCTTTTTGGATACTTGTTGCCAATAATTTACTATTTATTTCACCCTTAACCAAATAATCTTGAGCACCTCTTCCAACTGCACCAACAGCAAATATATCCTCTTTAAGGCCTGTAAGTATAATTATGGGTAAATCAGGTGCATTATATTTCATAATATTAAATGTATCCATTCCTTCGCTATCGGGTAAACACAGATCTAAAAGTATGAGATCAAAATGATCTTTAATTAAAATTTTTATACCTTCATCTAGGCGCGTGGTTTGGAATATATCATAATGAGTATTATCTGTATCATTCAGCATTTCTCGTATATTTCTAGCATCTCCAGGATTATCTTCAACCAATAAAATTTTAATGGCTTTTTTCATTTTCATCCCCAAGTAATCCTCTCTTTTATTATTTATTTTACTTATAAGTAATATATTTTTCTATGAAAATTATTAAGTCCTACATTTTGGCTCTAAAAACAATTCATTTTTTATAGGAAACTTATTTTACAATTTTCTTAAATTTTTATATAATATTTCATCATTAAGTATTCTGTAATCATGTTCCTTTTCCATATGGATTTTATATTACCTCAAAGTTAAATTTAATTTATTATAGCAATTACATTACTAGATATAGGATCCATATTGAGTTAATTATTTTTATCGGTAGAATCACAAGGTAATTATCAGTTTTTTTACATTATTATTCAAACAATACTCTTAAAATTTACATAAAAATATTAGAAAAAAAATTAAAATATATTATTTGTGAGAAGTAAAGGAGGAATTATATCATGGATGAAGATGAACATAAACTACTTGAATCTGCAGAGAAGGGAGTGACAGAAAATTATTTGGTTGCAAGAAATTTTTTAAAAAAATATTTTCGGACCATTTATGAAAATGAAGGTATGGAATGGACAGAGGAAAATGATAAAGAAATCGAATTTATAGTCGAAGCAATTAAAAATAGAGCAGTATTTCAGTCTATAAAAACTGTAAGAGATACTATGAGAAGTGGAAAGCTTAGATAACGAAAAAAAGTTCATTATAACTGTGAATTATAGTTGATATGTGAAAATCAGACATATATAATGCAATATTTACCTTTTAAAATTAGAAATGGAGAAAATAATCTCCATATTTAATATTCTGTTCTTTCAATCTCTTCAAGATAAAAAACTGCTGGTCTACCCACAACACCTGCTTTTTGCATTGTATTTGCTAAATCTTCAGATTGAGCAAAGTTTTTAGCCTTTTCTAGATTTTCCCATTCTGTCATGACCACAAGATGGTTAGGGTCGTTAGTATTACGGAATACAGAGGCACCTTTAGAACCTTTAGCTTTTCTCGTAGCACTATCTTCATCGTATAATGGTTTCCATTTTGAATAATCTTCGACTCTATGTATAACCAAAACAAATGTCAAACTATCATCTCCTACAATTTTTCCAGAAATACAGACATATCTAGTCTATATTTTGTAATCACAAGCAGATGTAATTTTTGAAAATAAGAGTAATATTAATTTGAAAATATGAAATAATTCATTTCATTATTGTTTGTTTTTCTTCACATTTTCTTATCCATAACAATTCTTTAAGTAAAAGGTCACCGTATCCCTTAGGATTGCAGGTTATCTCGGAAATACGCTCATTATCAATATGTTCAATAAGTACTTCCCATTCTCCGAGGTTACTGTAGATATCCTTTTTGATATGATAAACATTTGATTTAAAAGATTCAAGGATTGTGTCTATATCATCACCTATGTTCAACATTATTATATGTTCATCTATTACCGAAGGTAATGATTCTACCAATTTAATTTGAGTAATCAAATATGCTTCGTATGGATTTTTATAGCTAACATATTTAAGGTCTTTTAATTCCCTTTTCGGATCATTTGTCGTTTTATTTCCATCAAGGGAGTTGTTGTTGTAATAATTTATAAGTTCATCAATAAAATTTTCAGGGCTGTTTTCTAGGTATTTCTTGTATTTCAACATTTTTTCAATGATTTGAACTCTTTCTTGGCTCTCGTTGATATTGAATACCTCCTACACAAGTATACTGCTTATTGTAGTGAAAATTATTTCCAATTTTTATTGGAGTTTCACACCATCTATAACTGGTAGCTCTCTTAGCCATCTTATATCACTTTTATAAAGCATTCTGATGTCTGTTATTCCTAATTTTAACATAGCAAGTCTTTCAATTCCAAGTCCAAATGCAAGTACAGGTGTTTCAACTCCCAAAGGCTCTAAAACTTCTGGTCTGAACATACCAGAACCACCGAGTTCAATCCAGCTTTCCTTCTCCGGCAAATATATCTCGCATTCAGTAGATAAGTAGGTGTAAGGGAAGTATGCAGGTCTGAATCTCACCTTAAATCCTAACTTGTGATAAAATTCTTCAATTATTCCTAAAAGATTTTTATAATTAATATCCTCAGCAGCAACAATTCCCTCTACTTGATGGAACTCTGGCAAGTGTTTGTAGGTTATTGTTTCCCTCCTGAAAACCCTTCCAACACTAAACATCTTAAGTGGTGGTTTTTTGTCAGATAAAAACCTGGCAGAAACACAAGTTGTATGTGTTCTTAAAACAGATTGTTTCGCTACTTCACGATCCCATGGATATTGCCATCCTTCAGAACCGGTTAAACCCCCGTCTTCATGAACATCAGAAACCCTTTTAACAAGATCATCAGAAGGTAATTTTGAATACTGAGGATTTTTAATATAAAATGTGTCCTGCATTTCACGTGCTGCATGATCTTGTGGTTGAAAAAGACAATCAAAGTTCCAGAAAGCAGATTCTAAAATATTACCACTAGATTCAGTGAAACCCATGTTTAAGAAAACATCTCTTATCTCCTCTATAATTCTGGTTAAAGGATGTATCTTTCCAGGAAATGTTTCAGGGTGCTCTGCGTTAATATCATAACTCCTGAACTTCAATGATTTCCATTTTCCTGTTTTCAGATGCTCATGAGTGAGCTGGGTAGCAGTATAGGTCAAGTCAATTCCTAAATTCAATATCTTTTTACCTTGATCAGTAACTTTTAATAGATATTTAACATCCTTTTTTATTTTAATTATTCCTTTTCTCTGTTTTAACAAGTTAAAACCATTTTTTATTATTTTGGAAGGTTCGAAGAATAAAATTTGTTGCATTTCAAGCAATTTTTTAAGGAATTGTTCATCCTGGGACTCTGAGTTTAGAGCTTTTCTACCTTCGTCAGTAATTTCTACAATTCCATGATTGATCATTGCCCATTTCTTTTTTAAAAGCCATCCAATTGCGATTTTTACTTCAGAAGCATCTAACCCAGTTTCTTGGCCTAAATCCTTCATTGGAATTGAATTTTTCAAGCCTAAAGATTTTAATATGATCCTTTCAGGTAATCCCTGCTCAGCATATTGTTTACCATCATCTGTTAAGCTCACAATATCTTTTACATCCTTTTGAACCTCTATCAATCCTCTGGATTCAAGTATTCCTGCAGCACTCATCACGGATTTTATATCCATTTTTTGGGATTCAACTATTTCTTCAGGTGTCGCTTCATATCCTGCTGTTTCCAAGCCCTTCAGAACCTTTTTTTCATAAATGTGTAATTCATCTATAACCTTCTGTAATTCAGTATCGTTCATATTATCAACCAAATAATTAAGTGTGATTATTTTATCAATTAATTTGTCCAAATATTTTAATATCTATCCATATATTCGTCGAGAAGGGCAACCATTACAGAAGATGCAGTTAGATCAGCTGTTGTGCCAGGATTTAAATTTTTTTTAACAAGATCTTTATCAAATTCATTTATCATATCTGTACCTTTATCTGTTAAGATCCCGCCTTCAGCGATTATTAAACGAGCATCATCTGAAACTTTTTGAGCTGTTTCCACATTGAACTTCCTTGCTATTAGGGTGTCGGAATAAATCGAGAGAATGGTTAAAAATGTCTGTACTGTGGCATTGTTTATGTTGTTGTTGGTTTGTTTAACACCATTAAATGTAGGATAACCGATTTCAAACGTTATGGGCATGGTTCTTGTAAGTTCAAATGCAAGCATATCCCACTGAGCAGATAGATCAAGAACATCATACATATTGATTCCTTTATCAATAAGCTGTTTTTTAGAGTCGTCACTTCCAACATCTAACTCATCTTTCTCTCCCATCCCACCAGCATCCGCAATATTGATTGCATCATAAAGGTTAGCTGCATCATATGGAGTTGTGTCCCTCATTATTTGGTCCACATTATCCTGAAGTTTATCAATATCGCTGCTCATTCCTGCAGCGGCAGACAGGGGGGTTAAAAGCATTATAATGCCTAAATTGGTATTGTTGGCCACCCATTTATTAGTTTCAATAACAGCTTCCTTTATTAATTTTCCTATTTCAATCTTATCCAATGATTCCGGGCCAAATTTAAGCCCTCTCTTAGCAGCTTTTTTCATGGTGTCTCCTATTACAACACCACTTATTAAGAAGTCTTCAAAGACCATATCAGGGAAGTCTCTAGTTCTATGAACATTTCCTGGTTTTGGATGTCCACTTACTTCTAATACAGATGCTATTTGAGCTGTTTTTGCAATGAAATCAGGATCCAATTCAATTTCTCCTTCTTATTTTATTTGAAAATTTTATTGTAATTTAAATAAATCTAATAATTTTTCAGCAGAATTATTATCAATGTTAAATGCATCCTTCTAAAAATTCAGGTGCAAAATGTGTAATTATAAGGTCTGCACCAGCCCTTTTTATAGACAACAATGATTCATAAATAGAATCAGATGTAAGATAACCAGCATCGATACCTGCTCTTAGCATTGAATACTCTCCACTCACTTGATATGCAGCTGTTGGCATTTTAAATTCATCTTTAACTAATTTTATAATGTCAAGGCAAGGCATTGCGGGTTTAACCATTACAATATCTGCACCTTCTTCAATATCCATTTTAGTTTCTCTAATGGCTTCTTGTGAATTTGAAGTACTCATCTGATAGGTTTTTCTATCACCAAAGCAAGGCGTAGAACATACAGCATCCCTGAAGGGTGCATAGAAGGATGAAGCATACTTTGCAGAGTACGACATTATTATGGTGTCAAAATAGCCATTCAAATCAAGGGTCTTTCTTATAGATGCAACCCTACCGTCCATCATATCTGAAGGTGCAACAATATCAGCACCTGCTTCTGCATGGCTTAATGCTATTTTGGAAAGGTAATTGA
>Ga0182021_10001426_pt1 | contig 27332 bp, 25 predicted proteins | sample 612E3MmetaG_FD_120493 | JGI IMG/M metagenome (GOLD analysis project Ga0182021, IMG submission 120493) | Permafrost microbial communities from Stordalen Mire, Sweden - 612E3M metaG (Illumina Assembly) | ecosystem: Environmental > Terrestrial > Soil > Wetlands > Permafrost | place: Sweden...
CCGGCTCGATCAGCGCCATCCGCCCGCTCAAGGACGGCGTGATCAATGACTTCGAGGTCGCCGAGCAGATGCTGCGCCACTTCATCCGCACGGTGAACCAGAACAGATGGGCCCATCCGCGGGTCGTGATCTGCGTGCCCTCGGGGGTGACCGGAGTCGAGAAGCGCGCGGTCGAAGATGCTGCCCGTGCCGCTGGGGCGCGCTGGACGGGGCTGATCGAAGAGCCCATGGCGGCGGCCATCGGCGCCGGGCTGCCGGTGTCCGAGCCGACCGGCAACATGATCGTCGATATCGGCGGCGGCACCAGCGAGGTGGCCGTCATCTCGCTGGGCGGCATCGTCACGTCGCAGTCCATACGCGTAGCCGGCGACGAGTTGGACGAGGCGATCATCAGCTACGTCAAGAAAGAGTACAAGCTGCTCATCGGCAGCCAGACCGCCGAAGAGATCAAGCTCGAGATCGGCTCGGCCCACCCGCTGCCCCAAGAGGAGCAGGCCGAGATCCGCGGGCGCGACCTGGTCACGGGCCTGCCCAAGACCATCGTGCTGTCGTCCGAAGAGGTCCGCGCGGCGCTCGAGGAGCCCGTGCAGGCCATCATCGACGCCATCAAGGCGACGCTCGACAAGACGCCCCCCGAGCTGGCCAGCGACATCATGGACCGTGGCATCATGCTGGCCGGCGGCGGGTCGCTGCTCCAGGGACTGCCCGAGCGCCTGCGTCAGGAGACGCAGATGCCGGTCCACCTGGCTGAATCGCCGCTCACCTGCGTCGCCGTAGGGTCCGGCAAGTATCTCGAGGAGTTCGATGCCATTGCCCGCAGCAAGCGCAACTCGAGGCCCAGAGGCCGGTACTAGGCCCGTACGCTCGTAGTGTCTCGCAAGCGCGCACTGCGGCGGCGCATCGTCGTCGCCATTCTGGTCGTGCTGTCCGTCGCTCTGCTCACGGTCTACTTTCGCGAGCCGTCGAGCGGCCCGGTCCATCGGGCCGAGGCTTCGGCCATGCACGTCGTCGCCCCGCTCCAATCGGGCGCCGCGCGCGTGATCAAGCCGTTCCGCGACGGTTGGGGCTGGTTCGCCGATCTGTTCAGCGCGCAGTCGCAGAACAGCAGTCTGCGCACCCAGGTCCAGCAGCTGCGCGCGCAGCTCGCCCAGCAGCTCGTCATGCAGCAGCAGGACGGCGAGCTCAAAAGCATGCAGCGATTACGCGACTCGGCGGTGTTTCCCAAGGGTGTGCGTTTTGCCCAGGCGCGCGTGATCGCGAGCTCGACAACGGCCTGGTATTCGACCGTGACGATCGATGCGGGCACCGCTCAGGGTGTGCGCGAAGACGACGCCGTGGTCAACGGCCAGGGCCTGGTGGGGCGCGTCTCGGCCGTCACGGCCGAAGCCTCCGAGGTGACCTTGTTGACCGACCAGGACAGCTACATCGACGCGAAGGTCGAGCCCAGCGGCGCCCAGGGCCTCGTGGCCGGCAGCGTCACCGGCGACGTGACCCTGCAGTACGTCGACCGCTCCGAGAAGGTCGTGGCCGGGCAGGTCGTGGTGACGAGCGGCATGAAGGGCTCGATCTTCACGCCCGACATTCCCATAGGCCAGGTCTCGGCCGTCGCCCAGCAGGACGTCGAGCTGTATCAGAGCATCTCCGTGACTCCCTATGTCGACTTTCACACGCTCGATCTCGTGATGGTGGCCCTGTGATGGCCCAGCGCGTGCCGGCCATCGAAAAGCCGGCCGACGGACCCCACGTCGTGGCCGAGATCGGCCGGCTGTTTGCCCTGCTGGTGGTGGCCACGCTGCTGCAGACGGCCGTGGCGGCCAACATCCGCATCCTCGGAGCCAACCCCGACTTCGTGCTGATCTTCGTCGTCGCGGTGGCGCTTCTGCGCGGCGCCGAGATCGGCGCCGCATTCGGTTTCGTGGCTGGGGCGATCGTGTCGATCGCCCTGTTCGAGCCGCCCGGCGTGCGTTCGCTGGCGCTGGTGGCGGTGGGCTACCTGGTGGGCCGCTACGCCGAGACCGCCGACCTGTCTCCCAGCGTCGCGCCGATCGTGTCGGTGTTCGTGGCCACGCTGCTGGCCGAGTCGATGGAACTGCTCGCCCAGTTTCTGTTCGGGCGCCAGGTGCCTCTGCTGTACTTGATGGGCCGCTGGGTCATTCCGCTGCTCGTCCTGGACTGTCTGCTGGCGGTGCCGCTGTACCTCGTGGCGCGCTGGTGGCTGGGAGGTGAGCGACATGTCCGCATATCCGAGACGTAACCGGCCCGGCGGGCAGCGCCGCTGGATCCGCACCGGCCGCGGCGACCAGGTCGCGCAGCCGCCGTCGGTCGCCCTGCGTGTGCTGCTGCTGGCTGCCATCGCCGTCGGGCTCATCGGGGTCATCGTCTTTCGCCTGTGGTTCCTGCAGATCCTGTCGGCCCAGCAGTACGTCGCTCAGGCCAACGACAACCGTCTGCGCACCGTCGCCGTGCTGGCTCCCCGGGGCACCATCCTCGATCGCAACGGCACCGTCATGGTCGAGAACCGTCCTGGCCTGGCGGTCGGCATCCGGCCGATGGACGTGCCCGCCGGGCGGCTCGGCCACCTCGTCAAGCGGCTGGCCACCGTGCTGGCCATGAAGCCCGCCGAGATCAGGCAGGAGATGGTGCGCCAGGTGGGCGTGCCCTGGAGCCAGATCGGGCAGGGCCTGGGACTGCAGTACGACTTTGTGACGATCAAGCAGGACACCGATCGACTCACCGTCTCGTACCTGCTCGAGCACACCCAGGCCTACCCCGGAGTCGAGGTGCGCCAGAACTACCTGCGCGACTATCCGCTGGGCGATCTCGGCGCCCACTTTCTTGGGCAGCTGGGCGAGATCACCCAGCAGGAGATCGGCCAGGCCCGCTTTCGCGGCTACCAGGCGGGTGACGTCGTCGGCCAGTCGGGCGTGGAGTACACCTACGACAAATGGCTGCGCGGCGTCGAGGGTTCGGTGCGCGTCGAAGTCGACGCCAGCGGCCGCCCCAAGCAGGTCGTCCCCGGCGGCACGCTGCCCCAGGCCGGCGACAACCTGCAGCTCTCGATCGACACGAAGGTACAGCGGGCCGCCGAGAACGCCGTCAACTACGGCATCGACCTGGCCCACGCCAGCAACGAGCCGCGCGCCGACGGCGGCGCCGCCGTAGTGCTCGACGCGCACACCGGTGCGGTCATCGCCATGGCCAGTGAGCCGACCTTCAATCCGTCGTGGTTCGTCGGCGGCCTGTCGGCCAAGCACTGGAAGAAGCTGAACGTCGCAACCACGCCGCTGCTCGATCGCGCGACCCAGGGCCAGTATCCGCTGGGTTCGACCTTCAAGGTCGTCGACGCCGTCGCCGGTCTCGAGAACGGCGTGATCACGCCGAGCACGATCTACGACTGCACCGGCAAGTACACGCCGCCACACACCCTCGGCAACTCGGTCTGGCACTGCTGGATCTATCCCGGAGCCCACGGTCCGCTCGACTTGACGCAGGCCATCGTGCAGTCGTGCGACGTGTACTTCTACAACGTCGGCTACGACTTCTACTCGAGCAAGGGCGAGGGGCTCGAGGACTGGGCCAAGCGCATGGGCATGGGCCACCCGACCGGCGTCGACCTGCCCGGCGAGGTGGCCGGCCTCGTGCCCACGCCGGAGTGGAAGAACGCGACCTTCACCGCCAAGACCGATCCCAAGGGCTGGCAGGTCGACCGCCTCTGGAAGCCGGGCGACTCGGTCAACCTCGCCATCGGCCAGGGCAACCTCGAAGCGACGCCGCTGCAGGCCGCCGTGGCCTACGCGGCCATCGCCAACGGCGGCTACCTGGTGACCCCCCATCTCGGCGTCCGAGTGCTCGACTCGCAGGGCCGGCTCGTGCGCCGCCTGCCCTACACGCAGCCGCGCAGCCTCGGCATCTCTTCGGCGACCATCGCCACGGTGCAGAACGCGCTGCACGAAGCCGCGACCACGCCGCTGGGTACCTCGTACAAGGTGTTCGGCAACTATCCGGTGCAGGTGGCCGGCAAGACCGGCACGGCGCAGGTCCAGCGGCAGGGCGACTACGCCTGGTATTGCAGCTACGCGCCGGCCAACGATCCCCAGTACGTGGTCGTCGTCATGATCCAGCAGGGCGGCCACGGCGGCACGACCGCCGCGCCGGCCGCGCGCATGATCTACGACTCGCTATTCAATGTGAAGGGCGCCCAGGTAACCGGCGCCACGCATAGCGACTGACGGGCATGGACCTGCGCACCTACCTGCGCCACCTCGACTACTTCGTGCTGGCGGCGGCTGCGGGGCTGCTCGTCTACGGCGTGGCCATGATCTACTTCGCGACTCGTCACGACGCGCTGCCGAGTCCGATCTACTACGCCCGCTACCAGGTCATCTACGCCGCGGTCGGCATCGGGGCGCTCCTGGTGCTGTCCCTCGTCGACTACGAGCACTACCGGCGCTGGCAATGGCCGTTGTTTGCCTTCGTCCTCGTCTCGATCGCCGCCGTGTTCGCCCTCGGGCCTGTGACCCGCGGCTCGCGCCGCTGGATCTCGCTTTCGTTCGTGAACTTCCAGCCCTCGGAGCTCGCGCTCGTCATCCTCACGGTCACTCTGGCCGCCTTTCTGGCCGACCGCCTGCCGGCCATCGGACAGCGCCGTATCACCCTCTTTGCCCTGCTGTACATGGCCGTCCCGGCGGCGCTCGTCTTTGCTCAGCCCGACCTGGGCACGGCCATGGTCTTCGTGGTGCTGACGCTCACGCTGCTGCTCTTCTACGGCACGCCCTGGACGCACTTCGCGGCGCTGGTCGCGGCGGCGGTCGCCCTTGCGGCCCTCGTACTGACGGTCCTGCCGATGGCCGGCATCCGAATCGTGCATTCCTACCAGATGCAGCGGCTCTTCGTGTTCTTGCACCCCGGTCACGACCTGCAGTCGTCGGGCTACAATCTCACCCAGTCGCTGATCGCGGTCGGCTCGGGGGCTTTCAGCGGTCGCGGCAACCAGGCCACTCAGACGGTGCTCGACTTTCTGCCCGAACATCACACCGACTTCATCTTCGCGGTAATCGGCGAGCGCTACGGTTTTGTCGGCGCGGCCGTGCTGCTGGCCCTGTTCGTGGTGCTGATCTGGCGGGCGCTGCGCATCGCCACGATCTCGCGCGACCTCTACGGCAGCATGATCGCCGGCTGCATCGCGGCCATCTTTCTGTTTGAGGTGTTCGTGAACATCGGTATGACTATTGGTATCATGCCGATCACCGGCATCCCGCTGCCGTTCATCAGTTACGGCGGCGCGGCACTGATCACAGATCTGATGCTTGTCGGCCTGCTCGAGAGCGTGCACTTGCGCGGCCGGCTGGCGGGAAGTGGCGGCTGACCTATGGCGACCTACGACGTGCGCAAGATCCTGAAAGCCGTCTCCGACGTGCGCAGGCACACCCCGGAGACGGCCCGCATCTGTCTGGTTGGCCCCGCCGACCTGCTGGCCGACGCCGGCCGCATGCTGTCGGCCGGGGCCGACGACACCGCCGCGGGCGGCGTCAGCCGGGCCCTCGACGTGCTCGGCCGGGCCGACGTGCCGACCCACCCCGAGGCGCTGTCGCGGTGGTCGGTCATCGTCTTCCTCGAAGACGCCCAGGCGGCGGTCAGGCCGGAGTTGCGACCGACGGTCGCCTTTTGCCGGGCCGCCCACCTGCCGGCCATCGTGGCCGCCGTGCGCGACACCGAAGCCGTGGCCATCGACCGCCACGCCTGGATGGCGCTGGCGGGCCTCTCCGGCAAGGAGTTCGTGCTCCACACGCGCGGCACGCCGGCCGCCAAGTCGGCGCTTGCGCGGCGTATCGCGCAGGTCGCCGGGCACGGGGGCTTTGCCCTGGCGGCGGCGCTGCCGGCGCTGCGCGCCGCCGTGGTCGACCACACGATCGCAGCGACGGCTCGGCAGAACGCCCTGGTGGGGGCCGTCATCATCCTGCCGGGCGCCGACATGCCGGTCATGACCATGAACCAGCTCAAGATGGTGCTGCGCATCGGCGCCGCCTACGGCTACCGTTCCGACCTGCAGCGCACGATCGAGGTGCTCGGGGTGATTGCCTCGGGTCTCGGCCTGAGAACGCTCGCCCGCAGTGCCGTCGACTACGTGCCCGGCCTCGGCTGGGCCATGAAAGCGAGCTTCGGGTATGTGGGCACCGAAGCCATAGGCAGATCGGCGGTGGCGTATTTCGAAAACGGCGCACCGCTCACGGCCAGCCGGTTCCCCCGGCTGTCCAGCCAGCTAGGAAAGTTTGAGAAGCTTGCCAAAGGAATCGCCCGGTGAGAACCGGCTCCAACACGACCTGACCGATCTTCTGGCGCGAGTCGCGCGGCCCGGACGCTACGTCGGCGGGGAGTTCCACGCGCGACGCAAACCCGGCGCCACGCCGCGGATCGTGCTGTCGTACCCCGACGTCTACGAGATCGGGATCGCCAACAGCGGACTGCAGATCCTCTATGCCGGCCTGAACGACGCCACTCCGGCGGCCGCCGAACGCGCCTACTGCCCGTGGCCCGACATGGCCACGCTGATGCGCGCCCGGGGCGTGCCGCTCTGGAGTCTCGAAAGCGGGGCGCCCGTGCACGAGGCAGCTCTTTGGGGCTTCACGCTGCAGCACGAGCTGACCTACACCAACATCCTCGAGATGCTCGACCTGGCCGGGGTGCCGCTGCACGTCGCCGAGCGCGGCGAGGCCGACCCGATCGTCCTGGGCGGCGGGCCGGGCACGGCCAATCCGCTGCCGCTGGCCCCGTTCTTCGACGCCTTCTTCGTGGGTGAGGCCGAAGGCCGGCTGGCCGAGATCGTGGCGGCGCTCGAAGCGCCGACGCGAGCCCAACGCCTGGGCCGGCTGGGCGCGGTGCCCGGCGTCTGGCTGCCGCACGCCTCCGGCGGCCGGGCGGTCGCGACGGGTAAGAGTGGCGCGACCATGGCCGGTAACGGCCGCGTCGAGCGCCAGGTCTTCATGGGTTTCGCCCACACCTCACCGGTCACCGAGCCGCTGGTGCCGCTCATCGAAGGAGTCCACGACCGGGCGGTGATCGAGGTCATGCGCGGCTGCACCGCCGGCTGCCGGTTCTGCCAGGCCGGCATGTGGTACCGCCCGGTGCGCGAGCGACCGGTCGCCATGGTCGTCGAGGCCGCCGCGCGCGCCCTGCGATCCACGGGCTGCGACGAGGTCTCGCTGATCTCGCTGTCGTCGTGCGACTACGGCGGCGTGCGCGAAGCGATCGCCGGCATCCGCGAACGATTCCCGCACGTGCGCGTTTCGCTGCCCTCGCTGCGCGTCGATTCGGCGGCGGTCGTGCTGGCCCGCCTTGGCGACGAGCAGCGCGGCTCGGTCACGCTGGCGCCCGAAGCCGGCACGCAGCGACTGCGCGACGCCATCAACAAGCGGGTCGACGAGCAAGCCTTCGCCGCGGCCGTGCGGGGCGTCTTCGGCGCCGGCTACAGCGGGCTCAAACTGTACTTCATGGTCGGCCTGCCCGACGAGACCGACGACGATGTGGCGGCCATCGCCGCCATGGCGGAGTCGGCCCTGCGCAACGCCAGAGAGGCGGCGCCGGGACGATCGCGCATCTCGATCGCCGTCTCGTCGTTCGTGCCCAAGGCTCATACGCCCTTCGAGCGCGCCGGGTTTGCCGGCGAGGCGGTCATCCGCCGGCGCCAGGAGCTGCTGCGGCAACGGCTGCCACGGCAGATCAGGGTGCGCTTCCACGACGTCGGCACCTCGCTGGTCGAGGCGACCATGGCGATGGGCGGACGTGAGGCCGGGGCCCTGATCGAAGCGGCCTGGCGGGGCGGGGCACGTTTCGACGGCTGGAGCGAGTCGTTCGACGCCGGCATCTGGCGGCGCGCCGCCGCCGAGGTGGGCATCGAGCTGGGAGGCCCGGCTTGGAGCAGCACCGAGGCCCTGCCGTGGCGCGACGTGGATCCTCTCGTCGACGACGGCTTTCTGCGCGACGAAGGCGCCCGCGCGGTGCGCGCGGAGACGACCGCCGACTGTCGCGACGGATCTTGCACGTCGTGCGGCGTGTGCGGCGGCGAGATCGAGATGGAGCTGATCCGGTGAGCTGGTGGCTGGTGAGCTTCAGGCGCGACGGTCCGGCCCGCTACATCTCCCACCTCGACACGATGCGGGTGGTGCAGCGCACGTTCGCCCGCGCCGGCATCGAGCTGGCCCTGTCGCAAGGAATGCGGCCCAAGCCGCGGCTCTCCCTGCCGCTGCCGTTGCCGACCGGCGCGGCGGGGCTCGACGAGCTGGCGGTGGTCGAGGTCGTCGAGGAGAGCGCCGCGGCGCTGCTGCCCGTCCGCCTGGCAGCACTGCGAGCCGCCGCCGCCGACGGCCTGGCGATCGAGCGGCTGGTCATCGCGGGGGAGCGGCCGCGGCCGCAAGCGGCCGCGGCCGCCTACGAGTGCCGTCTCGACGCGCCCGGCCCCGCCGTCGACGAAGCACTCGCCTGGTTTGCCGGCCAACCGTGCGTGAGCGTGGTGCGCCAGTCGCCCAAAGGTCGCCGGGCGATCGAGTTGAAAGAGTACGTGTGCGAGCTCTCGGCGTCGCCCTGCGATGCCGGTACGAAGCTCGCCTTCACGCTGCGCTACGGGCCCGGCGGCTCGGCGCGCGTCGACGAGGTCGTCGCCGCGCTGGCTGCCCGGCTGGAGATCGAGCCGGTCGTGCTCGATCTCACGCGCGTGCGCGTGACTTGGCAAGGTTTGCCGTCGCGGTCTTTCGCCGCGACGGATGAGATAGCGCCCGACGGCCATGTCCGCGGGCAAAGGAGATGACTTGCAGTGACCGAGCAACCAGGGCGCCGCACAAAGGCGCCGAGTGCGTCCCTTTCGGACGCCGCGCCCCACGACGAGGGCCAGGAGGGCGTCGCACAGTCCGGCGCCGCCGAAGAACAGGCCGCGGCAGCCGCGGCCGTCGAGGGTCAGGCGTCGCCGGCCCTGCCGGGCAGCGAACCGCTGGGAGCCGGCGACACACAGGCGCCGCCGGCCGCCGCGGCGCCGGGCGACGAGTCGCCGGCGGCAGCCCAGGAGAGCGGCGAGCAGCCGGATGGGGCGGCCGAGGTGGCGCGAGCCACTGAGCCGGGCGCCTGGTCGGCGTTGCACGCACGCCAGGTGCGCACGCGGCGTCCGGGCCGGCGTGGGCGCCGCGCGGCGCCTCCGGCCGAGAACGCACCCGGGGCGACCGACGACGACCGGCAGAGCGTGATCGTGGCGTCGGCGGCGCCGCTGGAGGCGCTGCTCGAGCGTTCGCCGGCCCCGGTCTCGAACGAGGCCATGGCTGCGGCCGCCGCCGACGAAGAAGTGACCCCGGCGCGCCGGCGCCGGCGCGGACGTCGCGGACGCGGCAGCGGCGCGGCCTCCGCGGCGGCGCCCGATGAGCGCACTGCGGATGAACCGTCAGGGCAGCCGGCGGCACAAGACGAAGGTGCCGCGGAAACGATCGTGGTCGAGGTGGCAGTGGCCGCGCCGGCGCCCCCGAGCGACGGCGACGACGAGGCCCTCGGTGACACCGGCGACATCGCAGACGACGAGGGCGCCGACGACGGCCGCAAGCGGCGGCATCGCGGCCATCGCGGCGGACGGCGGCACAAGCACAAGAACGAGGAGCCCGGCAGTGATGACGGCGCCGAGCCTGTCGAGGGTGCGGTGGCCGAGTCGGCCGCGGTGGGCGCCGAAGGTCCGACCGAGGCGATCGTCGCGGTAAGCGCGCCGGAGCCCGCTCCCGTGCGCCGCTCGCGCCGCCGTGGCCGCCGGCGCGGCGGCGACGCCGCCGCCCCGGCAACCGACGCCGCCCCTGCAACCGACGCTGCCGCGGCAACCGACGCTGCCGCGGCAAGCGACGCTGCCGCGCCGGTGACCGAGGCCGCGTCAGGCAGCGAACTCGCCCCGGCAACCGACGCCGCGCCGCCGGCCGGGGGTCAGCCGCCGGCGACCGCTGCCCCGGCCGAGAAGGCGGCCCGGACCGACGGCGCGCGCAGCGAAGCTGTCGGCCGCCGGCGCGGCGGCCGCCTGCGCCGTCCCAAGGAATCGGGCGTGACCGCCGATCTGCCCGGCTACAAGGAGATCCTCGTCAGCGAGGACGCCGGCGAGATGCGCGTGGCCCTGGTCGAAGACGGCCGCCTCGCCGAGATCTACATCGAACGTCCGGGCAAGCGCTCCTATGCCGGCAACATCTATCGCGGCAAGGTCGACAACGTGCTGCCGGGCATGGACGCCGCCTTCGTCGACGTCGGCCTGGAGCGTAACGGCTTTCTGTACGTCGACGACGTCGCCGACCCCGAAGACGGCGAGAAGCGTCCGCACAAGATCACGCAGATGCTCAAGCCGGGCCAGGAGCTCCTGGTGCAGGTCAACAAGGACCCGATGGGCAGCAAGGGCGCCCGCCTGACAGGCCAGCTCTCGCTGGCCGGTCGCTACCTCGTCTACGTGCCGGGCGGCTCCGGCGTGGGCGTGTCGCGGCGTCTGCCCACCGACGAGCGCGACCGGCTGCGGGAGCTGTGCAAGTCGCTCAAGACCAAAGACGCGGGGCTGATCGTGCGCACGGTGGCCGAGGGCAAGAGCGTCGAAGAGATGAAGAACGACCTGCAGTTTCTGTCGCGCCTGTGGACGCGCCTCAAGACCAAGGCGGCCAAGGTCAAGGCTCCGGGGCTGGTCTACGCCGAGGCCGACGTGTCGCTGCAGGTCGCTCGCGACCTGTACAACGAGTCGTTCTCGACGGTGCTGGTCGACGATCCGAAGCGCCACAAGGAGCTGGTCGCCTACCTCGAGAAAGTCGCTCCGGAGCTGGCCACGAGGGTCAAACTCTACGAAGGCGACGAGCCCCTGTTCAGGGCGCACGGCATAGAGGAGCAGATCTCCAAGGCGCTCGAGCGGCGGGTGCCGCTGCCCAGCGGCGGCAACCTCGTGATCGACCACACCGAGGCGCTCACGGTGATCGACGTCAACACCGGCCGCTTCACCGGCGGCAAGGGCCTCGAGGACACGATCACGCGCAACAACCTCGAGGCCGCCCGCGAGGTCGTGCGTCAGCTGCGCCTGCGCGACATCGGCGGCATCATCATCATCGACTTCATCGACATGGAGTACGCCCGCAACCGCGAGGCGGTGCTGGCCAAGCTCCAGGCCGAGCTCGAGACCGATCGCACCAAGACCTACGTGGTCGAGATCTCGCCGCTCGGCCTCGTCGAGATGACGCGCCAGAACATCACCGACGGCGCCCGCGGCATACTCACCCAGACCTGCCCGTTCTGCGAAGGCAAGGCGCGCATCCTGTCCGCCGAGACGATGGCGATCGCCGTCGAGCGCCGGCTCGGCGACCACGTCGGCGTGACCGCGGCCAAAGCCATGCTCGTCGAGGTCAACACAACGGTCGCGGAGCGGCTCGTGGCCGGCGGGCGCATCAAGCGCCTCGAGAAGGACACTGGCAGGCGATTCTTCCTCGAGGGCTCCAAGCTGCTGCCGATGGAGACTTTCCGCATAGTGGCCGAGGGTTCGCTCGAAGCGGTCGAGTCGCACCGCATCCCGGTCCGTGAGGATCAGGAGGTGACCGTCGAGCTCGAGTACGCTCTGACCTACAGCCCGGGCGACGCGGTCGCCCACGTCGACGGCTTCCAGCTCATCGTGCTCAACGGCCGCCGGGCGCTGGGCGAGAAACGCAAGGTGCGCATCACCTCGCTCACGCGGGCCGGGGCGATGGGCGTGCTGCTGGCGTAGCGCCGCGCGTTGACAGCCCTGAGCCTATCGTCTAGCATCGAGGGCCGTTGTCTTACGGGAGAAGGCATGACTGATTCCAGCACTCCGTACGCGATCGTGCGCGTCGGCGGTAAACAGTACAAGGTGGCCAAGGGCGACTCTATCGTGGTCGACCGCATCGCCGCCGACGAAGGCACTCACATCGACCTGGTGCCGCTCGCCGTGCGCGACGAAAGCGGCGATATGCACGCCGGCAAGGCGGCCCACGCCAAGGTCAAGGCCATCGTGGCCGAGCATCTGCTCGGCGACAAGATCGACGTGTTCACCTACCGGCCCAAGACGACCTTCAAGAAGTCGCGCGGCCACCGCAGCCGTCTCACGCGGCTCGACATCGACGCGATCGACATCGCGGGCCAGAAGGAGCAGAAGAGTGGCTCATAAGAAGGGCGCCGGCACCAGCCGCAACGGTCGCGACTCCGAATCCAAACGTCTCGGTGTCAAGGCCTACGCGGGGCAGGTGGTCCCAGCCGGCTCGATCATCGTGCGCCAGCGCGGCACGCGGTTCCGTCCGGGCGCGGGCGCCGGCATCGGCGTCGACCACACCATCTTCGCTCGCACCACAGGCCGTATCGAGTTCGTGCGCAGCGGCCAAGGCCGCGTCGTCTCGATCGTACCCGAGGTCTAGCGCGCGCGTCCGGCCGGTGCGGCCGGAGTCACCGCCATGCTGAGCGATCATGCCTCCATCAATGTGCGTGGCGGCGGCGGCGGGGCGGGCTCCGTCAGCTTGCGCCGCGAAAAACACGTGCCGCGCGGCGGGCCGGACGGCGGCAACGGCGCCCCCGGGGGCGATGTCGTGATCGTCGCCACGCGGCAGTTCCGCGACCTCGCCTACTTTCGCCACAAGGTCCACTTCAAGGGTGTGCGCGGCGGTCACGGCATGGGCCAGAACCGTCACGGCAAGACCGGCGAAGCCACGGTGATCGAAGTGCCGGTCGGCACCGAGGTGCGCGACGCCGACGGCCTGCTGCTGGCCGATCTCACCGCCGAAGGTCAGCGCGTCGTCGTGGCGCGCGGCGGCGAGGGCGGACGCGGCAACACCTGCTTCGTCTCCTCGACCCGGCGCGTGCCGCGCTTTGCCGAAAAGGGTCTGCCCGGCGAAGAACGCTGGCTCGACCTGCAGCTCAAGCTGCTGGCCGACATCGGCCTCGTGGGGCTGCCCAACGCCGGCAAGTCGTCGCTGCTGGCGGCGCTGACCCGGGCCCATCCCAAGGTCGCCGCCTACCCGTTCACGACGCTCGAACCCAACCTCGGCACGATGACGCTCGGCGAGCGCGTCGTCGTGCTCGCCGACATCCCCGGGCTGATCGAAGGTGCCAGCTCCGGCACGGGTCTGGGCGACCGCTTTCTGGCTCATATCGAGCGCACGGTGGTGCTGGTGTTCGTCGTCGACGGTGCGCTGGGCGTGTCGGCGGCGCTGGCCGCCATCGCCACGGTGCGCGGCGAGCTGTCGGCGTTCAGCGGGCAGCTTGCCGGGCACCCGGGACTGATCGCCGTCAACAAAGCCGACCTTATCGACGAGGCCGCCGCCGCCGAGCTCGCGGCGGCGCTCGCGCCGGCGGCGCGGGAGCTGGGCGGGACTGTCGTCGTCGTGTCGGCCGCCGAGCGCCGCGGCCTCGCCGACCTCATCCGTGAGCTCGACCTGGTGATGACCAGCGCGGCGGCGGGAGCGGCGCTGGAGCCGGCGGCGGCGCCCGAGCCCATCGTCCTGCGCCCCGGCGAGGAGCGCATCGGCGGCTTCACGCTGGAGCGCGACGGCGAAGTCTGGCGCATCCACGGCCGGGTGCTCGAGCGCCTGGTGGCCAAGGCCGATCTCGACAACGAGGAAGCGGTGCGCTACCTGCAGGACGTGATGGAGCGCGCGGGTCTGTCGGGCGCCATCCGCAAGGCGGGCGGCGCCGACGGCGATACGGTGGTGATCGGCGATGCCGAGTTCGAACTGGCCTAGGGCTACAATGGCACGATGAAGACTCTCGTCGTGAAGCTGGGTTCGACGACCGTCGCCGACGGCCGCGGCCGCCTGCGGCGCGCCGTGCTCGACGCTCGCCTGGCCGAGGTGGCCGCCCTGGTCGAGGCCGGGCAGCGGGTGGTCATCGTCTCGAGCGGCGCCATCGCCTGCGGGCAGAGTGCGCTCGGTCTGCGCGAACGCCCCGAACGCATGGCCGAGCTGCAGGCGGCGTCCGCCGTCGGCCAGGGACGCCTGTTTGCGGCGTATGGCCGGCTATGCGCCCGGCACGGGCTGACCGCCGCGCAGGTTCTGCTCACCAGCACCGACTTTGCTCAGCGTCGCAGCTACGTCAACGCACGCGCCACGCTGCGCCGGCTGCTGGCCTGGCGCATCGTGGCCATCGTCAACGAGAACGACACGACGGCCACCGACGAGATCGGCTTCGGCGACAACGACGTGCTGGCGGCCCAGGTGGCGATCATGCTGCGCGCCGACCTTCTCCTGCTGCTCACCGACCGCGACGGCCTCTATACCGCCGACCCGCAGCGCGATCCCCGTGCCAGACCGATCGCCGAGCTCACCTCGGGGGACGATCTGGCCAGCGTCAGGTGGCGCTCCGCGGGGCGCGGCGCCGGCGGCATGAGCGGTAAGACGGCCGCCGCGCTCATGGCGGCGGGGGCCGGCGTGCGGACTGTGATCGCGCGTGGTTCGCGGCCGGGCGTGATCGCCGACGCGTTGGCGGGCATGCCGGTCGGTACGTCTGTGCCGGGCCGCCGCGAGGGCGCCTCGGCGTTCAAGCTCTGGCTGCGCTACGCCAAGCCCGTGCGCGGCACGCTCGAGATCGACGACGGCGCCGCTCGCGCGCTGGCGGAAGCCGGCGGCAGCCTGCTGCCGGTCGGGGTCACCGGCGTGCACGGCAGCTTCGCGGCCGGCGATGCCGTATCGGTGGTGGGCCCCGGTCGCGGCGAGGTCGCCCGCGGACTGGCGGCCATCGGCGCTCGCGACCTGCGCCGCGTCGCCGGACTGCGCAGCGCCGAGGCCCGGCGCCTGGTACCGCACGTAGACGAGGAGGTCGTGCATCGCGACCATCTGGTGCTGATCGACAAGGAGGCGCGATGACGGTCGAAGAACAGGTCCGCCAAGCCCGAACGGCGTCGCGCAGGCTCGCGTCGCTGTCGCGCGGCCGCAAAGATGAAGCCCTGGAGCTGATCGCCGAAGCCCTGCGCCGGCGCACCGGCGAGATCCTCGCCGAGAACGCCGAGGATGTCGCCCTGGCCAGGGCGAGCAAGTTGAGCGCTGCCCTGGTCGATCGCCTGTACCTCGACGAGGACCGCCTCATGGAGACGGTCGTCGGCGTCCGCGAGGTCGCCGGCCTGCCCGATCCGGTGGGCGAGATTCAGGAGGGCCGGCGCCTGGCGAACGGCCTCGAGCTCACCCGCGTGCGCGTGCCGCTGGGCGTGGTCGCGGTCGTCTACGAGGCGCGGCCCAACGTGACCGTCGATGCCGCGGCGCTCTGCCTGAAGTCCGGCAATGCCGTGGTGCTGCGCGGCGGCAGCGCCGCCAAACACACGAACCGCATGCTCGCCGAGGTCGTGCAGGGCGCGATCCTCGAAGCTGGTCTGCCGGCCGAGGCGGTCGCCTTCATCGCCGGTCCGCGCGAGGTGCTGCTCGAACTGGTGAGTCTCAAGGGCCTGATCGACGTCGTCATCCCGCGCGGCGGCGAGGAGCTCAAGGAGCTCCTCGCCGAGCACAGCCGAGTGCCGGTGATCGCGGCGGCCGGCGGCAATTGTCACGTGTACGTCGACGCGGCCGCCGACCTCAAGATGGCGCTGGCGGTGACGGTCAACGCCAAGTGCCAGCGACCCGGGGTCTGCAATGCAGCCGAGACACTACTCGTGCACCGCGCCGTCGCCGGCGAGTTCCTGCCGCTCGCGGTGGCCGAGCTCACGCGCCGCGGCGTCGAGCTGGTCGTCGATCGTGCCACGACCGACCTTGTGTCCGACCCGCGGCTCAAGCGCGCCAACCGCACGCACTACGAGACCGAGTTCCTCGACCTCAAGCTGGCCGTGCGCGTGGTCGAGTCGCTCGACGAGGCCATCGAGCACATCGCCACGTTCGGCAGCGGCCACTCCGAGGCGATCGTCACCGGCGATCTCGGCGCCGCGCAGCGCTTTGTCCGTGAGGTCGACGCGGCCGCCGTGTACGTGAACGCTTCGACGCGGTTCACCGACGGCGGCCAGTTCGGCCTGGGCGCGGAGATGGGCATCTCCACCCAGAAGCTCCACGTCCGCGGACCGATCTCACTGCGCGAGCTCACCTGCCTGAAGTACGTCGCCTGGGGCGACGGGCAGGTGCGCTCCTGAGCGGCGGTTCGCGCGTGGCGGTCTCGCGGGCGATCGGCGTGCTGGGCGGCAGCTTCAACCCGCCCCACCTCGGACACCTCGCGATCGCCGCCGACGCTTGCTCGCAGCTCGACCTGGAGCAGGTCGTGTTCGTACCGGCCGGGGCGCCCCCGCACAAGGATATTGCCGACAACGTGCCGGCGGCCGTGCGGCTCGAGATGACGCGTCTTGCCGTCGCCGGCGACGAGCGCTTCAGCGTGTCCGCGGTCGAGATCGACCTTGGGCTGCGTTTCACGAGCGACACCCTGGCCGAGCTGCGCCGTCGCCATGCCGGCCGGGCGCTGGCCTTCATCGCCGGCTCGGACGCCCTTCTGCAGTTCGCGACCTGGCACGAGCCGGCGACGATCCTCGATCTGGCCCTCCTGGCGGTGGCGCCGCGTCCCGGCGACGACCTTCACGCTGTCCAGGCGGCGGCGGCGAGGTGGGGAGCGGGCAGAGTCGTCGTCCTGTCCAGCGTGACCATCGGCGTCTCGTCCAGCATGATCCGGGGACGGGTCCGCGCCGGGCAGCCGATTCGCTACCTGGTCCCGCCGGCGGTCGCCGGCTTCATCGCCGACAGCGGGCTCTATCATGCGCGGCGCTCATGAACGAACGCCAACGTGCCGAACGATTGCTGGTGGAACGGAGTCTGTCGCCCGAGCTCGAAGCGCATTGCCGCAGTACGGCGCTGCAGGCCGAGCGGCTGGCCCGGCGCTGGGGGGCGGCGCCCGACGATGCCGCGGTCGCGGGCCTCCTGCACGACCTCTGCCGCCAGCTCACGCGGCAGGAGGTGCTGGATCTGGCGCGAAAGCACGGGCTCGAGATCGACTCGATCGAGGAGGAGTACGCGGTGCAGCTCCTGCACGCGCGCGTCGCGGCCGCCGAGGTCGCGCAGGCGGGCTTTTCGCCGCAGGTGGCCGAGGCGATCCGCCGGCACACGCTGGGGGGCCCGGGCATGAGCGTGCTCGACGCCTGCCTGTTCGTGGCCGACGCCACCGCGCCGGGGCGCACCTGGAAGGGAGTCGACGAGGTGCGTCGTCAGGCGACCGAGTCGCTCGACGACGCCGTCATGGTGCTGGCCCGGCGCGACGTGGCCCGGCTGCGCGCGCGCGGACGCGAGCCGCACCCGCTGATGCTGGCGCTCATCGAGGAGCAGCATGGCTCGCCGGTCTGAAGGCTATCGCGCCCGCCGCCTTGCGGCTCGCCGCAGCCGGCGCTGGGGCGCCTATCAGAACCTCGTGCTTTACGCGCTGGCCGCCATCGTGGCCTTTGGCGCCGTGCTGGGCGCGGTGCGCCTGGCCCACGATCTACGCCATCACCACGCGCTGCCCAGCACCGGGAGCTACCTGGCGCTGGTCACGGTCGGCGCCGGCGAGTCGGGCACGAACCCGACGGCGGCGCTGCTCGTCCACAACGCGAACCTCGCCACGACCACCCTCTACACGATCCCGTCCAACCTGCTGCTCACCGAGCCCGGCGGAGAGTACGTCATGGCCAGCGACGCTCTCGCCGAGGGTCAGCTCGAGCCCTTCCTGGAGCGTCTCGTGCACGCGCCGCTCGACTACCGCCTCGATCTGACCTATGCCGACCTGCAGAAGCTGAGCGGCGCCGGCACTTTGTGGGTGACCGCCGGGACCCCCTTCAGCCTGCAGACCGGTGGCGCCATCCGTCTCTACAACGGCCGCTTTTCGATGCCGGCGAACCAGCTGCCGATCGTGCTGAGCGCCGCCGGCAAGGGCGACACCGACCAGGCCAGCGCCCAGGAGGCGTTCGTTTCGGCGGCGCTGGCCGGCGCCGCGCTCGTGCCGACCGGGCAGCAGTCGGCGACGATCAAGACGATCGCCGCCCGGCACAAGGGCGCCGCCCGAAGCGACGTCCGCGACCTGCTCGAGACGATGGTCGCGGGCCGGGTGACGGTGTCGCGACTGCCGTCGGAGGGGCAGGTCTCAGAGGGTCAGTTCGCCTGGCGACCCGATCCAGCGGCGATCACCGCTCAGATCACTCGCAATGCCCGCGACTTCAACGCCCCGTACACGGTGGTGGTCGAAAACGGGTCGGGCGCTCTGGACATCGGCACCATGGTGATCAATCGCCTGGCCGGCCTCAACGTCAACCTGCCGGGTGTGCGCAACGCCGCCTCGTTCGATCACGACATCACCCAGATCTTCGCCGGTGCCAAGGCCTTCGGGGTGGCCAACGAGGTGCGTGGTATACTCGGCCGCGGCGTTGTCCTGACGGGCAACGGGTTGCCCGACACGACGGTGGTCGTCGTCGTCGGCAAAGACCTGACGGCAAAGGATCTGCAGTAGCCGCGAGCCAGCAGAACGAGCGGGGGCTGGGCCTGGTACACGAGGCCGTGCGGCTCGCCGCCGCCAAGAAGGCCCACGACGCGGTCGTGCTCGACATGGCCGAAGCGGTCGGTTACACCGACTACTTCGTCATCCTGAGCGGCGGCAGCACCCGTCAGGCCAGGGCCATCGCCGACGCTGTGAGCGAGGGGCTGCGGGCGGCCGGTGTGCGCGCGGCGCGCGTCGAAGGGCAGCGCGAAGCGGAGTGGATCCTCCTCGACTACCTCGACATGGTCGTGCACGTCTTCACGCCGGGCGCGCGCGACTTCTACCGCCTCGAAGCCCTGTGGGGCGACGTGCCCCGGGTGAGCGTCGATTCCGGCGAGGCAGACGACAGCGCGGCGTCGCGGACCGGCTGACAGGCCGCGGCGGCCGTCATCCCGAGGGATGATTCCGCGGCCCTTCGGCGAACTGGTCAGCGTCGCCATACCCGACGACTGGAGGGAACGACCATGAAGACGATCATGTTGTGCTGTGTCGTGCTCGTGGCGGCGGCGGGCTGGGCCGCCGCGGCGGCCCAGCCCGCCGCCACCACGAGCCCTCGCCTCACTGCGCCCGAGAAGGTCATGCTGGCTCTCATCAATCAGGCCCGCACGAGCCGTGGCCTGCACAAGCTGCGGGTCGTAGCCTCGCTCGAACGGGCCTCGAGATCGCACTCGCGCGACATGCTCGAGCGCGGCTACTTCTCGCATTCCTCGTACAGCGGCGCGTCGTACGCCGCGAGGCTGCGCGCGTTCGGCTACTCGCGCTCGGGCTGCAGGTGCTGGCAGGTCGGCGAGATCATCGGCTGGGGTCGGGGCGGCACGACCGTGGCGCGCGGCATTTTTCGTGAGTGGATGAAGAGCCCGGTCCACCGCGCCGACATCCTGCGGCGCGGCTTCCGCGATGTCGGCGTGGGGGTCGCCATGGGGTCGCTGCGCGGCCTGAGCTTGGTGCGCATGTTCACGGTCGATCTGGGCCAGCGGACGACGTAGCGTCGCGACCGGCGCCGGCGCCGGTCCCGGGCGCCGGCGATCGTCCGTGCGCGCCGGCAATCGTCACCCCTTGCCGCCGCGTCTTCACTGTCGTTGTGGCTGCGTGGCGGGTATACTGCGAACATATGTTCGCTTCAACGCCCGCCATCATCCACATCGACATGGACGCCTTCTTCGCGTCGGTCGAACAGGCGCGCCGTCCCGAGCTGCGCGGCCGGCCCGTGGTGGTCGGCGGACGGGTCGAGCGGCGCAGCGTGGTGGCCACGGCCTCCTACGAAGCGCGTGCCTGTGGCGTGCGCACCGCCATGCCCGTGGCGCAGGCGCGGCGGCTGTGTCCGCAGGCGGTGTTTCTGCCGACCGACATGAGCGCCTACACCGCCGTCCATCACGCGCTGCTCGAGCTCTTCGGGCGGTTCACCGATCTGGTCGAGCCGGTGTCGATCGACGAAGCCGTCCTCGACGTCGCCGGCAGTCGCCGTCTCTGCGGACCGCCGCGGGCCATCGCCGGCCGCATCCAGGAACTGGTCTACGACGAGCACGGCCTCGCGTGTACGCTGGGCGTCGCCCCCAACAAGCTGCTCGCCAAGCTGGCCGCCGATCTGAGCAAACCGGCCGGCGTCGGTGTGCTGAGCGAAGCCGACGTCCACGGCCGGCTGCGGGCGCTGCCTGTCGGCAGGCTGCACGGCGTTGGGCCGGTCACCCAGGAGCGCCTGCACGCCCTCGGTCTCACGACCGTCGGCATGCTGCAAGACGTCCCGTTGCCGTTCCTCGCGGCGGCGTTCGGCCGCGCCGCGCGTCCGCTCAAACAGCTCGCGTTCGGCCGTAGCCTGTCGCCCGTGCGGCCCATCGCCGCGGCGCCCTCGTCCATGAGCCACGAAACGACCTTCGTCACCGACACCGCCGAGCCGCTCGCCCTGCGCGCCGCGCTGCTGGCGCTGGCCGACGAGCTCATGGCGCGGCTGCGCGGTCGGCGCTACGCGGCGCGCACCGTGGCGCTCAAGGTCCGCGACAGCACCTTCCACACGCTCGAGCGTCACACCACGCTGCCGCGCGCCACCACGAGCACCCGGGTCGTCTATGCTGCCGCGACCGGCCTGCTCGACGCCGTCGACCTCGGTCCCCGGCGCGTCCGTCTGCTGGGTATCACCGTGAGCGGTCTCGTGAGCGGCGCCTGTCAGCTCACGTTCGACGACGGCTGGAAAGACCTCGCTTTAGACGAAGCGGTCGATGGCGTGCGCGCCCGCTACGGGCGCCACGCCATTCGCCCGGCCGCCACCTGCGCCAACCGCGTGAGCTTGTGCTAGACTCCACCGATTGCGGGCACAGCTCCCGAGATCGGCGCCCGACCGGCCCCCGTCTACGCCCACGCCGGGGCGGGCTGCGAATGCGGTTTCTCGGGTGGGTGCCGTCACGCCAGCAAGGACGTACGGATCGATGACGCACGGCGGCTCGATACGGAGGTACGCGTTCCACGGGGGCTCGGTCGGCTGCCATGGGGCTCGAACCTCGCCGCGCGCGACGGTCGATCGTCGCGCGCGTTTGCGCTGTGCGACCCGGCCCGAACGCTAACGATCCGAGGAGACCAGCATGAACGAACCGGGCAAGATCAGGAACGTCGCCCTCGTCGGCCACCGCGGCACCGGCAAGACGTCCCTCCTCGAGGCGCTCCTGTTTCGCGCCGGAGTGATCAATCGCCTGGGCAAGATCGAAGACGGCGGCACGGTCGGCGACTGGGACGACGACGAGAAGCGCCGTCAGCTCAGCCTGGCGTCGTCGCTCGCCCACGTGGAACGTGGGGACCTCACGTACAATCTGATCGATACGCCCGGCGACCCCAGCTTTCAGGCCGACACCATCGGCGCCCTGCGCGTCGTCGAGACGGCGCTCGTCGTGGTCAACACGGTCATGGGCGTCGAGGTCCAGACCGAGCGGCTCTGGACGCGCGCCGCCGACGCCGGTCGCGCCCGCATCCTGTTCTGCAACATGCTCGACCGCGAGCGCGCCGACTTCGACCGCTGCCTCGACAGCCTGCGCGAGGCCTTCGGGCACGAGGTCGTCGCCGTACAGCTGCCGATCGGCGCCGAGCACGACTTCGTGGGTGTCGTCGACGTGCTCAAAATGAAGGCCTACACGCTCGACGGCCAGAACGTCGTCGAGAGCGATGTGCCGGTCGAGCTGGCCGGCCGCGCCCAGGAACTGCGCGACGCGCTCACCGAGGTCGTCGCCGAATCCAGCGACGAGCTCACCGAGAAGTTCCTCATGGAAGAAGAGCTCACCGAGGCCGAATTGCAGCGCGGCTTCGCCGAAGCGGTGCGCGACGCCAAGATCTTCCCGGTCGCCGTCGGTTCGGCGACGCGCCTGATCGGCGTCGACCTGCTGCTCGACCTGCTGGCTCTGGCGCCCTCGCCGGTGGCCGCGCCGCCGGCGGTCGCGCTCACCCCCGACGGCGTCGAGGTCGAGTTCGCCTGCGATCCCGACAAACCGGCGGCGGCGTTCGTGTTCAAGACCGTCGCCGACCCGTTCAGCGGACGCATCAATATCTTCCGCGTCTTCCAGGGCGCCGTCACCAGCGACAGCAACCTGACGCTTGTGCGCGACGGCCACAAGGAGCGCGTCGGCGCGCTGCTCAAGCAGCAGGGCAAAGAAAGCAAGCAGATCGACAGGGTCGGAGCCGGCGACATCGGCGCCGTGGCCAAGCTCAAGGACGTCGTCACCGGCGATACGCTGTCGGCCGACGGGGCAGCGGCCTTCGCGCCCATCGAGTACCCCGCGCCACTCATGTCGTTCGCCGTCAGGGCCAAGGCCAAAGGCGACGAAGACAAGGTCATCAGCGCCCTGCGCCGCCTGTCCGAAGAAGACCGCATGATGCACGTGCAGCGCGACTCGCAGACCGGCGAGATGATCGTCTCGGGCATGAGCCAGGTCCACGTCGAGGTCACGGTCGAGCGCATGAAGCGTCGCTTCAACGTCGACGTCGACCTCAAGCCGCCGCGTGTGCCCTACCGCGAGACCATCCGCGGAAGCGCCAAGGCACAGGGCAAACACAAAAAGCAGACCGGCGGCCGCGGCCAGTTCGCCGACACCTGGATGGAGGTCGCCCCGCTGCCCGGCGGCGAGGGCTTCGAGTTCGTCGACAAGATCGTGGGCGGCGCCATTCCCCGCAACTTCATCCCTGCGGTCGAAAAGGGCGTGCGCGCGGCCATGGTCGAAGGCTACCTCGCCGGCTATCCCATGGTGGGCGTGCAGGTCACCCTCTACGACGGCAAGTATCACCCCGTCGACTCCTCCGACATGGCCTTTCAGATCGCCGGCTCGATAGGTTTCAAGGCGGCCGTCGAAAAGGCGCAGCCCGTCCTGCTCGAGCCCATCATGAACGTCGAGGTCACCGTGCCCGACGAAAACGTGGGCGACATCATCGGCGACATGAACTCGCGGCGGGGCCGCGTGCTGGGCACGACGCCGCGCGGCCACAACAGCGTTATCGCCGCCGAGGTGCCGCTCGCCGAGATGGTGAGCTACGCCCCCGACCTCACGTCGATGACGGGAGGACGCGGCGACTACCACATGGAGTTCCTGCGCTACGAAGAGGTGCCGGCCCACATGGCTCAGAAGGTCGTCGACGACGCCAGGAAGGTCCGCGAAGAGGCCCAGAAGAGCTGACGGCCGAGCAGGAGTTCCACGGCGGCCGCCGGTCGGGCGGCGCCTTGCCCCGTCTGTCCGCATAGCTCGCGGCCATGCGCCACTTTGGCGTTGTTTGCTGGTATTTTAGACAAGAGCGAGCGTTGGAAGCCGTTTCTCGCCTACGATAGAATCGGTGTTCCAGCAAACGACGGAGGTATCCCGTGAGTGACATCGGGACGATGCGTGTAAAGAGCGGTCTCGCCGACATGCTCAAGGGCGGCGTCATCATGGACGTCACCAATGCCGAACAGGCCCGGATCGCCGAAGAGGCGGGGGCCGTGGCGGTCATGGCCCTCGAGCGCGTGCCGGCCGACATCCGCCGCGACGGCGGCGTGGCGCGTATGGCCGACCCCCTCAAGGTCAAAGAGATCCAGGCGGCCGTCAGCATCCCCGTCATGGCCAAGGCGCGCATCGGGCACTTCGTCGAGGCGCAGATCCTCGAAGCCCTCGAAGTCGACTACATCGACGAGTCCGAGGTCCTCACGCCGGCCGACGAGGCTCACCACATCGACAAGTTCAAGTTCACGGTGCCGTTCGTCTGTGGCGCGATCGACCTGGGGCAGGCGCTGCGCCGGGTGAGCGAGGGCGCCGCCATGATCCGCACCAAGGGCGAGGCCGGCACCGGCGACGTGGTCGAGGCCGTGCGCCACATGCGCACGATCATGGGGCAGATCCGCGCCGTTGCCGCCATGGACGAAGACGAGCTCTACAACGCCGCCGCCAAAGACCTGAGGGCGCCCTACACGCTGGTCCGCTGGGTCGCCGAAAACGGCAAGCTGCCAGTCGTCAACTTCTCGGCCGGCGGCATCGCCACGCCGGCCGACGCGGCGCTCATGATGCAGCTCGGCGCCGAGGGCGTGTTCGTGGGTTCGGGCATCTTCAAGAGCGCAGACCCGGCGAGCCGCGCGGTGGCGATCGTGCGAGCCACGACCAACTACAACGACCCCGCGGTGCTCGCCGAAGTGTCGGTCGGTCTGGGCGAGGCCATGTTCGGCATCGAGGCGGCCAAAATGACCGCCGACGAAAAGATCCAGTTCCGCGGTTGACGACAACCTCGACCGGCAGCGGCGTGACGAGCCCGGCACGGCATCATCGTCGCGACGTCATCCTGTCGCCCGAGTTCAGCGCCGGGGGCCGCGACGCGGCGGCGGCCCCGCGCATCGGCGTGCTCGCTCTACAGGGCGACTTTCGCGAGCACCGGGCGATGCTCGAACGTCTGGGCGCCGCCACCACCGAGGTGCGCCGGCCGGCCGAGCTCGAGACCGTCGACGCGCTCGTCATTCCCGGTGGCGAGAGCACGACGATCGCCAAGCTCATGCGCCATTATGGCTTTATCGCACCGATCAAGGCGCTGGCGGCCGGCGGCCTGCCGGTGTTCGGCACCTGCGCCGGTCTCATTACGCTGGCCCGCGAGATCGCCGAAGGCGACCAGCCGGTGCTCGGCCTGATCGACATCGTGGCCCGCCGTAACGCGTTCGGCAGGCAGGTGCACAGCTGCGAGGCCGACCTCGACATCGCGGCGCTCGGGCCGCCGCCGCTGCGGGCCGTCTTCATTCGGGCGCCGTGGATCGAACGCGCCGGTCCGGGCGTCGAGATCCTGGCGAGTCACCAGGGTCACGCGGTGGCGGCGCGCGAGGGTCGCGTGCTGGTCGCGGCCTTTCACCCGGAGCTGACCGGTGATACAAGGATGCATGACGCGTTCCTGTCGATGGTGCGCGCCGCAGGCAGCAGAGCGGGGGCGGCCGGCGTAAGCGCCGGAGCGCCGGCCGGGGAGGTGGTCTCGTAGTGTCAGGGCATTCCAAGTGGTCGACGATCAAGCACAAGAAGGGCGCGGCAGACGCCAAGCGGGGTCAGCTCTTCTCAAAGCTCGCCCGCGCGATCATGGTCGCCGCCAAAGAGGGCGGCGCCGATCCGGGCGCCAACGCCACGCTGGCGGCCGCCGTCGAAAAGGCGCGCTCCTACAGCATGCCCAAAGACAACATCGACCGCGCCATCGAACGCGGCGCCGGCAAAGAAGGCGGGGCGTCCTTCGAAGCGATCCTCTACGAGGGCTATGGCCCCAGCGGCGTGGCGGTCATCGTCGAGGTGCTCACCGACAACCGCAACCGCTCGGCGGCCGATGTGCGCAACATCTTCACCAAACACAACGGCAGCCTCGGCGGCCCCGGCGCGGTCGCCTGGATCTTCGAGCGCCGCGGCTCGGTCACGGTCGACGCCACGCGCTTCGGCGAAGACGACGTCATGGAGGCCGCCATCGAGGGCGGCGCCGACGACGTCACGCGCGACGGCGACACCATCGAGGTGATCACCGAGCCCGCCGAGCTGTCGGCGGTGCGCCAGGCCCTCGAGGCCGCCGGCATCGAGTGCGAGCAGGTCGAGCTGACCATGATCCCCAAGACCACGGTCAAGCTCGACGAGGCCGACGCCCGCAAGACCCTCCGGCTCATCGACGCCCTCGAAAGCAGCGACGACGTGCAAGAGGTCTATGCCAACTTCGACATCTCCGACGAGGTCCTCGAGGCCGTCGCCGGGTAGGCCAGCACACTGCACGGCGACCGGGGCTTATCGTCCGTGCACGGCGACCGCAAGCCCAAGGGGAGTGGTCATGCGAGAGCAGCGGCACGACGCAGGAGCCCTGATCGTCCTGGGGATCGACCCCGGTACGGCCAGTACAGGCTGGGGAGCGATCGAGCAGCAAGGCAACCGCATGCGGTCGCTCGGCCACGGCTGCATCGTGACCTCCGCCAAGACCGAAATGCCGCTGCGGCTGCGCCAGATCCACGACGAGATCCTCGGCCTGATCGACCGCTTTCACCCGGCGGTCGTGGCCCTCGAGGAGCTTTTCGTCAACGTCAACGTCAAGACCGCGCTGGCCGTGGGCCAAGCGCGCGGCGCGATAATCCTGGCCGCCGGCGAGCGCGACCTGCCCTGCGCCGACTACACGCCGCTGGCCATCAAGCAGGCCGTGACCGGCTACGGCAGAGCCAACAAGGTCCAAGTCCAGGAGATGACCAAGGTGCTGCTGGCCCTCCCCAGAATCGTGCAGCCCGACCACGCCTCCGACGCTCTGGCGGTGGCCATCACTCACATTCACACGAGCGCGCTGCTGCGGGCGCTGAACACGACGTGAGGGCGCTGCTTGCCGGGGCGCCGATGCCGGTCGTCGGCCGCGCGGGGGGCGGGCCGGCGTGATCGTCTCACTGCGTGGCCTGCTGGCCGGCGCCGACGCCGACAGGGTCGTAATCGAGGCCGGCGGGCTGGGGTACGGCGTGCTGGTGCCCGGCCGCCTGGCATCCGCGCTGTCGCGGCGCGTGGGCGACGAAGTCTTCGTGCATACCTACCTGCACGTCCGCGACGATGCCCTGCAGCTCTTCGGCTTCGAAAGCCCGCGCGAACGCCGCTTCTTCGTCACCCTGATCGGCGTGAGCGGCGTTGGGCCCAAGGTGGCTCTGGCGATCCTCTCGGCCTACTCGGTCGCCGAGCTCGAAACGGCCGTCGTGCGCGGCGACGACAAGCGCTTCGAGTCCATTACGGGCATCGGTCGCAAGCTTGCCCAGCGTCTCGTGATCGAGCTCAAAGACAAGGTCGGCGCCGACCTCGACCTGGCGCCGGCGGCGGCCGACGGCGCGCCCGCCGCCGGCGCCGACCCGTTCCTGCAGGCGCGGGTGGCCTTGCAGAATCTCGGTCTGCCGCTGCGCGAGGCCGAGGCGGCCCTCCAGGGCGCCCCCGAGGGCGCTCCGCTCGAGGAGCTCGTGCGCTTCGCGCTCACCCGAAAAGCCGCCGAGCAAAAGCCATGACCGACGAGACCCATCGCGTCGCCGACCCGGCCGAGCTGCCCGACGAGCGCGACTTCGACAAGTCGCTGCGCCCCAAACGCTTCGCCGACTTCGTCGGCCAGACGAGCGTCAAGGAGCAGCTCGAGATCTTCGTCCAGGCGGCTCGCAACCGCGGCGAGACGCTCGACCACGTGCTGCTGGCCGGACCGCCCGGCCTGGGCAAGACGACCCTCGCCGCCATCATCGCCACCGAGCTGCAGGTCAGCGTTCACACCACGTCGGGCCCGGCGCTCGAACGCAAGGTCGACGTCGCCGGCATCCTGACCAACCTGCAGCAGGGCGACGTGCTGTTCGTCGACGAGATCCACCGGCTCAACTCGGCCATCGAAGAGGTGCTCTACCCGGCCATGGAGGACTTCGAGATCGACATCATGATCGGCGAGGGTCCGGC
>Ga0182021_10001427_pt1 | contig 27325 bp, 23 predicted proteins | sample 612E3MmetaG_FD_120493 | JGI IMG/M metagenome (GOLD analysis project Ga0182021, IMG submission 120493) | Permafrost microbial communities from Stordalen Mire, Sweden - 612E3M metaG (Illumina Assembly) | ecosystem: Environmental > Terrestrial > Soil > Wetlands > Permafrost | place: Sweden...
AAGGTCAGAAGTCACCTTCAGCGTTGTGCTGTAGTCGCTCATTCCGTCGCGTGAAAGCGGAACAGCGAACTCGGCGTTCTGGCTTCGGAATGACGCGTAGAACCGCAGGTTCCCCAGATCTTCGCCTCCGGGAACAGGCCCGCCAAGGCCGAAGTCGATGTCGTAATCAGGCTTTGTAATGTCAAAATTCTTCCTGTGCTGCCACTTCCATACTTCCTGCGCCGCCGCAGGCGTCAAGTCGTTTGTCGGATCGGCGTCTTTGAGCAAAGAAGCCGAGACGGCGTTCCAGCCGCCGAAGTTCGCGTACTGTTCCTGCATCCATGGATCCCAGGCTCCGCTGTTGGTCCCTGTCATTGCCACGGCAGGATCCAGGAACGGGCGCACCCAGTATGAATTCGCATCGTTGGGAGAAATTCCAAAGTACTTCTTTGTCGGTGGCGAGATGCGCGCCTGGAATCCGACCGAGTACTTTTTCGTATTTCCTTCCTTTGTAACGACGTTGATAACGCCAGAACGGATGTTGCCATATTCCGCACTGAAACCGCCGGTCTGAATCTGGAATTCCTGAACTGCGAGAAGGCTGATTGCGGTGTAAGGCTGATTATTGCGTTCATCCTTCATCGTCAGGCCGTCAGCCATGAAAGCGGTCTGTTCAGAACCGCCGCCACGGACCTGGAGTCCCTGCACGCCAGCCTCGAGTCCGATGATGCTGGAAACCTGGCTTACCGGCAGATTCTCGACTTCCTTTGCCGTGATGTTTGCGCGACTTGCCGCCACGTCTCGTTCAACGATCGGTCGGCTGGCGATGATGACCACTTCCTGTGCCTGGATGGCCTGTTCGCCGAGTCTGAAGTCAAGGGTGGTCGTTTGGTTGATGTTCACCTTGACATTCGACTGTGTCGAAGGGGTATAGCCGACGATTGAGGCGCGAACCCTGTATGTTCCCGGAGGAACACTCAGGATCGTGAAGAAACCCTCGACGTCAGAAGAGGCTCCCTGTTGAGTGCCTTCAATGGTGACGTTTGCGCCAACGAGAGCTTCGCCCGTCCGTGCATCGACTACTTTTCCAGCTATCTTGCCTGTTTGTGCGAAGGCTGTTGTCGCTGAAAAAAGGAGTACAAGGCAAAAGAGGTATCTAACGGACTTCATAACATTATCTCCTGATACAATTTAAGAATCGATAAAGGTAGAATCCGGAAAGGGGGGAAGAAGATGCAGCATGAGTTCCACGCCTGCAAGAGTGAGAGAAAAACCTGCGAGGAATATTGAAAAAGTTCGGCAGTATGTCAAGTCAAATGAGACACTGTTGCCGTAAAGTAATTTATCATAAAATGGAATGATTGCGGCACAAACCTGCACGATTTGCACGCGGATTACCTCATGGCTTTTTCATGTTAGGATGGAGTCCCTGACACCGAAAACGTCTTTCAACTTAACCGGTTTTCTTTGGCGTCAAGAACCATTAATCCATAGGAGCCCCGTCTGCCTCATGAAATCACAATAGGCGGACAGGCTTTGTGCCTGACACTGTGTCAGATGATTGGAGGTGAAATGAAGAGTGAGGATGCGGACCCTGTGACGCCTCGGGCAGGCAACGCAGAAGTCCGTCTTCAATAAGAGCACGATCCGGGAAAGAAGACGGACTTCTTACCTTGTGTGGATGTCCAATAGGTCGCGTCTGTCATTTCGAAGGAGAGAAGCGACTGAGAAATCTGAACAAAATGAAAGATTTCTCCCTGCGGTCGAAATGACATCGACACTTTCTAGACAACCTCGCGAGAACCTCCCTCGGTGATGGCACGTCAAGGTCCTAGACCGGGAGGCGAGTTCTATAAAAAGAGGAGGTGGGCTGCGAAAAATAATCGGGTGGGATGTGCGAGGTTGTTCTTTTTGTTTTCTCAGTTCTTTTGAGATTCGTCAACCTGCCCTTCCTGGAGCCTCTCCTCATAAGCGACTTTATATTGCCGGACACCTTCAAAGAGAGCCTCTGCGATCTTCTTCTGTCCTTCGATGCTGTGGAGAACTTTTTCTTCTTTTCGATTTGAAAGATAGCCGGTTTCGACGAGCACGTTGGGCATCGATGCTCCGACGAGGACATAGAATCCGGCCTGCTTGACGCCGCTGTTCTGGATCTTCAGCCTGTCTGCCATGATCGCTGAGGCTTTCTCGGCAAACAGCTCGCTGTATTTCATATACGCGCTTTGGCGCATCGTCAGGAGGATGAAAAATTCCTCGGTCAATTCTTCATATCGGTCCTTGTTGTCCTCGAACTCGATCGCCTGGTTTTCTTTAGCTGCGATGTCGATGGCATTCTGAGTTTTGCCCGGCCTCAAAAGATAAATCTCGAATCCGTTCGCAGGCGAAGGCTTCCGTTCCGTTGAATTGCAGTGGATGCTGATGAACAACTTCCCATTTGCGTCGTTCGCGATCCTTCCACGCTGATAGAGTTCGATGAAGGTATCATTCGATCGGGTATAGACCACCTTGACGTCTTTCAGATTCTCCTCGATCAACTTCCCAAGCTTCAGTGCCACCCCGAGAGCGACATCCTTTTCCCGGGTGCCGGTGACGCCGATGGTTCCGGGGTCCTTTCCCCCGTGACCGGCATCGATGACGATGACATCGAGTTTCGCTCGTCCGCGTTGCACCTGGAGCTTGTCACGCAGCGAATCCTGTTTGGCCTCTCGTGCTCTCCTCTCTGCCTCCGCTTTGTCCATCGAGCTCTTTGTGTGAAGAGCCAGGAGGAGGTTATCCGTCTGAGTATCGACCACCGGGTCTGCCTGCGCGATATCTGGTGATACCTGAAATGTCAGCTGGACTGATGCAGGATACTGAAAAACCACAATCTTCCTGATGATATCATTGGTCTTGAATTTGCTGAGGGCGACCGTGTCCGCTTCCGCCGCATCGACGGTGACGTACAGCCAGCCGTTTCGCAAGATCGTATCGAAGTACCCGAGCTTTCTCGTTGCCTTGATGGTGAGAAGATACCCGTTGGAGCGGGTTTCGATGCCGACGCCGGTGATGTCGAATCGCGAGGCCGTCACCGCCGGCTCCCGCGCGATCACGCGTGACTCTGCCGTTAAGAGAACACCGCTTGGAGCGAGCCGCTCAAGCACGGCGATGAATTCAGAGGCCGGGGCATAGTAAAGACTATCAAGAAACAGGATGCTCTCCTGAAGTTGCACGACGGAGGAAGTGCTCGTTGCGACATCGGTGATAACGAGGAAGGGATTTCGCGCCGTGGCTTTCACTCGGTGATTGGGGAGTCGAAGTTCGATCTTCCGTCGTTCGGCGTTGTTCACCCAGGGATAGGAAAGCGCAGCTGCAAAGTCGCGCACGGAAACGTACGCAACGCCCGAACGATCAAAGCCATTCACCGAAGTGATGCGGTCTCCCACCTGGACGCGGAGAGAAATGTGCTGCGCAATGACGGGGGATGCAACGGTGAAGCAAGAAAGAAGAAGGGCTGCTATGAGAAAACGACGGTCGCGCTGAGTGGCCATTTATCGATAGTTCGCAAATTGCACCGGGAATTTCAAATCGGCTTCACGCAGTATCTGCATCACTGCCTGAAGATCGTCTTTATCTTTCCCGCTGACACGAACCTGGTCTTCCATGATCTGCGCTTGCACCCGGATCTTTGAATCCTTGATCATTTTGACCACGAGGCGTGCGTCATCTTTGTTGATGCCGATGATAAGAGTAATGAGCTGGCGCACCGTTGAATTTGCCGCGGGTTCCAGCGCACCATAGCGCAGCGCCTTGAGCGAAATACCGCGTTTGACGAGTTTCGATTGGAGGATATCGACAGTGCTCTTGACGTGAAATTCGTCGATGGAATGAATAGTGATCTGTTTCTCTTTTGAATTGAAATCGATCACCGTTTTGGAATCTTTGAAATCGTAGCGCTGGATGATCTCTTTGCGGGCTTGATTGAGAGCGTTATCCACTTCCTGCAGATTGACGTCAGAGACGATGTCGAACGAGTTCTGTTGTGCCATGAATGCTAATTGAGGATCTCGATATAGTTCCTTGGTTCCGTGATGCGGATCCTGACACGCACAGAATCTCCGTTGCTTGCAACAACTTTTCCCACGCCATCGATAATGCACTGGTCTTGCGATGCACTTTCGAGGTAGTATCGTGCGTTATTGTTTTCCGCCAATGGAAAGATCAGCCGCAAGGTGACGCCCGTGAAACTCTTATTGCCGCCTCCTTGCGTCGTTGGCTTCCAGTAGTATGCATGGGCTCGAGATGCGAATGCATTGAGATCCGCCATGATCGCAGTTCGAGAGTTTTCGACAGCGTTCGCCTCGAACATCGAAATTCCCACAAAGATTGCAATTCCCACGAGGAGCACGCCCAGAATAACGAGGAGTAGCTGTGTCTGTCCCATAGGTTAATCCATTTGACTGGTAGAAGAGTTCCCTCTGAAGGGGAGGGACGACGTACTACGAATATTTAGCAAGATACGTGCCGCGTACGCCTGATGAAATCTCGGGCGCTGTGGCAACAAATCACAAGCAAGGAATGCGAGTCGTCCGCAAAATTTTCCACCGACAAGTAAATTTGTAGCACGCCGGTGCCTGGGATGCGGTTATCCGCATCGATGCAGTAATATTGTCATTCTCAGTGAAAAAATCAATTGTCATACTCTGAAAGTAGTTTCAGGAGCGTTTCACGCTCTCTCAGGTCTGATTTCGCAATGAAAAGTGGGTTCATTGAGAGGTGGGGCTGCGTCGCGGGCGAGTTTGGCTCGTGAATGAAACGGATCATTCAATTCGCTCACGGCGCTGGGGAGAGAAGACAAAAAAAACTCATCTGTCTCAATCTCATCCATTGGACCATTATGAGTCAGTGTATCATTTTGCTACAACCTGAGTTGAGGCCACCTCAACCATGTCACGCCACGAAGACACGGGGACGCAAACCACCCGAAAATGCAAAAAATGAATTCACTTCCTCAGTGGCTTGGTATCTTTGTGGCAGAACGAGGGCCTTCATCCGCATCTTTGGCCATATCATTTGCGGATGACTCCGGTTTCCATGCTCCAGAAAACAAGATCAAGCTCATCCAGTGTAATGCCGATACGCTTAGAGAATCGCGCAAAACTCCGTTCGAGAGACAGATACTTCTTTCGCGAGATCGAGGTCGGCACAGATCGAATAGCGCCGTACCGTTTCAGGTTTCTCAGGATGTGGCGATCGAGAATTGCGAGTCCACCGTTGAGGCCGATGTTCCGAAGAAAGTGTGTCGCCTCTTTGTAGCCGAGCCCCATGACATTGTTCACAAGCCACTCGCGCTTGGCCGGAGGATCCGGATGATTCGCGAGAGCTCTGAGAATTGTGGGAAACTCTTCTTTCAGTCTCAGGAGGTGTTTCGACTTCGTTCTGTGAAACCGGATGTACGTTGTACGATTTCGGAGAATGGGTTCCGGATCAACGGTATAAGAATGGAACGAGCAGCGTTGAAGTTCCTCCACGACTTTTCCGGCGCTCTCCGCGCTCGTCTGTGGTGTGAGAAGGCAGTACGCCAATTCGTAAAAGTACTCTGACGGGTCCACCGCTCGAAACTCCGCGAGGCGGCGGCGAATTGCTTTCCTTTTCGAGGAGTAGAGCGTTCGCAGCTGAGACAATTGTTCATCGTCTGTGGCGGTCTTCACGGGCACACTCACTCAGGGAGAGAGACTCTTCTTCGAGCAACTCTACGGATCAATCCATCTTTCTCCAGTCCCCCAAGCAGAGACTCAAACCAACGACGATCCGTCGATTGAAAATCAGGTTTGATCCGGAACGCAAGGACCGAGGTCGCAATCGTCTGCCGTGATTTCAATTTTCTCAATGCCTGGATCGTGCGACCACGGAAGATTCGATTGGGAATGCCCCCGTTTCCTGGTTCGGATTTCCTGACAGCTGGCTTTTTCCGACGCACCTGATGAGCGCTTGGGCAGAGGCTCACAAGAGGACAGTGATCGCATTTGGGGAGAGCGGCCGTGCAGATGGTCGCGCCGAGATCCATGAGCGCCTGGTTCCAGTCGTGCGCATGCCGTCGGGGGAGAAACGATTCGGCAAGTGTCCAAGTTTCTTCTTCCTCCGGCGAACGTCCTCGACCTCCCGGAGGGCAGACTCGTGTCAGTACTCTTCTGATGTTGGTGTCGACGATGGGCACGCGCTGCCCAAACGAAAAGCATGCAACAGCGTGTGCCGTGTACCGTCCGATGCCGGGGAGCGTCTCCAATTGCTGAATGTCTCGCGGAAGTTTGCCCTGATATTTGTCCAGGACCACCTCGGCAAGCTTCTGAAGCCTCAGCGCGCGATTGTTGTAACCCATCCCTTCCCAGGCTTTGATGACATCCGAGGTTTTTGCTTCAGCCAGTCTTTTGAAGGAGGGAAATCGCTTGAGAAATTGGGGGTATTTCGTCAAAACTCGCGAGACCTGAGTTTGCTGCAACATAACTTCGGATAGGAGGACGCGGTAAGGATCATGCTCATTTCTCCACGGCAGGTCGCGGCCGTTTTTCCCGTACCAGCGAAGGACGTTGGATGTGAGAAGCTTCTTGTGTTTCGAGAGAAGTTCCAATCTACCTCGTTTGCTCAAAGAAAAAATCCTTCATCAAGTTGCGAGACAAATGCTTTATTCCCCTCGAGGATGTCCATGGATTGAAGTTCGGTCAGTGTCACCCATCGTATCTCCTCAAACACATTGTTTATGGGTCTTCCAGTGAACTTGAGAACAAAACAATATGTGACTTCGAAAACTCCGCCATCGTCGTAACGATTTACCTGAGACTCCCTGCGCCCAATCGCATCAACTTCGACGGCGAGTTCTTCGCGCAACTCTCGTTTCACGCAGTCCTCCACCGACTCGCCCGATTCGATCTTCCCTCCCGGGAATTCCCACTTGAGTTCGTATCGAGAGTTCTTCTTCCTCTGACAGACGAGAACTCTTCTGTTCTCCTGAAGTATGGCAACTGCTGCGCGTGTCATAGATGCGAAAATATACCGAATGAAGGATGGAAATCCAACGAGCAGCCGCCGTCTGATTTGTGGTTTCCTGATTGCAGCTGGAGCATATTCTCTCTATTTTATTGAGAGTCGATCCAACGTTCCTTCTGCAGTGCACCTGGGGTTCTCTGAGGCTCTTTTCGACGGAACTTTGATTCCTCACACCCGTTCAATTCTACACGTATGACGCTGTATTATAGACTTCAACATTCTTCGGACTCTCGTGCGTGGGACGGGATGAATCGTCATTTCTGCTTTGTGACAGTATTCGTCTTGATGATTCTCATTCTATCCGCGCTGACACCATTGTGGCCGCAGGCGAGTATGGGACCCGGGAGAGTCCGGGGCACCGTAACGGATTCGACGAACGGCCAGCCTATCCCCTCAGCGAATGTGGTTCTTCAGGGGACATCAATTGGGGCGTCGACCAACTCCGCTGGATTCTATCACATATCGTCAGTGCCCGGAGGGACGTATACTCTGGTTGTCTCCCAGGTTGGCTACCGGACGAAAAACATTGTTGTGATTATTCGGGCGAGCGAGATTCTCCAGGTCAACGTAGACCTCTTCCCGACGGTCATTCAAAAGGAAGAGATGCTCGTCGTTGGCGAAAAGCCGAAGCGGGTGAACGAAGCGAACCTCGGCGTTCAGAAAATATCGACGAAAGAAATCTCGTTGGTTCCTGCCGGCGTTGAACCTGACATCTTCCGGGCTTTGCAGACAAATCCCGGTGTAGCGACGACCAGCGATGTCAGTGCGCGTTACTATGTGCGCGGGGGAGGGAGCGATCAGAACCTTGTTCTGTTGAACGGGGCGACCGTTTACAGCCCATTTCATACGCTCGGCATTTTCAGTGTCGTCGACCCTGAAATGGTCTCTCTGCTGGAGTTCCATGAGGGGGGATTTCCTCCATCGTACGGCGGACGGCTTTCTTCTATTCTCAATGTTGTGACGCGAGACGGGAACCGAAATCGTTTTCAGGAAACGGCCAGCGCCACCCTCCTCGCGGGCAAAGTGGCTCTTGAGGGACCGATTCCCGGCGGATCGTTCCTGGTGACGGGGCGAAAAAGCTGGTATGCCGCTGTCATGAAGCAGTACCTGAAGAACCAGGATTCACCGTTCGACTTCTATGACCTCTCGTGGAAGCTTAGCTACGCCAATCCCGCCATCGACGAAAACAGCCGGTTCGCTTTCCACGGCTTCTTCAGCGGTGATCAGGTCATCAATGACGACCCGCTTCAGGCCGACTATCATATACGGAACAGGATCGTCGGTTTGAACTGGCATAAGATCTGGTCGACTCCTCTTTATTCAGTTGTTTCAGTCTCGTACAGCGGTTTCGACGCCGAGCTTTCTCCGAAGCTCAGTCAGGCAAAGCCGAGGAAAAACAGGGTCTCGGATTTCAGCGCCGATTGGGACTTCACCTATTTGTATGACAGCCGCGATGAGTTTGTCTTCGGGTGGCAAAACAAAATTCTCGCAACTTCGCTCCAATTGGAAAACATCTATGGAAATCAGATCAGTCTGGATCAGCACGGCGCTGATGTCAGCGCGTACATGGATTATCGATTCTACCGCTGGGAGAACATCGGATTCTCCATAGGCGTTCGGCTAAAATTTGCAGCGGTTTCTGTCTATCGTCCTATTCTGTATGAACCTCGCGGGAGCATCACTTGGCGCATTACTCCGTCGATCTCCCTGAAAGGATCGGTCGGCTGGTACTCACAAGAGATGACGACCCTCGCGGACGAGAGCGAACTGATCTCTGTTTTTGAGCCGTGGATCATTACGCCGGACTACCTGTATTCCGCCCGCGCAGCGCATTTCTCCCTCGGCACGACAGCGTACTGGACGAGCGTGTTGACGACTGAACTCGAGGGATACTACAAACCTATCGCGAACCTCGTCGACGAGAACGACAAAAAATATACTGCAAAGGATCACGACTTCATCAATGTTGATGGCGAATCGTATGGGCTTGAGTTTCTCGCGCTGTATCAGCCCGGGGCTGTGTATGCAAAGGTTGGTTATGCATTGAGCTGGGCCACGAGGACCAAGGACGGCGTCCGATACTATCCGCGGTATGACATGCGCCACTCTCTCAACGCGCTCGTTGGTCTTGATCTGGGTTCCGGATGGCAAACGAGTGCAACCTGGGCACTGCATACGGGGATGCCCTTTACACCGATCGCGGGGTACTATGATAGAGTGTCCATTGACCCGTGGTCACCGCCGTACGACTATGGGAACCAAAACCCTGCGACCCTCTGGGGAAATCGAAACACTGCGCGACTTCCGATGTATCACCGCCTTGACGTAAGCGCAACCAGGCAGTTTCGTTTTGAGGGCGCCAACGTCACCGCGGGTCTGAGCGTTCTCAATCTCTACGACCGAAAGAATATCTTCTATTTTGATCGAGATACCGGCAAGGAAGTCTACATGCTTCGCATCCTGCCCTCGGTTTCCTTGAAAGTCGAATTATGAAAACGCGAACTGCTCTTTCCGTTCTTTGCGGAGCGATTCTCCTGATGTCGGGATGTGACCAGACGTTCGCTCCCAAGACAGAATTCCAGGAGCAATATGTGCTTCAGGCATTTGTCCAGGGGGATGTCGGTAAGGCGCCGATGACGATGAATGCCCTGCTAGCCAAGACCTATAACGTCGATGGATTTGATCCGTCAGCGAACACCAATGATCCTGCGATTGACAGCGCCTTGGTGACGATCCGGGTGAATGCACGGCAGGACACTCTGAAAGAGCGCCACCGTGCGGACAAGGATTCGCTGCGGTACGGACCCGTCCAACGGTACTACTCTGGCAGGATCACAACTCCATCGCCGAGTGAGCTCGTGTACATCAGTGCCCGGCTGCCCAATGGCCGCGTTCTCGCTGCCCAGACGATCATTCCGGTCCCGCGCCCCGTTGTGTCATCGTATGAGTTTCCCCATGGCGTCACAACGCGTGCAAACCTCCCTGCAGGAGTGCACAGTTGGACGCTCAGTTGGCCGGGTGATGCAGATCCATCGGGTCACGTCTTTTTCCCCCGGCTTCAGATTCTCTATTCAAAGACCGTGGATACCGTCGAAGTCGTAGGGTCAATCTCCGTGCCAATGACGTTTGCCGGTGGGATTAAGGCTATCTATCCGACATCGACATTTGAGACTTCCTGCACATTCGACTTTGCGGCGATTGATTCGGCGATGGCGCAAGTCTCCGGTGGCGATCCGCAGAAGAACAAGTACGGAGTTCACAGTGTGGTTTTTGAGGTACTTGAGTACGATGCGGCACTCTCAAAGTACTACTCCAGCATCAACGGTTCACTCGATCAATTCTCCATCCGCATCGATCAACCGGTCTTCTCCAATGTCGGCGGAGGCATCGGAATCTTCGGCTCGTCGCTCGACAACAAAGACACGTATGACCTGGATTATGCCTTCGTCACGTCGTTTGGCTATCGTTACCGTTAGTACGCCCCTCTCCGACACTTGTCCCGATTGAACGATGATTCCCGTTGCATCGGTGGCGATAACTTCTGAAATTCAGACTCACAAGGAAAGTCCATGCGGAATCTGAGATACATCATTTTGCTGTGTGTGTTTTCGGCATCGGCACTCTATAGCCAAACGGCAAATCATGTCGTTATCAGCGAGGTGTACGGTGGGGGAGGAAATAGCGGATCATTCTGGAAGTGCGACTTCGTCGAGCTCTATAATCCGACGAACGCGCCCATCACAATGACGAATTGGTCCGTGCAATACGCTTCTGCTGCAGGATCGTTCAACACAACAAATCTCCACCTGTTTTCGGGTGTGATACGACCAAAGAGCTACTTCCTGATTCAAGAGTCGCAGGGCTCGGGAGGGTCCAAAGACCTTCCAACTCCGGATGCGATAGGGGCACTTGCACTCTCCAGCTCGCAAGGCAAAGTTGCGCTGACATCCGGTGCAACACCTGTCAGCGGACCGACCGACCCGTCGGTAGTTGACTTTGTCGGATACGGAGCGGCAAATATGTCCGAGGGTCTGGCTGCGCCTCTTTTGACCAACACAACAAGCGCGGAAAGAAAGGCATCGGCAACTTCAACCGATGTGACTCTTGCAACAGGCGGCTCTGAAGAAAAGGCCGGCAATGGTTGGGATACCAACAACAACGCAAACGATTTTGTAAGCCAGTCTGCAATTAATCCCCAAAACAGCGCTAGCCCTCAGGAGCCACCACCGGCGATACAGGCAGGGATTGGAACGGTCACGTTCGCGACGCCGGTCGTTGAATCAGGCAAGGCAATCGAACTGAGGCTTATCCTCCGAGGAGCCTCGTCGGCAACGATCACGGGGATGAGCTTCAAGAAGCATCCGCTTTTCAGCTGGTCCGCAGCGAGCATTACCGCAAGCTCCACCGGAGGAGCGCAGCCTTCGGTTCGCCTGACTTCCGACAGCGTCAGCATCCTCGGATTGACGGTCTCAGCAACGGACAGCGCCCAAGTGCGAATCACAGGACTGTCAGCTCCGGACACGACGCTAAAAATCACTTTCAGTGTGGAAACCGCGGCGGGGAGCGACTCTACAGCCCCCGTTAAACCTCTTCCAACATTTGTCCTTTTCGGTACTCCGCGTCCGATTGCCGACACCAAAACAAATGATGCGCAGGGTGTTCCGCTCAACTTGCAACAACCCGTGACCGTCCGAGGGATCGTCACGGTTGCCCAGCAATTTGGAGGTCCGGCCTATGTCCAGGATGCATCCGGTGGCCTGGCTGTATTCGACCTCTCATTTGAGAGCGCCGTCAGCATCGGTGATGAGGTGACGATGACAGGCACGGTGACTCAATACAACGGGCTTACGGAACTCGCAAGCGTGACGCTCCACAAAATACTCGGTCACGGGAATGACATCAATCCAGTCGTTGTGACAGTTGCACAGATCGCTAAAGACGGGATCAATGGTGTTGAGGATTATGAGGGAATGCTGGTTCAGTTGAACCGGGTGGCGCTTCGTGACGCTCAGGGTCTGCCGATGGCCACGTGGGCTGTGAGCGGATCAGGCAGCAACTTCTGGTTACATGGCGGAACGGATAGCGTTCAGGTGCGCATTGATGCAGACGTCAGTAGTCTGGTAAACCAGACCGCGCCGACGGGCGAGTTTGATATCGTCGGCGTCGTAGGACAATTCATCTCGACGTCTCCTTACATCGGCGGCTATCAACTCATGCCTCGATCGTATGCGGACGTTATCTCGAAAGGACCGGTCATCATCGTCAGTCCTCTGGAAGCGAAGATCACGGCGAGTTCATTTGAAATTGGATGGGAGACGGCGAAACCCGGATCAAGCTTTGTCCGATACGGGCGGACAAAATCATACGAACTCGGACTCGTCGGCGCTGTGGTGCCGCAGACGCTCCACGCATCGACGATTGCGGGGCTTACACCATCGACTGCATATCATGTCCAGGCTTTCTCCGCAAGTGGAGTGGACACGAGCTTCGCGGGTGACAGAGTCGTAAGCACAGCTTCCCAGGGATCCACAGGAGAAGTGAATGTGTACTTCAACAAATCAGTCAATTCCAGTCTCGCGAGAGGCGAAACTGCTCTCGGAAACGCAAACCTGACCGATTTGCTGTTGAGGCGCATCACCGCTGCGCAAAAATCCATCGACTGCGCTCTCTATAGTATCAGCGGCCAACCCGGCCTCGCCATCGCGAACGCTCTGCTTCAGGCCAAGAATAGAAACGTGAAAGTCAGGCTCATCGTGGAGCGGGACAACATGACCGCTGGAACCGGCACCACGGTCAACCAAATTACATCGGCAGGAATTCCCGTGGTGACGGATGACTTCGATGCAGTCAACGCCGGAGCCGGGCTGATGCACAACAAGTTCTTCATCATCGATGGACGCGGCGGTACTCCGGACAAAGTGTGGGTGTGGACGGGATCCTGGAATCCGACAGATCCCGGTACGAACGATGACATGCAGAACTCGATCGAAATCCAGGATCAGGCTCTCGCCGGCGCCTATACGATAGAATTCAACGAAATGTGGGGGAGTGATACGGAAGTACCAAACGCTGCCAACTCGCGGTTCGGTGCGCGTAAACTTGACGACACGCCTCACATATTCTCCATCAATGGCATGCGCGTTGAGCTCTACTTCAGTCCTTCTGATCGGACGACGAGCCACATCATCAGCACGCTCGACAATGCGCGCAATTCCATCAACATGGCCCTGCTCACGCTGACACGGTCCGACATCGCATCGGAACTGAAATCGAAGAAGGATGCAGGTGTGAAGATCCGCGGTGTCCTCGATAACAACACTGACACCGGCTCACAGTTTGCCTTCCTCAAATCGGGGGGAGTTGACATGCTTCTCGATCCGAACCCGAGTGCACTGCTGCACCACAAATATGGGTTGGTCGATGCGGATCTCTCCACGGCGACGCAATTTGTCATCACGGGCTCGCACAACTGGACCAGCGCCGCAGAAACCTCGAACAACGAAAACACGTTGATCCTTCAAAGCAATCGGATTGCAAATCTCTACTTGCAGGAATTTGCCGCCCGGTACAAAGACGCCGGCGGGGCGGACAATGTCGCTGTCCACGTAGAGCGCGTCAACGATCAGGCACCGAGCTCATTTTCGCTGGGTCAGAATTATCCCAATCCGTTTAATGGAAGCACCAATTTCGAATTTCGGATCTCGGATTTCGGCTTTGTCACGCTTCGGATCTTCGATGTTCTTGGAAGGGAAGTTGCCACGTTGGTTCAAAGGGAAATGCCGCCGGGCGTCTACACGGTCCATTGGAATGCCGATGTTCCGAGCGGAGTCTACTATTGTGCTCTGCATGCGGGACATTCAGATGCAATCAGGCCGTTGGTCCTCGTGAAATAGACCTTATCAAAGTGAAACAGTCACCGGGGGCGAACTCAAGGCCGGCCCCGGGATGTGACCCTGCTCAAGGTCCTTCCTTGCATTTGGCGTTGCCGTTTGGTACTTTTTCGCATCAAAACAAAGAGGCCTCATGAAAAAGATCTTGATCGTGGATGACGAAGATTCCTTCCGGAAGTCGCTCGCGAGCCAGTTGAAACTCAAAGGATTTGGAGTGGTTGAAGCGTGTGACGGGTTGGAGGGAGTCGAGATGGCGGCGAAATTCAAGCCGGATGTCATCCTAAGCGACGTTCATATGGACAACATGAACGGGTTCATGATGGTCGAGGAGTTGCAGCAGTATCCCGCAACCGCATCCATTCCGGTGATCATGATGACAAGCGCTGCGGCAGCATCCGGAGCATGGAATTCGAATATTGCCGTCGAGTATCTCGAGAAACCGTTTACGATTGTCAAGCTGCTCGAAGTCGTCGGGCAGATCATGAACAAATAAAAGAGTCACGGATCTCTCCGTGACTCTCTGTTCGTTCGGGCCCACTTGCAGGACCCATTCACTCCTCTTCGCGACACCTACTTCAACAGCATCGCCTTTTTCACAAGCTGATTATTTCCTGTCTGCAGGCGGATCAGATACAATCCGCTCGGCATTTCCTTCCCCTGTTGATCTTTTCCATTCCACACCACGCGGTAGTTTCCTGGAGCCTGAACAGTATTGATGAGTTCGGCGATCTCCTGTCCGAGCAGAGAGAAGATGGTGATTCTCACCTGCTCGCGATCGGGCAGACCATATTGTATTGAGGTGCTTGGGTTGAATGGGTTGGGATAGTTTTGCTCGAGAATGAGATCCCGAGGTATGAGCGCCAGATCAGTTTGTTTCTCAACGCCGACTGCAAGCGAAGAGCGAGTAGCTATGATCGAGTAACTCCCCGGGGTGCCGGTAAACTTGTTGACTCTGAAGTAACATATCTGTCCTGCAGTCGCTTTGATCCCTGCTCGTGAATACGTTCCGTATCGTCCATCGAAGACGATAGAAGAGGTCGTGTCCTGCACATACGCTCCCAGATCAACGTCGAGAGTTGAATCTGACCAAACGTGGACATAGATGGAATCGGTGGCCGGCGCGACGAGCTTCCAATAGTCATAGGTGTCAGTGAATCCATTTGCGAAGTATCCCGAATGCCCCGTACTCGCGACATTGTATGCAAGTGGCGTCGCAGTCGCAAACCAGTCATTTCCTTCGGGATCGTTCGCTCGCGGAGGAGGTGTGTGGATGATTTTCAACGAATAGCTGCCACCGTTCCCCTGCCAGCGATGAACCTGCGCGTAAAACGTCCCCGGCCGCAAGTACAACATGCATTGCGAAAACTTCCCGTACTCCCCATCATAGATGAGGTTTGAAGTGCCGTTGACATCGAAAATGGAAAGATCCAGATCATAGACAGCATTCGATCGATCGAGTGAATCACTCGTCACCTGAACGACAACCTTGCCATCCGACGGCACGATGAATTTCCAGTAGTCATCCATGTCCGTGGCCCCATTGCTGAAGTATCCCAGGTGGCCCGTCACAGTCCCGTTTACTATTGCCTGCGACGCTGTCGATGGAGAATCGTTGCCCTCGACATCATTGGCGAGAGGGGGGGTGAAGAAGTCTGACTTGATCTGGTAGCTTCCACCACGACCATGCCACTTATGTACATCGACATAATAGGTGCCGGGTCGTACAAAGGCGCTCACCTGAGTGAATGTTCCGTACCGTCCGTCATACACCATCGCCGCGGTTCCATTGACATCGAACAGTGTGGCATCGAGGTCGAGATAGTCGTCACCACGGGAGTCAAGAGAATCGGATTGGACCTGGACGCGCAACCAGCCATCCTCGGTTGTGGTGATCTTATAATAGTCATCGAGGTCGTAGGTGCCGTTTCCGTAATATCCCAGGGTGCCAGTCGCCGTGCCGGTCGGACTGAGCGACAGCGCCGTTGACCAAACGTCGTTTGTTTCAACGTCTGTCGCCCGAGGAGGAGTCGCAAACGAAGTCGTCATCGTATAGGAACCTGTCGTTCCTGTCCATCGGTGGGCCTGAACATAGTATGTACCAGGTTTCAGGAAACCGTAAACTTCTGAGTAATTACTTGTCCGGCCGTCAAACATCATCGATGAGGTCCCATTGACATCGAAGAGAGTGACATCGACATCGATTCCGGAGTCGGACGTTATCTGAACCCGAAGGTAACCGTTCGCCGTTGTTGTCACCTTCCAGAAGTGGTCGATGGATGTATTGCTCATGCTTCCGCCGGCGCTTCCGTTAGGTGAAACAGCAACAGCGGTCGCAATGCTCGTGCCCTGAGCAAAAATAAAGGTTGATGAAACAAGAATGAGAAGAATTATCTGAAGAGTTCGTGGCATGGCTATCCTCCCTGAGGGAAATCCCTCGATAGCGTTGCGGTGTCTTATAAATGTAAATCGAACACGTTCGGTGCTGAGGTTCTTTCATAATAGTGAATTATAGAGCAGAATATCAAGCGAGGTACGATTCCTTGTGTGTTCCGTCACAGTAGACGGGAAGCCTCGACGAATATCCAACCCTCTCTCGCGCGGGCGGTGAGCTGTGAGCCTTCCATTTCTTGCCTTTCACCCGGCCGTTTCTTACTTTGTTTGCAGTTCTTGCCTGACTTCCAGGACTCTCGAGCGCCCCGGCGCATTGGACCTTGTTCATGCCGCGCTACACACCCGAAGAAATACGCGTAAAATTCGCAAACTCGACTGACTTCAATGAGCTTTTCGACGCGTTCGAAGATGCCATCAGTCAGCGCATCGAGGATGTCGAACTCTACCGACTCCTGTTCTGGAACCATTCTCTCGGACCTGACGAACTCTGCCTCTTCGGCGAGAAGCTGGCCAAGGAATTCAACGGCATCTCCTACGACATCTATATGTGGCTCGCCAGCGTCTTTGAAGTTACCTATTCTTCCTACGATAATTTCGAACTCGCCATCAAGTACTATCGTAAAGCCGCGGAAGCCCGCCCCAGTGTCCCGGACCCGTACCTGGATGCCTGCGATTGCTATGACCCCGATCTCAACATACCACCGGTGGATGTGCTTCTCGAGTTTCTAAAGAGCAGCTTGGAACACGTGAACAGCAAAAAGGTCATTCTCACTCGTCTCTCGCACCTGTATCACATCATCGGAGACGACGAACAAAGCACATACTACCGGGATCTCGCGGATCAATCCGATCGTCCGAAGCCGCCGAATGACCTCAACTGACCATTCCTCCACGCGCGGAATGGTGTTTGTCATTCTTGCGGTATCTCTTTGGGGAGCGTCAGCAGCCCTGGCGAAATACCTGTTCCTCACACGCTACGATCCGCTCATCATCACGCAAACCCGTTCGTCGCTCTCCTTCCTCCTCCTCGTAGGCTACTTTGGCGTTGCCGACAGATCCGTGTTTCGGGTTCGATTTCGCGAACTCTACAAATTTGCGCTCATAGGGATTGTTGGCATCGCCGCAACAAACTTTACTTATTACTATACGGTCAAGGAGTCGACCGTCGCGACGGCTATTCTCGTTCAGAATGCCGCCCCGGTTCTTGTGATGATCTATGCAGTCATGATCAGCAAAGAAGAGGAGTTCACCGGCATCAAGGCGCTTTCCCTTGCGCTGGCCCTGTGCGGCTGCTTTCTTGCGGTGAGCGGGGGATCGTGGCGTGATATCAAGCTTGCTGGTTGGGCAGCGGTCAGCGCTCCGATGTCGATGCTGAGCTATGCCTTTATGTTGATCGCGTCAAAACGACTGCTTCGCAACTATGCTGTCTGGACAATGCTGGTGATCGCGCTGGGATTTGCGACCGTCTTCTGGCTCTTTGTCAATCCGCCGTGGGTTGTTTTTTCGAAAGAGTATGGTTTCAGCGACTGGGGAATTTTTCTCGGATTTGCCGTCGCTTCCATACTGCTCCCATACATTTTCTTCGCGAGCGGATTGAAGCTCCTCGAGGTTACCACAGCCGGAATCATCACTACACTTGAACCCGTCGTTGCCATCACGGTCGCATGGATCGTTCTTGGTGAGGCGATCAACGCCATCCAGATTTGCGGAGGGATTGCTGTGATCGCTTCCGTATTGTTGCTTCAGATGCGCCGGAACCATCTGAGGAATCTGTTAAGGAGTCATCATCATGGCCAGTGAACGCAGGCTTGCGAGATTGGAAACCGTTCTGCGGCACCGACAACCGGATCTCACTGTTGTCATGGAGAACATCCATGACCCTCACAATGTGAGTGCTATGCTGAGATCATGCGACGCGGCAGGGGTTCTCGAAGCTCAGCTACTCTATAATATTGATGCGTTCCCCAAAATCGGCAAAAAAAGCTCTGCCAGCGCCGGAAAATGGGTGGAACGGAGAAAGTTCAAATCTGTCAGCGACTGCTACGAAAAGTTGCACTCCGAAGGCTTCCTCATCTATGCGACGCGTTTAGATGACAGGGCGAAGTCGCTCTATGATCTTGACCTAACGAGAAAAGTCGCGTTTGTATTTGGAAATGAGCACCGCGGTGTCTCCGACGAGGCTGCCCAGGAGGCCGATGGAATCATCCAGATTCCGATGCTTGGGATGATCCAGAGTCTCAACGTCTCCGTGGCATGCGCGATCGTCCTCTTTGAAACTCTTCGACAGAGACTGAAGAAGGGCGACTATGCCGCGACAAAATTCCCGGCTCCTGAGTTCGAACGCTTACTCGAACAGTGGAAGAAGAAGTAGCAGGGTCTTGAAATTTCACCGATGAGAACTCTGCGCCTCGGTTGCTCGCTGATCCTACCCTCGTAACATGGAAATTGATCGGTTTGTCTTGTTTATCGCTTCTTATCCCCCTATATTTTTTCTGTACAAGGATGAACTGAACAATGACTTTGCAGCCTTCATCGCTCGAGTTCATACAAGAGCTTGAGCGTTCATCGAATCAGAAGCTGTTTTTCCCCACTGACGTTGGATGTTTGCTCGAGGCGGCCCGCCGGCTCCAGAAAATGGAGGCTTTCGACGAGGCCATCTTCCTGGCGAAATTCATCACGAAGTCTGCGGGGATCATGCGGCGCATCGGACCGGACGGCGATGGGTACGACACGCTGTCCCTGGAAGTGCAAGCAGGTATCCAGAAAGCATCTTCGCTTCTCCAGAGTATCAGTCAGGGTTGTCAGGACGACCTGAGCCAACTTCAATCGGCAATGTTTTTTGCTGTGAGCCATGAAGCCCTCGAGCGATTGATGAAACTGTTCGCGGATCTTACTCTCGTCAAAAACTGGGTTCTGGACAAAAAACCTCTGCCATAAACTGATGTCATTCACCATGGTACTGCCTCAGCCAGATCAGGAAACTCGCCTGAAGACCGAAGAACTTAAAAGGATTTCTACCATTAGCGTTCTCGCATTTCTCCTCTTTGCTCTCTCTTTAATAGTGGATGGTCCCGTCACCATCCTGGCATGGATCCTCGCAGCTGCCGGTTTGGTTTGCCTCATGTATCTCGTTGTTGCATCGCGCTCCATTCTCAATCAGGTTCGGACAAAATCCCGGAAAGCAGACACACCATGAAGAAATCTCTGACCTCTCGCTTCGCCTTGCGGACCTTTGTGTTTGTCGTCGCCTCGGTTGTGTTTCTGCTTCCTGCTCTTTCACGTCAAGCGCCGACAAAGAGCCCGGCACACGTGAAGCCCGGTATTGATGTGTTGCGAGATCGCGGCTTCGATATCCTGAAGGGGAAGCGGGTGGGACTGATAACGAACCCGACAGGAATCGGGTCAGACCTGGAACAGACGGTCGACATTCTGCATCATGCTCCGGGAGTCAGGCTCGTCGCGCTGTTCGGACCGGAGCACGGAGTACGGGGCGATGTTGAAGGCGGGAAAGAAGTCAACGGCTTCAATGACAGTCGCACCGGCTTGCCAGTGTTTTCGCTCTACGGAAGAACGAGAAAGCCGACGAAAGACATGCTCCGGGGTATCGATGTTCTGGTCTATGACATTCAGGATATTGGGGTTCGTTCTTATACCTACATCTCGACCCTCGGCCTGGCGATGGAAGCTGCGGCAGAGAACAATGTGGAGTTCGTGGTTCTTGATCGGCCGAACCCGCTTACCGGTACCAGAGTCGAAGGCCCCATGCTCAACCTTAAGTTTAAATCCTTCATCGGTGCTTATCAGATTCCCTATGTCTACGGAATGACTGCCGGCGAGCTGGCCGAGATGATCAATATGGAGGGATGGCTTCAAAACGGAGTGAAGTGCAATCTCATCGTTGTCCCCATGGAAGGGTGGAAACGTGCGATGTGGTGGGATGAGACAGGACTTGTCTGGGTGCCGACGTCTCCGCACATCCCGCATTCCACGACACCCATGTTTTATGTGATGACTGGACTTCTCGGCGAACTTGGAACAGCGAATCAGGGTGTCGGCTATACGCTGCCATTTGAACTTGTCGGTGCATCGTGGATTGACGGCGAGAAGCTGGCAGAATACCTGAATCTCCAGAGAATCGGAGGTGTGCAGTTCCGACCGCTGTCCTATCGGCCATTCTATTTTGACACGGCTGGTTCGAGATTTCTCGGCGTGCAGATTCATGTTACAGAACGAGACAAACTGGACATGACCGGTGTTCAGGTTTCGGTTCTCGATGCACTTCAACGGCTTTTCCCGCATAAGGATATCTTCGAACGTGCCAAGCCCGAGCGAACGGAGTCGTTTGACAAAGCAGCCGGATCCAGCGAGTTGCGCAAGGCGTTGAGAGACCGCAAGCCGGTGAAAGAAATATTGAAATCAATGAAAGAGGAATGTTCCACGTTCACGGCGAAGAGGGAGAAGTATTTGCTTTATCAGTGAGGGTATGGAAGTTGACAGCCTGTCCTGACGCCGCCACGGCAAAAAGACCGATCCGCGTGAGAGGGTGACGTCGTGCTCCACCGTTCGCGTTTGTGAGGTCGTGCACGCGCAGACCCATGATCGTCTTGCTTTTCACTCATCCCTTTGGTATTTTAAGCAAACCACAATGTAGCCCACCCCCTTGAGTCAGCCGCTTCATGGAGCAAGCAGTATACCTCACTGAGCGACACGATGTACACGCTGATGCCGTAGACTCTTCAAATCCGAAAGTATCTCAGGCCGCAACATCTGCACCTCCGGAGCAGTCCGAAACGACAGCAAAGCAATACGCGAAGATAAAACTCATCGTGAGCCTGACAGGGTCGGTGCTGTTCTTTGCTCTCAGCCTGGTTCTTGTTGCGAGTGGTGTCACAAGCGCCTTCGAGAGTCTTGTCAGATTGTATCTCAGCAATGATTATCTGGCTCTCCTGGGTTTCGCTGCTCTGTTGGGTCTGACCGAAATGCTTCTCACAGCACCTCTGCAGTTCTACTCAGGCTACTACCTCGAACATCAATACGGTCTCTCGAATCAGACCTTCCGGGCGTGGATGTGGGAAGGACTCAAAGGACTTCTCGTCAGTATCCCGATTACGGTTCCTTTGTTGCTGGCGTTATTCTTCTGCTTGAAGTCGTTCGGCTCGATGTGGTGGTTGCCTGTCGGGTCAGTGCTGTTCTTCCTTTCCGTGGTACTCGCGAGACTCGCTCCCGTCCTTATTTTTCCTCTTTTCTATACGTTCAAACCGCTCGCCGAGGGAGAACTGAGGTCCACGATCCTGCGATTGTGCCATGCTGTTGAGATGTCTGTGGAAGGTGTGTATGTTTTTGACATGAGCAAGAACACGAAGAAAGCGAATGCAGCATTCACGGGGATCGGCAAATCAAAGAGAATCATTCTCGGCGACACGCTCGTTGTGAACTTCCGCAATGACGAGATTGAAACTATCTTCGCGCACGAACTCGGGCACTACAAGCTGAATCATCTTTGGATGATGATGGGGGTCGGAACGCTCAGCAGTTTCCTTGGACTCTTTCTGACCGCGAAGGCTTATGAGTGGAGTCTCCCGTGGTTCGGTTTTGCGAACATCGATCAACTGGCAGCATTGCCCCTTCTCGCGTTGTGGCTGGGGGTGTATTCGCTTGTGGCAAGTCCTCTCAGCAACGCTCTTTCCCGTTCTCACGAAAGGGCTGCCGACCGGTACGCGGTCTCGCTGACGGGCAACGGTGAAGCCTTTGCGAATGCGCTGCACAAGTTGGCGAAGATCAACTTGGCGGATGTGTCGCCGCATCCTGTCGTTGAGTTTCTTTTTCACAGTCACCCTTCCATCGAGAAGCGCCTGGGGGCAATCGGGACGACGGAGCAGGCAACACGTGCTGGGGGAGTTGAATGATTTTTACTTTGTTCAGGATTTTCGTTCTCGGCCTCGCTGCCATACCGGCCTCGCTCATTGCTCTTGTGTCGGCGCCGATCGATCGCACGGGCCGCACATTTCACGCAATGGCCCGGCTTTGGTCAACGCTGATCCTGTGGATGTTCGGCATCAAAGTTCGAACGAGAGGGACTGATTTGCTGGATCCGTTGAAGCACTACATTTATGTTTCCAATCATGCCAGTGCGTTTGACATTCCGGCCGTTGTTGTGGGCATTCCTGACGACATTCGCTTCGTCTTGAAAAAAGAACTGACGCGCATCCCCATCTGGGGCTGGGCACTGAAGTATGGACACTACATCACCATCGACCGCGGAAATGCACGCGATGCGATAAAAAGTCTTGATGAAGCAGCAATGCGCATGCGGAACGGAGCGTCCGTCATCCTTTTTGGAGAAGGGACACGGACGAGGGATGGTAACCTTCAGCCTCTCAAGCGTGGAGCGTTCACGCTCGCAGTGAAGGCAGGTAAACCGGTTGTTCCCGTGACGATTAACAATACGTTTGGGATTCTTCCACGGGGATCGTTGCGTGTTCGTGCCGCTGACATCGAAATTGTATTCGATAAACCGATTTCCGTCGAAGGTATCGAAGGAAGAGACGGCGAAGAACGCCTGATGCAACAAGTTCAAGTCGCTATTGCTCGTAATTACATTCAGCCGGGATAGGAAACCGAATGTCCGTCACCATCCAAGACGTGGAGCACATCGCCGAGTTGGCCCGATTGGAGTTTACCGAAGAGGAAAAAGGAAAACTCACGGCACAACTGAATTCGATTCTTGCGTATATGGAACAGCTGAACAAGCTCGATACAAGCGCGATCGAACCGCTTTCTCATGTGATCGAGCTTTCGAATGTCTTCCGTGAAGATGTTATGAAACCCGGGCTTGCAACGGAGGACGCGTTGAAAAACGCTCCCGCGAAAACGGAACAATTCTTCAAGGTCCCCAAAGTGATAGGCGATCGATAACGATGGCACATGTCATTGCAGTGATCCCTGCCCGCTATGCATCACAACGGCTTCCCGCCAAGCCCCTCGTGGATCTTCTGGGAAAGCCGATGATTCAAAGAGTGTATGAACAGGTGAGACTCGCATCGCTGCCGAGCCAGATCGTGGTGGCGACCGATGACGAACGTATTTCGGACGTCGTCCGGAAGTTCGGTGGTGACGTTGTGATGACATCGCCCGACATCAAGAGTGGGAGTGACCGTGTCGCGGCAGTTGCGCAGGAGGTGCCCGGCGATATCTACGTCAATGTTCAGGGAGACGAACCTCTCATTGCGCCCGAGATGATCGATCAGGCGATTCGCGTTGTCCTCGACGATTCGGAAGCTGAAGTGGGTACCCTTGTCAGGAAAATCGAATCCCTCGAAGAGCTCCGCAATCCGGGTGTGGTGAAGGTCGTCTTTGGCGTCGATCGCTCTGCTCTCTATTTCTCACGCTCTGAGATTCCTTTCGTACGAGACGCAAGCGATCGGTCTCAATGGCTCAGTCAGAGCACGTTCTATAAGCACATCGGGATTTATGTTTTTCGTCGAGAGTTTCTCTTAAAGTATGCCACGATGCCCGAATCCAACCTCGAGCGATCGGAGAAACTGGAGCAACTGAGAATTCTCGAAAACGGGCACAACATCAAGGTTGGCATCACGCAGTACGACAGCGTTCCCATTGACACGCGCGATGATGTCGTTCGTGTCATCGGCATGCTGCGATCGAACAGATAGAACAACAACGGTCTTTATCCGAACGAAAGCCATGGCAAAAAACAACGTCAAATACATCTTCGTTACCGGCGGTGTGGTCTCCTCTCTGGGGAAAGGGATAGCCGCCGCCTCCCTCGGCCTCTTGTTGAAATCCAGGGGGCTCAGAGTCACGATTCAGAAGTTCGACCCTTACATTAATGTCGATCCTGGCACGATGAATCCGTTTCAACACGGCGAGGTCTACGTGACGGATGACGGAGCGGAGACGGATCTGGATCTCGGGCATTATGAGCGTTTTCTCGACGTGAGCACGACGCGGCAAAACAATGCAACGACAGGTCAGATCTATTATGAAGTGATCTCGAAAGAGCGCCGCGGGGACTACCTCGGAGCAACTGTGCAGGTCATTCCGCACATCACCGATGAAATCAAGAAACGCATCTCTGCACTCGGTTCAACCGGCAAATACGACGTGATCATCTCGGAAATCGGAGGGACTGTCGGTGACATTGAAAGCCTTCCATTTCTTGAGGCGATCCGCCAATTCACGCTGACGCGTGGTCATCGGAACGTGATGAATATCCATGTGACATTGGTTCCGTACATCCGCTCGGCCGGAGAACTGAAGACCAAGCCTACGCAACACAGTGTCAAGACGCTGCTGGAGATCGGGCTTCAGCCGGACATTCTCATCTGCCGCTCGGAGAAGCACCTCAGCCGTGAACTGCGCGAAAAAATCGCACTGTTCTGCAATGTAGAAACTGATTCTGTCATCGAGGGCCGGGATGTGCCGTCCATCTACGAAGTCCCCCTTGTGTTTGAGAAGGAACGTCTTCCGCATATCGTCATTGAAAAACTGAATCTGAAGTGCGGCGCACCCGATCTCCGCCGCTGGACGCGTTTTGTCAATCGCATCAAACATCCCAACGGCAAAGTCACCATCGCCGTCTGCGGCAAGTATACCGATCTCCTGGATGCCTATAAGAGCATCACGGAGGCATTCATGCATGCCGGTGCTGACAATGATGTCAGAGTGGTCATTCGATGGATCAAGGCGGAAGACATCGAGCACGAAGGAGCGGAGAAGCATCTCAAAGATGTGGCAGGGCTCCTAGTGCCGGGAGGCTTCGGCGAACGGGGAGTGGAAGGGAAGATCGCGGCGATCCGCTATGTGCGTGAACAAAAGATCCCGTTTTTGGGGATCTGCCTCGGCCTTCAGTGCGCTGTTATCGAGTTTGCCCGCCACGTCTGCGGCTTGAAGGGGGCGCACAGCACGGAATTCAAAAAGACGAAGAACAACGTGATTGACCTGATGATGGACCAGAAAGGGGTCAAGAACATGGGTGGGACAATGCGTCTGGGCGCCTACCCGTGTATCCTCGCGAAGGGGAGCAAAGCATTCAAGGCGTATCGAAAGGATCTCATCTCTGAACGGCATCGTCACCGCTACGAGGTCAACAACAAATTCCGGAAGAGATTGACGGAAGGGGGAATGCTCTTCAGCGGCGTATCGCCCGATAACTCCCTCGTTGAAATCATCGAGCTCGCCGACCATCCATGGTTTGTCGCCGGACAGTTTCATCCGGAGCTGAAATCGCGTGCAATCAACCCTCACCCGCTCTTTCGTGACTTCGTCAAGGCGGCAAAGGAATACAAGCAGGAACCCATCGACTAAGTTAGAATACCTTCGGCTTGATAAGAACTCCGTCTTCTGTCACAGGATTCTCGTGAGAAGGCTGACTTCTGCGGATGAAAGCGGCTGCAATAAGCTGAGGTGAAAACAAACACATGCCGTCGATTGAAATTGAGGACTACCTGGAACAAAGATCCGCTCTGAAGGAACCCTCTTCCCATTTCCGGCACTTTCCCCAAAATACCGGATTTCCCTAAGCGTGTCGGTTGGCGGTTGCTGTTTTGGCTGTAAAGTTTTCATTTTGAATGAGTAAGAAGAAATAAGAAATTGTACAAAAGCTTAGGGGTGAACGTGCAAAAAAAAGCGAAGCCGGTTCTGTCCAAGGTGTGGATCCTCGGCAGTAAAGAAGAATGGGCATCGAAGGATCACAAAGCTTACAGTACGAGAAGCGCTGACAGAGAACGTTCAGCGCTTTTTTTGTTGTGATTGTCACAGGAGCTTCATCGCGCGGCACAGACCTGGGAAGCGTTTGAGTCATGAATTGTGCGAAGAGATCGTGCGACGACACGTTGAGGGAGGAGAAAGTTATCGGAGCATAGCACGATGGATCAAGCGAGAGAGTGGGCGTAAACCATCCGCTGGAAGCCTGCAGCGAGTAGTTGAAGAAGTAGCGAGTCGATGCAAGACAGCGTGGGAGATGAGCCGGGAGTTGCGCCCACGATGGGATGGTGTGGTGCTTGTAGATGAGAAAATGTGTCCGGTTAGAGACAGAGGGCAATGGTTGTATTTAGCGGTCGACACGACGGGAGACATTCTGCATTGTCGGCCAGTGCCAGAGTTAAGCAGCACTGAGGCTGCGAAGTTTTTAAGGGAAGTGCTGGCGTTGGGCGTGAAGCCCAAAGGTCTTGTTTCGGATTTAGATCCTGCGTTGACAAGAGCGATAGAGGTGGTATGTCCAAAAACACCCCATCAATATTGCATAAAACACGCATTGACGGCGATCGGGATATTGATTGGATACGTGGAGAAGAACGATCGCTGGCAGAGAAAAGTGCGGAGAGGTGCAGAGACTTCAGTGATCCAGACGCGAGGCGAAAGCGACGAGACAGATCTCTCTGGCGACAGAGCGTTGATTGTGCAGCGGGGAGTTGATGAATCGGGTGTTGGGGTGGAGAACTCGATTGGTGCGCTGTATGAGACATGCCGTTTGATTCTGGCAGCACCGACGGAGTCAGAGGCGCGGATGAGGTATGAAGCGTTGCGGGAGAATCCGAGCTTTGCGCCGAAGCCGCATCACAAAGCAGTGAGGTTTTTGACGCGGCGCTGGGATCACCTGATGATGCACCACCGTGTTGCGGGGATGCCGCGGACGACCAACCTGGTGGAGAATGTGAACAAGCAACTCGAACGGCGATACAAGACAATCGAGGCGTTCCAGTATCGCTCGACAGCGATCCATTACACGAACCTGCTGGGTTGCCTTCCTTCGGCAAAAGCCATACACCGATTGCCGCGGGACCAGGAAGCACCTGAACGGGAAGTCGAGGTTGGGCGCAGCAAAAATCAGAGGTCTTCATCCGGATTGGATGAAAAACTGTCTGAAAAACACCTAACTTAGCAACCGTAAAGCGACACGCTTTCGGATTTCCGGTATTGCGCTTCTGAGTACAGAGTTGTAGAGTTCGCCTGCGCTACAAATTCCCTCCGCACCGTTTCGAACCTTTACGAGGTTTGGCATGTCAACCTTCCCCAACCGCGAACTC
>Ga0182021_10001428_pt1 | contig 27314 bp, 18 predicted proteins | sample 612E3MmetaG_FD_120493 | JGI IMG/M metagenome (GOLD analysis project Ga0182021, IMG submission 120493) | Permafrost microbial communities from Stordalen Mire, Sweden - 612E3M metaG (Illumina Assembly) | ecosystem: Environmental > Terrestrial > Soil > Wetlands > Permafrost | place: Sweden...
ACGCGCTACCGGGCGAAGATCGCGGCGAAGCTCCTGCAACGTGCCGGCCGCACGGATGTGCCCGTCGGCATCGGCCGCAAAGGGATAATGGGCGAGGCCGAGCGCAATCTCGATCCGTGGGTCCGCAGCTATGATCTCGGAAAATACCCCGGGCACGTCGTGGAAGACGGCGTGGGCGCGCTGATCGACACGGTCATGCGTTCACCGGATCCGGTCACAATCATCGCCATCGGGGCGGTGCCGAACCTGGCGGAGGCGTTGACCCGCGAACCCCGGATCGCCGCCAAGTGCCGTTTTGTCGGGATGCATGGGAGCTTTGACGTCGGTTACGGCGGGAGTGGTCCGGCGGCGGCCGAGGCCAATGTGCGCGGCGACCCCGCCGCCCTGCGCACCGTGCTCGCCGCGCCCTGGCGCGACATCCTGCTCACGCCGCTCGACACCTGCGGCCGGATAAGCTTGAGCGGAAATAACTATGCGCGGATTTGGGGCTCGATGGACGATCCCCTGCTGCGCGCAGTGATTGAGAGCTACTGCGTCTTCGCGCCCCGCGTAACCTGGATGGAGTGCAATTTCTTCGCTATTCGCTCGACCACGCTCTTCGACTGTGTCGCCGTTTATCTGGCGATCTCTGAGCAACTGGTGGAAGTCGAGCCGGTGACGTTCCGCGTCACCGATGACGGATTCACGGTCCGCGATCCACACGGAGCGCGGGCGCGCGTCGCCCTGCACTGGAAGGACCAACCAGCGTTTGAGAAGCTCCTGACGGAGAGGCTGCTCTCCCACTGACCGTCCCCGGTCGGCCCGCGGTCGGAAAACTCACGGTGCGACCGCCGGATGCGCGGGCACGACGAGAAGTTCAATGCCCTCGTTGCGGCCGAGATTGCGCGAATACTGGCGGTCGGCCTCGTTGTTCCAATGCTCGTGGACGCCGAGACTCTTGAGCGGTTCGCCATCGGGCGCGTAGCGGACGCCAGATGGTGGGTGGTCTGCCAGCGCGGCTTCATGCATGAAGTTGTCCGCATTCGTCATCGGCTCGAAATCAGTGAAACGGCCCAGGGGGAATTCGGCGCGGAGGAGATCGAGCCCCACCGAGTCGATCGCGATCGGATCCTGCGACAGGAAGAGGCTCGCGAGCCACTCGCCGTGAAACAGCTTTGTCCAGTGGCCGTGCTCCGCGACGAGGTCGTTGACGTCGCGCACGCCGAAGAGGCCGTCAAGGATGAAGAGCAGGGTTTTCCCGCCGAGCCCCTTTGAGCCGATCATGTCCACGAAGGGATGGTAGGTGGCCATGGCATGGGAGTGCGCGTTGACGTAGACCTCGTGGTCGCGCACGTCGACGGTGCCGTAATGGTTTTTGGCGGTCAGCGACACGCCGGTCGTCGGGTGGCCTTTCACTAGCGTCAGGTTCACCAGGTAGGTCGCCTCGATGACGCACTTCGGCAGATCCCGGCCGACCTTGGGATCCGGGACGGAATAGTGGAGCGTGTCCTTCTGGTACTCCACCGGGAGGCGGCCGTTGGCTCCGTCGCCTTTGGAATCGACGAAGCGGACGCCCGGAAAGGCGGCATGCGCCGGCTTGTAGACGCGATCGGGGACGACGCGAGTCGCCTCGTAAACCGTGATCATCTCCGGCGGCGCGCCGGCGACCGCAATGAGCTGACGCAGGAGCGCGACGAGCACCTGTGGCGACTGGTCGATCTGTCCATCGACGTCGCCATAGCCCTCGTACGCGTTGTTGCAGTTGATCTTGACGGCGATCTTCTCGCCGGCGCGGTAACCGGCGTCGCTCTGGCGGTGGGTGCGGTTGAAGTATTTGAAGATCGCATCCCACGCAACCGCGTCGGCTGTGCCACCAGCGATGGCGCGCAGTGAGCGCGCCATCATGTTGTCCACCGCGGGCTGGCTGATACCGGTGCCCTCGTCCCACCAGTTACCGGTTTTGCCGTCCCACGGCGTCGCGGCGAGATCCCGCACCCAGACGACCCGGCCGGGAAAGATGCCTTTCCCCGTGCCGATGGGATGGTTCGGGCCATCAGACGGTATCCAGATCGCGGGTGGCGGCTTCGGCGCAGCGGCGGGCGTCGCGGTTCCGTCCGCCAGCGCCCCCCCGGCCAGCAAGGTGGCGGCCAGGGTGAAGAGACTCCGTACAGCCAGTCGAAGACGTGTGTTCATGGGAGATTAATCGGACTAAAAGAGAAGATGGCGGAGAGATTTCAGCGTTCCGGCACGAAGTGCACCACGGCGCCGCCACCCGGCGCCATGCGCAGGTCGAGCGTGTCGCCGGCCGATACGATGCGGTCTTCCACTTCGAGATGTTCGGCGTTCTCGGAGCTGTCAGCGGCGTCATGCCACCAGCGCAGCTGCCACTTTCCTGCGCCAAGGAAGTCGAGTTTCACGGACCGCACCCGGGTGAAGTTGTTGTTGAGAGCGCCGAGGTACCACTCCGCCCCGGAGCGGCGGGCAATCACCAGGTGCTCGGCGACCACGCCTGACAGCACGCGGGTCTCGTCCCACACGGTGGGGACGATCTTCAGGAAATCGATTCCCGGCTGGCCGCGCAGGTTGATGGGATGATCGGAGGCGCACATCACCGGGCTGTCGTAGGCCACAAACAGGGCCAGCTGGCCGGCCCGCGTTCCCTGCACCTGCGTGGGCGCGACGCCCTTCTGGAACTTTTCCATCGGGCGGTTCACAAACCCGCCGGGCGTGAAATCGCCGGGTCCGGCCAGAAAGCGGGTGAACGGCAGTGTGACACGATGCTCCGGGGTGACCCGATTGCTCCATTTGTTGTACTCGTTGCCGAGAATGCCCTCGCGCGTGATCTGGTTCGGCCACGTGCGGATCATTCCGGTGGGTTTGTAGGCGCCGTGGAAGTTGACCATCAGGTGATGCTCAGCGGCAAATCGGGTGATCGTTTCATACCAGTTCACCATCTCCTGGTCGTCGCGATCCATGAAATCGATTTTCACGCCGGCGATCCCCCATTTTTCGTACACCTCAAACGCTTTCTTGTACGCATCGCCCTGCGCGGCGTCGGTCCAGTAGAGCCAGACCCAAAGGCGCACCTTGTTCTCGGCGGCAAAACGCAGGAGTTCGCCCATGTCCACCTCGGGAGCGGGCTTGGTGATGTCGGAACCAGGTCGGGAGATGCTCGTGTGGGTACCGACGTACCAGCCGCCGTCGACGAGTTGATAGGGCCAGCCCATCTCACCGGCGAACTGGATGAAGTCCTTCATCGTGCCGGTATCCTTGCGCCCGATGCCGGACCACCAGCTGTCCCACGCCATCATACCCGGCTTGACCCACGAGGGATCGGCGATCTGGCAGGGCGTGCTCAGGTTGAGCACGAGGTCGCTCTCGATCAACCGGCCCGCTTCCCGGCCGATCATGAGGACCCGCCACGGCGAGACGTGAGGCAGCGACGCTTTCACCAGGCCCTGTCCGTCCAGCCGCGGCGCGAGCCGGGCCCGCAAGATCACGGCGCTCGTGCCGGCCGCCTGCGGTTCGCGGGCCAGCCAGAGTCCCGCCCAGTCAATCAGATCGGCCTCAGTCACCGCCAACCACGCCGCGGGGGTCTGGGTGAGCAGGGGCAATCCGGTCACGGTCTCGGCGGGCAGGTCGGCGAGCCGCTGCTTGCGGAACTCCCATTCCTGTGAGCCGGCGAATCCGCCGCGCGAGTCGTAGGCATCGGGCGGGACCGCGATGTGGTCGCCAGCGAAGCAGGTATTGTCCGCGGTGAAAGCGAACTGGGTGAGCTCCTCGTCGAGGACGAAGTCCGCCGCGTTGCCTTCACGCGGCAGCTGGTAGCGGAAACCTACCCCGTCGTCGAAGGCGCGGAAGATCACCGAAAACGTCCGACCGGATTCGCCTTTTTCGCGCAGGGTGACGGCCAGCTCGCGGTGATGGTCGCGCACCTCGCGGCGTTTGCCGAGCGGATTAGTCCAGGTGCTGTCGTGCTCCGCGCGGGCCGCCTGTACCAACGCCACATCGCGCCCGAGCACTACGCCATCATGGAAGCGCAGCCCCAGCCGCGAGTCGTTAATGACCGGCACGCCGTCGACGGCCACGCGGTAGCTGAGGGCGCCCGCGACATTAACCGTCACCACCATGCGATCGTCGGGCGAACGCAGTTCCTGCGTTGCCGCGGCGGAGGCCGGCTCGACCGCGCGGCCGGCGCCGGCCGCGGTTCCGAGGACGAGGGCCAGCAGGCTGAATGCGCGGCCGAGACGAATTTCACAGGGCGAACCAAAACGTAGAGTATTCATAACGGAGTTCGGTTACGGGTTGATGCGGAAGCGGGTATCAGAATTTCTCGCGGACGACCGGTTCCTCCCGGCGGGTGTCGGCGAGGCCACGGCTGGCGGTGAGGGAGAAATCCCGGACCCCGCGCAGGTCGAATAACGGGGTCGCGCCCGGGCCGCGCTGGAGGTCGAGGTGGTCGAACCAGGCGTCCTGCACGTCGGCCAGCACGATGGCAGGCCGAGCCTCGGGCTTGGCGCAGTCGACCTTCACCTGGTGCATCGCGAGGCCACGGACGTGACGGAAGAAGAAGCCGTAGGACGGCATCTCCCCGAACATGCTCGGCTCGGGGTAGGACCGCTCCTCCTCGGGCGGCATGCGCTCACCCAGCTCCTTCGGGCCGCCCCCCTGCTGCACGATCCGGAGGTTGCTGAAGCGGAGGTCCTCGATCGGGTGGCCGGGGATGCCGCTGATGACGCTGCCGAGGTCCCAGTCGGCGTCGGACGCAACGAGGTTGTCAACGGTGATGCGGCGGATGGTGCCGACGGGCGGATTCCCGGGCCCGCGCAGGCGGCTGCCGAGGCGGATGAAGATCGGGGAATTGGCCACATGGCGCATGGTGATGTTGGAGATCGCCACATCCTCGATGTGCGCGCCGTCGACGCTCTCGATCGCAATGCCCCGCGAATCGTCGAAGACGCAGTTCGTGATCGCGATGTTCTTGAAGTCGCCGTTGGACTCGGTGCCGAGCTTGATCCGCCCGGTGCGGTACGATTGGTACTCCGGCGCGCTGCGCTTAAACGTGGCGTCGAGCAGGGTGCCCTCGTCAAAGTTTCCCGCGAGGTAGCAGTCGGAGATCGTGATGTTCTCGCAGTGGCGGATTTTCCCGAGCCCGTAGGACGCCTTCAGGCAGATGCCATCGTCCCAGGGCGAGTTCACGCTGCACCGCGTAATCCGGACGTTCTGGCACGCGTCGACGTCCATGCCGTCGCGGTTGGTGTCGATCTTCAGGTTGTCGATCGTGAGGTTGTCGACACCGGTGGCGAGAATGCCGAAGTGACCGCCATGCAGGATGGAGAAGTCGCGCAGGATCACATTGCGACAATCCCGCAGCGCGATCACCTTGTTGCCGCTGCCGGGCCCGCCGTCTTGATACCGTTTCTCGCCCTTCGCCTCGTCGGCGAATCGGTTGAAGCCGCAGTTCAAGCCTTTGCCATGAATCCGGCCGGGACCGAGGATGGACACATTCTCCAACCCAATGCCCCAGATGAGGCTGTTTTGCCAGTGGCTGTGGCCGTAGTCCTGGTAGTGGAACTTGTCGCCCCACTCGTTCGGCTCGGGCAGGTCGTACAGGGCCCGCGCGGCATCGACGGCTTCGATCGTGGCCCCCGCCTCGAGCCACAGCGTGATGTTGCTTTTCAGCCGGATCGACGCGGAGAGGTAGGTGCCGGGTGGAAAGAGCACGGTGCCACCACCGGTTGCGGTTGCCGCCAGGATGGTCCGGTTGATTGCGTCAGTATCAACCGTCCGGCCGTCGCCTGTGGCACCCTGGGCCCTGACGTCGAAAATGCGGGCGACAGCCGGCTCGGCCCGCGCGACAACGCCGCACGCGAGTGCAACGACTAGCAGGCCCGTTAGGCGGGGAAATGAAAGCACGGAGGGGCTCATGGGCGGGGACGGGGGAACCAAAGGACGACAATCTGATTGTCGTTTGGAATTGCCGTGTCCTTTTAACAGTAAGAGTGCGGAGCGCTGAAAGCACGTCTGAACCGCGCACGATGCGCCGAGTCGCCGGGCACTGGGGATTCAACGCTGCTCCATGCTGCTCGTGCCCAGGATGAAGGACGTGACTCCGGCGAACGGATTCACCTCCTTGGGCGAGTCGATGTAATCCCGGAAGCTGTCCTTGATTCCGATGCTGCTGCAGTCAAAGACATCGATCAATCCGTCGGCACCGGTCCGCGCTTTCTTCGTGATGCCGGCGTAGGCCTTTTTCACCACCGGGACGTATTCCGCCTGATCGATGTACCCCCGGTCCATCGATTTCTTGATCAGGTACAGGAACATGCCCGTGCCGGAGGTCTCGTTCCAGTTGCCCTGTGCATCCGGCTTGCCCACGACCTGGCACCACATGCCGGTGCGCGGGTCCTGCACCTCCTTGAGGCCGTGGCACAGATCGCGAAGTGCGGTCAGCAGTCGCTCACGATCGGGGTGATCTGCCGGGAGGTAGTCGAAGACATCGGCCAGCAGAACGGCGTACCAGCCCAGTCCCTCGCTCCAGACCTCCGGGGCCAGGCCCGTCTTCTTGTCGGCCCAGCTCGCGGTCCGCGACTCATCCCAGCCGTGCAGGAGGAGTCCATTGGGTTTCCGACAGTGCTGTAGTGCGAGCCGCATCTGCCGGCCGACTTCATCAAACGCATAATCGCGGTCGCCGATGACCTTGCCGTAGCGGGCCAGGAATATCTGTCCCATGAACACGCCGTCGACCCACATCTGATGCTTCGCCCAGTCGCCGTGCCAGAAACCGCCGTCGGAATTCCGCGGGTAATCGCGAAAGCCGTCGCGGATCCTGGTCGCCGCGATCCGGTATTTCTCCAGCCCGGTCTGCTCGTACATCAAGAGAATGGCGTAACCGGGCAGGAAGTTGTCGAGCGCGGTCGGCACGAAATCAGGAATGTTGCCATGCCCGTCGACCTGCTGGTCCACGTACCGCCTGATGTAGTTGAAATAGCGGACGTCGCCCGTCTGCCGCCACAACTTCTCCAGCGTGAACATGGCGTAGCCGGCCTGCCAGCTGAAGTGGTTCGTCTGGCCGACCCAGTGGAGGCTGTCCGGGTCCGGAAAGCGGGAGATCAAGGTGTCGGCCACGGCCGAGGACCATCTGAAATCCGGAGACGAGGCTGCGCGAATACCACTGTAATGCAGAAGCATCATGAGGCCTAGTGCGGTGATCAACGACGAGCGGTGCATATTTGAGAGTTCCCTGGACCGGCCTCGCGATGGCCGCCCCGGACTCTGACTTCTGAAATAGCAGTTCCTCCCTCAGTGGAAACTCCGGATTTCCGTTAGCAGTGACCAGCCGGGCGCGGATGTTCCACGGAGCCAAAGGCGGGCCAGCGCCAAATCCATCCCGCTTTCGGGAAACTCTCCTCCCACGTGCGAATCGGCTGAGACCTTCCTAGACTTCATTGCGAAGCACCAAACTCCATTAATATCCTATTATAAACGATTTCAAATACAGTCACACAGCTGGCACGGTGCCTGCAATAGAGGAAAGCAACCACCAACAAAAGCTCTACCATGAAATCCACCCTCACAATCCTCATGCTTGTCGTCAGCGCCGGTTACGCACTCGCGGCGTTTGCCGGACTCGTCGGAATCCTTCCGTCCTCCGTATTCCTCACTAGCGAAGTCATGTTCTTCGTTTACTCTCTGGCCGGCCTGGTCTCCATCGCACTCAGCGATTCCGGCCGGCGCACGAGCATCGTGTACGCCGTGTGATCTTCCGCTCGGCATTGCCGACGTTCACTTCGGCAGCGCGAGGGTGAAGGAGAACGTGGCGCCCTTGCCCGATCCGCTGAGGGCCCAGATGCGGCCGCCGTGATCTTCAACGATCCGCTTGCAGATCGACAGGCCGAGACCGGTGCCCTGCGCCTTGCCGTGGGTGGCGAAAGGTTCGAAAAGCTTCTTGGCGATTCCCGGCGCGATGCCGCTGCCAGTGTCGCTGACATCCACCCGCAGCTCTCTGCCCTTGACCAGGAAATGCAGGGTGATCTTGCCGCCCGCGGGCATCGCCTCCACGGCATTGTGCACCAGATTGTAGAACACGCGCGCGAGGCGGTTGGGTTCGATGCTAACTTCGATTTCGGGCGGTGGGTTCGCCAGCTCGAGCGTCACATGATGCGCGGCGATTTCCTCCCGGAGCTCCGTGACGAGTCCTTTCAGGTAGGGCGCGAAAACCACAACACTCATCGCGGGCTGCCGGCCGGTGGGGCGGGCAAATTCGATGAGTTCGTTCAGCATGTGACTCATGCGGTCCACCTGCCGGGAAATCGAATCCCGGGCCTTCTGGCGCACGCTGGGCGGCGTGGCCGCACCGCCCGCCACCTCGGCGGCTAGGCCGATGACGATCAATGGATTCTTGAAGTCATGGACGATGGTATGCGCCGACCGGCCGACCACCGCGAGGCGTTCGCCCTGAATGATCTCGTCGAGGTACTTCTTGTTTACCGCCCGCATGCGGGCGCTGAATTCCCGGATGAGGGTGAGCGCCAGCCCGGGATGGCGTTTCAGCAATTGCAGCATTTCATCGCGGCTCAGGTAGAAGGCCTTGGTGTCGGTCTCGGCGGTGGCGGTGGCGGAGCGTGGCGCGTCGTCGAGCACGGCCATCTCGCCGAAAAAATCCCCGGGGCCGATGCTGGCCAGCGGACGCGACTCGGTGCGGTCGACCATGGCGGCAATCTGCACGCGTCCGGATTCGATGACGTAGAGGCCGTCCCCGACATCACCGGCTGCAAAAATGGTCTCGCCGGCACGGAACTGCCGGAGATGCGCGGCACATTCACGCTCCGACAACTCCTGCCTTAACACGTCCGTGAAAGATTTCTCTTCGGGTGGTGACACGGGGGCGGATGCGATCCGGAGGTTGGTCGAGGATGCCAGGGTCAGTTCGCGTTGGCGGCCACCAGCCCGCCGGCGCGGCGGCGGCGGAGTCGCGGCCAGAGGTCGGGGCTCGCTGCCGGCATTGGGGCGAAAAGTTTCATCGCTTCCTCGCTATCGCGCCACACGCAAAGAGTCCAGCTGAAGTGTTCGCCCCGGGCGCGAGGGGGTGCCGGACGGCCGTCATCACCCGACGCTTGTTGGCGACGGCGCACTTGGCTTGGCCCGCGCAGACTGTTACATCCGGCGGGACGTTCAATGAACGGCCGCCCATCAACGAACTGGTTTCCTGCCCTGGCACGTCAGCTCCCGCTGTGGTGCGGGTTCCCCCTCCTGGTCATCACCAGCCGGGCTGATGAGGCTCCGCAGACCCAGCTCGAGGCCACCGGGCTGCGGTTTGGCTCCGTGAGCATGTACTCCGAGAACGACAAATACTTCGCCGGCACGGACGAATACTACACAAACGGCTTCAAGCTCTCCTTCCTTTCGACCAACCTGCGCGATTTTATCGCTGCGCCGGTGCCGTACCCCGTGCAGCAGGTCGCCCGCCTGCTCAACCCGCTGGTTCCCGCTGACCGCGATTACAAGCTCGGTCTGTCCATTGGGCAGAACATCTACACGCCAAGCGACACGAACACGACTGCGAGCCTTCCCATGGACCGCCCTTACGCCGCCTGGCTTTACCTCGGCGCCTGCTTCCAGAGTTACCGCCCCGCCCGTGCCGCCGCCGCCGGCCCCCACCTCTTTGCGCTGCTCGACACGCTGGAACTCACCCTTGGCATGGTTGGTCCGGATGCGCTCGGGCGCCAGATCCAAAACGGCTTCCATCACTTGATCGGTGCCGCCTCCGCCAACGGCTGGAACCACCAGATCCACGATGAGCCGGGTCTGAATCTCGTTTATCAGCGCAAATTCCGCTTCGCCACCCCGCACGCCCGCGACGGCTGGGGTGCTGACTTCATTCCCCACGCCGGGATGAGCCTTGGCAACGTCTTCACTTATCTCAATGCCGGCGCCGAAATCCGCGCCGGGTGGCGTCTGGCCGCTGATTTTGGCACCGATCTCATCCACCCCAGCGGAGATTCCAACAGCCCCCGCCGTCCGCCCTTCAGCGTTTTCCTCTTCGCGGCGACAGATGGCCGGGCGGTGGCTCGGGACATCACGCTTGACGGCAATTCGTTCCGCGACAGTGCGCGGGTGGATAAGCGACCGCTCGTCGCCGATCTTTTCGGCGGCGTCGCGATCGGCACCACCAACTGGCAGCTCACCTACACCGAGAATCTCCGCACCAGGGAGTTCGATGGCCAGCAGAAGCCAGCGGTGTTCGGCTCAGTCAGCATTACCCTTTTCTACTAAGGCGTGTCCCAGTGATCTTGCCATCGCGCCTGTCGACCCGGGTGTCCGCGCTTGCGACCCTGGCGCGGTTGACTAGAATCCAACCCATGCCGAACGCGCCGTCCCGGCGGGAATTCATTCGCGCCGCCTCGCTCGCGTCCTTGACCTTTGCCGGCAGCGCCTTGCTGCGGACCCTGGCCCAGGCGGAACCTCCGCCGCCGACGGCGACTGACCGGGTGCTGGGGGTCGCCTTGCTCGGACTAGGTTCGTACAGCGCCGGCGAGCTGGCCCCCGCCCTTTTGCAGACCCGGCGATGTCGTCTCGCCGGCATCATCACCGGGTCCGCAGAAAAAGCCGCGCGCTGGGCCCGCAAGTACAACCTCCCGAAAAAGAACCTCTATCACTACAATCATCTCGAGCAGATCGCCGGCAATCCGGACATCGACATCGTCTACGTCGTGACCCCGCCCGCCCTACATCCGGAGTTCGCCATCCGGGCGGCAAAAGCGGGCAAGCACGTCATTTCAGAAAAACCCATGGCCTGCTCCGTCGCAGACTGCGACGCCATGATCGCGGCGTGCCGCGATGCCGGGGTGAAGCTCTCCATAGGCTACCGGCTGCATTTCGATCCCTATCACCAAGAACTGGTGCGGCTGGCCGGCGATTCCTCCTTCGGCCCGTTCAACCGCATGTCCGGCGACTTCGGCTTCACGATGTACGGCCAGCAGTGGCGGGTGGAGAAACGCCTGGCCGGCGGCGGGCCGATGATGGACCTCGGCATCTACGTGATTCATGCCGCTTGCATGGCGTCCGGTGGTGTGGCGCCGCTCGCCGTGACGGCGCACGAGGAGCCCAAGACGCGGCCCGAGTTCTTCCGGGAGGTGGAGGAAACGATGCGCTGGACCATGGAATTTCCCGGAGGGGCGGTCTGCACCGCCGTGTCGAGCTATTCGCATCAGAATAATTATTTTCGCGCGGAAGGCCCGCACGGCTGGATTGAATTCCCCGAAAATGCGTTCGCTTATCGGGACATCCGGTGCGCGACCAGTCGCGGGCCGGTCAGATTCAAGCCGCAGGTTAACCAGCAGGCCAGGCAGATGGATGATTTCGCCGACTGTATTCTCTCCGGCCGGGCTTCGCCGGTTCCTGGGGAGCTTGGCCGCCGGGATATTCGCATCCTGTCGGCCATCTACGAAGCTGCCGCCACCGGCAGGCGCGTGCTTGTCTAGTGGCCATCTGGAAACCCGGGAGAAATCCGAAGGGGCGCAGGCTTGCACGTTCAACGGGCTCTGGCCCCGAGCGGGTCGAGCGGCTGCACCGATTTCGGAGATTTCACCTTGCGCCGATGCCACCCGCCGGTGAGGAGCGTTGACGCGCGCCAGGAGTCCGGCAACGTTCGCGGACAATTCCACGATGAAGTCGCCGGCCAAGCCCGAAATCCCACCCCGGCAGGTTCGCCGGTGGCCGGTCGCGCTGGCGGTGGTGGTGATTGGCTTGGGGATTCTGGGCGCGTATCACCATGGATTCTCCGGGCCGTTCATCTTCGACGATGAAACCGCCGTGTTGGACAACCCGAGCATCCGGCATCTCTGGCCCATCTGGAGGTCCTTTTCCCCGCCGCCCGATCTGACGGTCACCGGCCGGCCGCTCGCCAATTTCACGCTGGCCGTCAACTATGCGCTGAGCGGGACCGATCCCTGGAGCTACCACGCATTCAACCTGCTCATCCACTTCCTCAGCAGTGTGACGCTCTTCGGCCTGGTGCGCCGCACGCTGGCGAGGCCCGTAGGGGCGCAGGCTTGCCCGTTCGACGGGCTCAAGGCCCCGAGCCTGCCGAGGGGTTGCGGCCACCTTCAAGAGCGCGGCAAGTCTGCGCCCCTACAATCGGACGCCACCTTTCTTGCTTTTGTCGTCACCCTTCTGTGGAGCCTGCACCCGCTGCAAACCGAGGCGGTGACTTACATTGTCCAGCGCGTCGAGTCGCTAATGGCGCTGTTCTTCCTGCTGACCTTCTATTGTTTTGTCCGCTCGGTCGACTCGCTGAAACCGCGGCTCTGGCAGGGATGCGCGGTCGGCGCCTGCCTGCTCGGCGCGGCCACCAAGGAGGTGATCGCCATGGCCCCAATCCTGGTGCTGCTTTATGATCGAGCGTTTGTCGCCGGGTCCTTCGCCGAAGTCTGGCGGCGGCGCCAGCGGCTGCACTTGGCCCTGGCCGCGACCTGGCTGCCGCTCGCCGCGCTGGTGGCGAGCACGGGCTGGAATCGCAATGGCACGTCGGGTTTCGACATCGGCGTCCCGCCGTGGGCCTACTGGATGACGCAGTTCGAAGCGCTGGCCCGCTACCTCTGGCTATCGGTGTGGCCTCATCCGTTGGTGTTTGAGTACGGCACGCTCTGGGTTCATCGGACCGCGGAGGTGGCGGGATATGCCCTCCTCGTCGTGCCGCTGGCGGTGGCGACGCTTGTGGCGATCTGGCGATGGCCGGTGCTGGGGTTTCTGGGCGCATGGTTCTTCGGAATCCTCGCGCCCACCAGCCTCATGCCCGGCCGTATCCAGATGATCGTCGAACACCGCATGTATCTTCCGCTGGCGGCGGTGATCGCACTGGTCGGCGGCGGCGTCGGGGCGCGGGGCGGCCGGCGCGGTCTGACGGCTTTGCTCGTGCTGGCGGCCGCCCTGGGCTGCCTCACCGAGAGGCGCAACGAGGTTTATCGCTCCGCGCTGGCATTGTGGAGCGACACGGTCGCCCACCGTCCGGACAACGATCGGGCGCAGAATAATCTCGCCAACGCCCTGCTTGACGCCGGGCGGATTCCGGAGGCGATCGCGCACTATGAGAGGGCGCTGCGCCTCAAACCGGACTACCCGGAGGCGCACAGCAACCTGGGCAACGCCCTGCTGCAGGTGGGCCGGATCCAGGAGTCCATCGCCCAGTGCCAGGCGGCATTGAAGCTCGAGCCGGATTATGCGAAGGCGCACAACAATCTCGCCAACGCCCTGCTCGACGCCGGACGGCTTCCGGAGGCGATTACCCATTACGAAACGGCGCTGCGCCTCAAGCCGGATGACCCAAAGACCCATTACAACTTCGGCAACGCCTGCTTCAAAGCGGGACGGGTTCCGGAAGCGATCGCGCAATACGAGGCGGCGTTGCGCCTCAAGCCGGACGATGCGGAGGCGCGGTATAATTTCGGCAACGCCCTGTTCCAGGCGGACCGGATTCCGGAGGCGATGGCGCAGTACGAGGCGGCGCTGCGCCTCAAGCCGGATTATTTGGAGGCGCACACGAATCTGGGCAACGCCCTGCTACAGGTGGACCGGACGCCGGAGGCGATCGTCCAGTTTACCGCGGCACTGCAGATCAACCCCGGCTACGCGGAGGGCTGCAACAACCTCGGCGCCGCGCTCTACCATGCGGGGCGAATCCAGGAGGCGATCACGCAGTTCGAGGCGGCGCTGCGCCTCAAGCCGGACTACCCTGACGCCCGCCAGAACCTGGCGCGGATGCGGGCCCTCATGCCGGCCCAGGCGGAGCATCGCTGAAGTGCGGCCCGGACCGTCTCCGGTTTGGTTTCTTTCGCTCTCCGCGGTTGATCACGATTCCGTTGAGTCGTAGCTCACCAGGAGAACAAGTGCGGAAAGGATGAAGATGATGTGGAGCATGGGCTTCGGTGGCTGGTCGCCGTTAGGAGCCTGGCGAGACGCAGGTCCGACCGACTCCGGCGGGATGAAACTCGTGGTCACCCCCCGCGATCGATGACGCGGAGATCACACGTGGTACATCGTGTTCCCGCGACAACCGCAGTCGTTCAACCCGATGAACATGATGCCAACAGCGGAATACAGGAACCGGGTGACTTCGCTAGTGAGGAACGCTGAGGCCGGGAGGAATCCGACGAGTCCGGCAAACGCGGCGCAGGAATAACCGGCGAGGAGGACGAGCATGAAAACCTTGAGTGCTGTTTTCATTGGAGTGCTTTCGTTGGATCCTCCTATTGCACGCACCGTGCCAAGCCTGCATTGGTTTCGTAAGACATTATCCAGAAGCTAATAACATAATCGGAGGCCAAATTTAGTATTTCCGAAACACCCCGGAGCACTCGCCGGCGGGAAGCGTGTTTCCCGAAATCGAGATGGAACTCCGTGAGGAGCGACGGCGTGCGCTGGGCGGGCTTCTTATTAGTAGCGACCGAATCGAAAGTCCTTTTTCGACCGGTCCCCTTCAAACGCTATTTGTCATCTGTTAAATGACAAACTCCGCAGGAGGCCGCGACGCTCATTTGTCATTTAACAGATGACATCGACGCTTCGCGCCCTGGGAGGAAATGAATTCAGCTTGCCTAAAGTCGAATACTGGACATTTGTCCAGTAGTGCTCACCGAACGGCAACAAGAGATCCTCAGCTATGTGCAGGCGCACCAGCGCGAGCACGGGGTCATCCCGTCTCAGCGGGAGATCCAGGCGCATTTCGGCTTCGCCAGCGTCAACGCGGTCGACTGCCACCTGGCCGCCCTGGAAAAGAAGGGCGCCCTGGTGCAGCAGCCGGGCAAGGCGCGCGCGCTCATCCTGCCCCGCGGGCATCCCGTCCTCGACATCCCCATCTTCGGCACCATTCCGGCCGGCCGGCCCTCGGCCAATGAGCAGCTGGCCGACGGGCACCTGGCCATTGACCCGACGCTGTTCAAGCTGCGGGCCCGCGAGGAGGTCTACAGCCTGCGGGTGCGCGGCGACTCGATGGAGGGCGCCGGCATTGAGGATGGCGACCTGGTCGTGATGGCCTGCCGGCCGCCTAAGCACCGCGACATCGTCGGCGCGCTCGTCGACGGCGAGGCCACGTTGAAACGGCTCGTGATCAACCGGGGCAAGCCCGTGCTGATGCCCGAGAATCCGAAATACCGCCCGATTGTGGCGACGGAAGAACTGCTCATCCAGGGCGTCTATGTCGGCCACGTTCGGGTCCATCGATGAGTCCACGCCCGTTGCTCCGCCCCTGCTCATGCGTGGCTCCCCCGAAAGTCTCGCGGCGCTCCGGCGCCTGCTGGCCGAACGTTTTCCGCCAGCTGCGCCCCGCTTCGCGGCGGTCCTGCCCACCGGCGCCACCGCGATCGATGAGCTCACGGGCGGAGGCCTGCCGGCCGGGGGAATCACCGAGGTCGTGGCCCCGGCGTCCAGTTCTGGCGGCCAATTGCTGATGCTCAGCCTGCTGGCGGCCACCCGGGCGCGGCGCGCGCGGGTAGCCCTCGTGGATGGGCTCGACGCCTTCGATCCGCAGTCGCACGAGCCATCCAGCCTGCAGCATCTGATCTGGGTCCGCTGCCGCACGCTGGACGAGGCGCTGCACGCCGCCGATCTCCTGGTGCGGGACGCCAATTTCGCCCTGGTCGTGGTGGATCTTCGCGGGTTCACGCTGTCCGCCTTGCGTGGTGTGCCAGCGACCACCTGGTATCGCTGGCAGCGTGCCGTGGAACGGACCGATCTGGCCTTGGTGGTGCTCACCACGATGGCACCGTTTCGACAAGCCCTTCGACAAGCTCAGGGTCCCGAGCAGAGTCGAGGGACTCAAGGCCCCGAGCGGGTCGAGGGGCTCGTGGGCAGCGCGCAACTGCGGCTCTATCTCGCCGGCACCTTCCAGCTCGCGGCGTTTGACGAGGAGCAGGCCAGGCTGGCGTTCCGACTGCCGGTGGAAGTCCAGCGCAGTCGCCTTCATGAGGAAAGGAGGAGCGCGTGAGCTATGCCGTGCTTCATGCCGCCGACTTTGCGCTGCAAGCGGTCGTCCGCACTGAGGCGGACCTTGACGGAAAACCCGCCGCCCTCCTCGAGGACCGCGCCCGGAAAGCGGTGATCGTGCAAGCCAATGCGTCCGCCCGGGCCGCCGGCGTGCAAGTCGGCCTGATCGCCACCCAGGCGATGGCACGCTGCGCGGATATCGTTCTGCGCGCCCGGTCGGCCGCGGCTGAAAAGGAATCCGAGGCCGGCCTCCTTGCCGTGGCCTGGTCACTTTCGCCCCGCGTGGAACGCACGGCGGCAGGGATCTGTACCATCGATCTGGCCGGAAAAGCCGCCGACACCCACCTTCCGCACAGCCGCGAGGCCGTGGAGCGCCTGCGGTTGCTGGGCCTGGAGACGACGGCCGGGGTGGCCCGCACTCCCCTCCTCGCCCTCTATGCCGCCCGCCTGGCCCGACCCGCCCTCGAGGTGAAAGACGAACGCGGTTTTCTGTCGCCGCTGCCGCTCTCCCTGGTTGATCCACCGCCCGACCTGGCCGCCATTCTCGAGGGCTGGGGCCTCCGCACGCTGGGGGCGTTGACCGCATTGCCCAAACCCGAGATTGGCCGGCGGCTCGGCCAGGCGGGTGTGGACCTCTGGGAACGCGCCGCCGGGGAGACGGACCGTCCGATCGACCCCTGCGCGCCCGGCGAAAGCTTCACCGCCGCCATGGAGCTCGAACACGAGGTCGAAACTCTTGAACCGCTGCTCTTCATTCTCCGGCGCTTTGTGGACCGCCTCGCGCTCCAGCTCGCCAATGCGCACCGGGTGGCGGCCGAACTCGCCCTTGAACTCCAGTTGGTCGATGAAACTCGCCACCAGCGCGGTTTTCGCCTGCCCGAACCCACCGGGGACGCCGACATTTTGTTTCGCGCGCTGCACACCCACCTGGAAACGCTGCGCACGGCCGCCGCCATCAGGGGCGTGGGGCTCGTGGTCACGCCGGCCCGTCCCCTCGAGCGGCAGCACGGGCTTTTTGACACCGGCCTGCGGGATCCGCACGGCTTTGCCGAAACCCTCGCCCGCGTCGGAGCCGTGGTCGGAGCGGACCGCGTGGGCACGCCCTGGCTGGAACTGACGCACCGGCCAGATGCGTTTTCCCTGGCGAAACCGGCCGACGTGGTGGCGCCCGTGCCCGCGCCGTCCCTGCTGCCGCCGCTCGGTCTGCCGCTGCGGCGTTTCCGGCCGCCCGTGGAGGCGCGCGTCGAAACCGGCCCGCAGGGGCCCGCCTTCCTCCGGTGCCGCCTCGTGCAGGGCCCGGTGCGGCAGCGACGCGGGCCCTGGCGCCGGTCCGGCGAGTGGTGGAAATCCGGGTGTTGGAACGGCGAAGAATGGGACGTCGAACTGGAGAACGGCGGCCTGTTCCGCCTGACCCGTCGCGCCCGGCAGTGGTGGATCGAGGGCATGTATGATTAACTTAGATACTTACAATCCCTGACCTTTTACAGGAGGTAACGGAGGAAACGGAGAAGGGTATCTCCTCCTTGGTTCATTCTCTCCGTTCTCTCTGTTACCTCCTGTAAAATGGCTTGGTGGTGGATGCGCCATGTTAGGAGATGTTCCGGTCAAAACATGAGCTACGTTGAACTGCACGGCCGCAGCGCCTTCAGCTTTTTGCGGGCGGGCTCCTCACCGGAGGAGCTCGCAGCCGAGGCGGCGCGCCTGGAGCTCCCCGCCCTCGCGCTGTGCGACCGCGATGGTTTCTACGGCTCCGTCCGGCTGCACACGTCCGCCCGCGAGGCCGGTCTGCGCGCCATCGTGGGCGTGGAACTCACCATGGAGGACGACTCGGTCGTTCCGCTGCTGGTGGCGACGCGGGAAGGCTACCGGGCGCTGTCCCGGCTGATCACGACTGCCAAGCTGCGCGCCCCGAAAGGCGACAGCCGGGTGCGCTGGCCGGAGCTGGCCGAGGTTTCCGCCGGTCTCTTCGCCCTGACCGGAGACGAGGAAGGCTCCGTGCTGACGGCGTGGAGGCGCGCCGGCCCTGCCGGGGCGGAGTCGGCGCTGCGCCGGCTCCTCACGACCTTCGGTCGCGACCGTCTATTTGTGGAAATCCAACGGCACTGCGTTCGCGGCGAGGACCGGACACAGCGGATGCTAGTGGAACTGGCCGCGGCGCACGGGCTGCCCCTGCTGGCGACCAACGGGGTCCTACATGCGACCCCGGCCGGCCGCGAAGTGCTCGATGCCTTCACCTGCATCCGCCACCACACGCACCTCGATGCCGCCGGCCTGCTCCTCTCGCCCAACGCGGAGCGCCACCTCAAACCTGCCCGGGAGATGGCGACCCGGTTCGCCGATCTGCCCACGGCGGTGGCCAACACGGAGCGGCTCGCGGACCGGCTGGAGTTCGGACTTGAAAACCTCGGCTACGAATTCCCGTCCTGTCCGGTGCCGCCCGGCGAGACCATGGACACATTTCTGCGCAAGCTCAGCTGGTTCGGCGCCCAGCAGCGCTACGGGGGAATCTCTCCGGCGGTGCGGGCGCAGCTCGACCGGGAGCTGGCGCTTATCGCCAAACTCGGCTTTGCCGGGTATTTCCTGGTCGTCTGGGATATCTGCAATTTCTGCCGGCAGCAGAACATCCTGGTGCAGGGCCGCGGCTCGGCCGCCAACAGCGCGGTCTGCTATTCGCTCGGCATCACGGCGGTCGATCCGGTGGGCGGGCACCTGCTCTTCGAACGGTTCCTGAGCGAGGGCCGTTCCTCCTGGCCAGACATCGATCTCGACCTGCCCAGCGGCGACCGCCGCGAGCGCGTGATCCAGGAGGTCTACCGCCGTTACGCCCCGCGCGGGGCGGCCATGACCGCCAACGTGATCACCTATCGCGGCCGGAGCGCCATGCGGGAGCTGGGCAAGGCGCTCAACCTGCCCGAGAACATCATGGACCGGTTCTCCCGCCTCTATGCGCACGGCGACTTTCCGCACACGATCGAACTCGCCGAACAGCTGAAGCTGGCGGGGCTGCCGGCGTCGCATCCGCGGCTGCCCGCGCTCGTCTCCCTCTACCAGCGCCTGCGCGGGCTGCCCCGGCATCTCGGCCAGCACAGCGGCGGCATGATCATCTGCCAGGGCCAGCTCGATTCGGTCATGCCGCTCGAAAACGCATCGATGCCGGGGCGCGTGGTGGCGCAGTGGGACAAGGATGACTGCGAGGATCTCGGCATCATCAAGGTGGATTTCCTCGGGCTGGGCATGATGGCCGCCCTCCAGGACTCCCTGGAAATCTGCCAGGCGCGCGGCCGGCCGGTCGACCTGGCGCGCATCCCGAAGGACGACCCGCAGACTTTCGCCCTGCTGCAAAAGGCGGACACGATCGGCGTGTTCCAGGTCGAGTCGCGCGCCCAGATGGCAACCCTGCCGCGGATGAAACCCCGCACGTTCTACGATCTCGCCGTGGAGGTCGCCATCATCCGGCCCGGCCCTATCCATGGGAAGGCGGTGCACCCCTACCTGGAGCGCCGGGCGGGCCGCCAGGCGGTCACTTATCCCGACGAACGGCTGCGGCCGATCCTTGAGCGCACGCTCGGGGTCACGTTGTTCCAGGAGCAGATTCTCAAGATCGCCATGGTGCTGGGCGGGTTCTCCGCCGCCGATGCCGACGAGTTGCGGCGCGCCATCGGCTTCCGGCGTTCGAATGACCGCATGGAACGCATGCAGGCAAAACTGCGCGATGCCATGGCGCGCAACGGCGTGCCGCCAGCGGCCGTCGACGACATCATCCACTCGCTCGCCGCTTTCGCCCTCTACGGTTTTCCGGAAAGCCATGCGCTCAGCTTTGCGCTGATCGCGTACGCGAGTTCCTACCTGAAAGTCCACCGTCCGGCGGAATTCTATGCCGGGCTCATCAACAACCAGCCGATGGGCTTCTACAGCGTCGCCACCCTGGTCCAGGACGCCCGGCGGCACGGCATCCGGGCCAAACCCGTCTGCGTGGCGGCCTCGCACTGGCTGACCACGGTCGAGGCGGACGATGCGATCCGCATCGGCCTGCACCGCGTGAAGGGTCTGCACGAGGCGACGGCACAGGCGATGATCGCCGCGCGCGCCGGGCGTCCGTTTGCCTCAATGGAGGATTTCCTGGCGCGGACCGGATTCAGCCCGGAAGAACGCCGGGCGCTGGCTGCCGCCGGCGCCCTCAACGTCCTGGCCGGACATCGGCGCGCCGCCCTCTGGCAGGTGGAAGGCGCGCCCGCCCCGGAGGATCTCTTCAGCGCCGTGGCGGAAGACGGGGAACTCTCCCCGCTCGAAGTCATGACGCACCTGGAACGCATTGCGGCCGACTATCGCACCCAGGCGCTCACCGTCGGCGAGCATCCGATGAAGTCCATCCGGGCCGCCTTTCCGGAACTCCGGCGCGCCGCAGACCTGGCCGGCGTCCGCAACGGCGCCCGGGTGACCGTCGGCGGCAGCGTCATCTGCCGGCAGCGGCCCGGCACCGCCAAGGGCTTTGTCTTCGCCAGCCTGGAGGACGAGACCGGCGTGGTAAACGCGGTGGTGCGACCGCAGCTTTTCGAACGTTGCCGCCTGGTCATCACGCAGGAGCCGGCGCTGATTATCGCGGGCCGGCTGCAGCTGCACGACGGCGTCATTCATGTGCTGGCGGAGGAGATCCGCGCGCTCCGTTGCGACGACCTGCCCGCTGAGGCGTCGCACGACTTTCATTGAACCTTCGCCGACCGCGCGAATCTCATTGTCACGGCTGCGCGAAAACCCTGCGGTAGTCGCCCGGGCCCCTTACCCCATGCCGGCTATCCGCCAATCCCTCTCCGAACTGCGCCAGACGCTCGCGCTGGCCCTGCCCATCATTGGCGGATCCGTCAGCCAGATTTTGATGGGTCTGACCGACAGCGCGATGGTGGGTCACGTCGGCAAGGTGCCGCTCGCCGCCTCGGCGTTTGCCGGGAGCGTCTTCGGGGTCTTCTTCGTCGCGGGCATCGGGCTGCTCGCGCCGGTGTCGGTGCTGGTGGCACGCGCCCATGGCGCCGGCCGGCCCGAGGAGTGCGCCCGCTGGCTGCGGCACGGGCTGGCCGTGGCGATGGCGATGGGCGTGGGCCTCGCGCTCCTGCTGACCGGGTTGTCGACGGAACTGCACCGCTTCGGCCAGCCGGCCGAGGTGGTGGCGGCGGCGAATCCGTTCTTTGTCATCATCGCGGTGTCGCTCATCCCGACCTTTCTCTTCCAGGTCCTGCGGCAGTTCAGCGAGGCGCTCGGCCAGCCGTGGCAACCGATGATCATCCTGTTCCTGAGCGTGGGGCTGAACGCCCTGTTTGACTGGGTGCTCATCTTCGGCCACCTCGGCGCGCCGGCGCTCGGATTGACCGGCGCCGGCTGCTCCACCCTGCTCGCGCGCTGCCTGAGCGTGCTGTTGCTCTGGAGCTGGCTACATCGCCAGCGCGCAATCGAAACCATGCTGCCCCGGCTCGGTCACTCCGCCAGTCTGGCGTGGCCGCATTTCCGCGAGATGTTCCAGATTGGCGTGCCGGTGGCCGGGCAGCTTCTTTTTGAGGTGGGCGCGTTCTCCTCCGCCGCCCTGCTGATGGGCTGGCTCGGCACGGTAGCGCTCGCGGCCCACCAGATTGCGGTTAGTTGCGCCTCGTTCACCTTCATGTTCCCGCTGGGTCTGGCGATGGCGGTGAGCATCCGCATGAGCCAGGCTGTGGGTGCGGGCCGGCGCGCGGCGCTGCGCCCGATCGGATTTGGCGCGCTCGGCCTCGCCGTGGCCGTCATGGGCGGGTTTGCGCTGGTCTTCGCCTTTGCCGGCCCCTGGATAGCCCGGGGCTTCACCGCCGACCCGGACGTCGCTGCTGTCGCCGCGCGTCTGCTGGTCGTGGCCGCATTCTTCCAGGTTTTTGACGGCGCCCAAGTGGTCGGGTCCGGCGCGTTGCGCGGACTCACCGACGTGAAGGTTCCCACCGTTATCACGTTCATCGCTTATTGGCTCGTCGCACTGCCCGCAGCCTATCTGTTGGCGTTTCATACCCGGCTGGGCCCCACCGGCGTCTGGATCGGTCTGGCCGCCGGACTCGCTTCCGCCGCGCTGCTGCTTGCCTGGCGCCTGGCCCGGGCGACCTCGCCCCGCCCGCAGCCAGGGGTTGCCGTCTGAGCCATGACAAGGCGTTCGAATGTAGGGCGGGATCGCCCGATCCCGCCACTTTTCCGGATGAGGCGGGGTGCGGCCGCCGAGGCTGGAGCACTCGTCGCGACCCCGCCCTACAATGCCGAGCCGGCCGGGCGCCCTCGGAGGATTGGCTCGGCCGGAGCCTCGCCCGCCATGCCATGCGCAAGGACTGGTGACTTCACGCGGGCGCCTCAGTACGGTCCGCGGATGTGCGCGTGCACCTCGCGTTGGTAGAAACCGGCCAGTCTGGCGTGGAGCTCGCGCGGCAGCGGCGGCAGATCGGAGGCCCGGGCGTTGGCCCTCGCCTGTTGCGGATTCTTCGCGCCGGGAATGATCACGCTAACCGCGTCGAAATCGAGGCACCACCGCAGCGCCATCTCCGCCATCGACATACCCCCGGGAACGAGCGGCTTGAGCGCGTCCGCCAGCCCGACGCCCTGGGCGAACGGAAGGCCTGCGAAGGTCTCCCCGACGTTGAAGGCCTGGCCATCGCGATTATAGTTCCGGTGATCATTGGCGGGAAAATGTGTTGCCGCTGTGAATTTCCCGGCGAGCAGCCCGCTCGCCAGCGGAAGGCGCACGATCAGCGCGACCTGCCGCACCTGCGCGGCCGCGAAGAGCGCGGCGACGGGTTTCTGCCGGAAGATATTGAAAATGATCTGGAGCGAGGCGCAGCCGTCCTGCTGAACGCACCAGAGTGCTTCGTCCATTGATTCGACGCTGGCGCCGAACGCCCGGATCTTGCCCTCGGCCTGCAGTTCGCCAAGCCAACCGAACAGTTCGCCGCGTTTGAGCACGTCGGGCGGCACGCAATGCAGCTGGGTAAGGTCGAGCGCCCCGACCCCCAGCCGCCGCAGCGAGGCCTCGGTATGCTGGCGCACGCCGGCGCGCGTGAAGTTGGCGGGCCAGCCCGGGTCGCTGAAACGGCCGAGCTTGGTGGCGACAAAAACCTTTGCGTGCGTCCCCCGGAGAAAGCGGCCGATCAGCTCCTCGCTGCGGCCGGCGCCGTAGACGTCGGCCGTGTCGAAGAAATTGGTGCCCGCCTCGTGGGCGGCGCGGAGGGTGGCGAGCGCGGCGTCCTCTGGGACGTCGCCCCAATCGGCGCCCAGCTGCCAAGTACCCAGACCGACTTCCCCTGCGACAAAACCCGTTCTTCCGAACACGCGTGTTTTCATGCGCTGCATTGCCTGACACAGCCGGCACTTCCAGGCAAGCGAACGGTGCCGCCTCTGGCTGGCGCGTTAGGGATCACGCGCCCCACCTGGTGAGTCGGCGGAATCCGACCTGCCCTCCGCAGGCTCGGCGAAGGAGAGCGATCCCGTTCTACAGATCTGCTCTCCCCGTGGAATTTCCGCCAAGGTTTGCTCCTCCCACAATCCCTGTTAGTCTCCCTTTACATGAAGTTCCCGGCCTCACTTCGCACCCTGGCGGCCTGCCTGCTCGGTCTGAACGTCCTTCATGCCAATTCCGTACGCAAAGGCGCGGTTGAGGCCGAGCTGGTGCCGGCGGTGGCGAGCGTACAGCCGGGTCAGCCCTTCGACGTGGCGCTGCGCCTCGCGCATGATCCGCACTGGCACACCTACTGGATCAACCCGGGCACGGGCCTCGCGACGACCATCAAATGGACGCTGCCGCCGGGCTGGCAGGCCGGCGACATCCAATGGCCCGTGCCGCACGTGCTCACCGATGCGCGAGGCACCGTCATCGGCAACGGCTACGACGGCGAGGTTTTCCTATTGGTCACGCTCACGCCGCCGTCCGGGTTGCCGCCCGGTTCCACCGTCACGCTCAATGCGACCGTTGAATGGCTGATGTGCCAGGATGTGTGCATGCCCGGCGAGGCCGCTCTCTCCCTGACGCTGCCTGCCGACACCGCGCCGCCGGCGCCGCATCCGCGGTGGGGGGCGAAGCTCGCCGCGGCGCGCGGGCAACTGCCGCAGTCGCCCGATGGCTGGCAGCTCGCCGCCAGGCGTGCCGGCAAGACAGTGACGCTCACCATGCGTCCGCCAGCCGGCGCGATGGTTGCGCCGGCCGATCTCCACTTCTTCGCCGATGATGGACTGATCGGCTACGACCAGCCGCAGCCAGTGCAGATGCAAGGCGGTGCGCTGGTGGTTGCGTTACCGATTGACGACGCGGCGCCGAAGGACGCCAGCCGCTTGTTCGGAGTGTTGGCTCTGGCCAAGGGTGATGTGCCAGGCATCCGTGTGGATGTGCCATTGGGCACCGCCGATGCGGCGCGAAGTTCCAAGTTCCAAGTGCCAAGTGCCAAGGCAGCCGGCGGACTCCTCGGCACGCTGGTCCTGGCATTCCTCGGCGGACTGATCCTCAATCTCATGCCCTGCGTCTTTCCGGTCCTGGGCATTAAGATTCTCGGCTTTGTCAATCAGGCCGGCGCCGACCGCCGCAAGGTCACCTTGCACGGTTTGGTGTTTGTGCTCGGGGTGTTGGTCTCGTTCTGGGTGCTGGCCGGCGCACTACTGGTGTTGCGGGCCGGCGGGAAGGAGCTGGGCTGGGGCTTTCAACTGCAGGAGCCGGGGTTCGTGTTCGCGCTCGCGGTGTTCCTGCTGGTCTTCGCGTTGAACCTAAGCGGTCTTTTCGAGATCGGCCTGTCGGCGATGGGAGTCGGGGCGGGGCTGCTGACTAAATCCGGTTACTCCGGCTCGTTTTTTTCCGGCGTGCTCGCGACCGTTGTGGCGACGCCCTGCTCGGCGCCGTTTCTCGCGCCGGCGCTCGGCGCCGCTCTCGCGCTGTCGGCCGCTGAGTCGCTGACGGTCTTTACGGCCATCGCCCTCGGCCTCTCCGTGCCGTACCTGTTGCTCTCGATCTTTCCAGCCGCGGTGAAGCTGCTGCCCCGGCCCGGCGCGTGGATGGAGACGTTCAAGCAGCTCATGGCTTTCCCCCTTTATGCCACGGTGGGTTTCCTCGTGTGGGTGCTCGCCGGGCAGACCAAGGACGACGACAACGGTCTGCTCAAGGTTCTCTTCGGACTTGTGCTCGTGGCCATGGCCGCCTGGGCCTACGGCCGCTGGACGCAGCATGGAGGTTCGGCAGGCCGGAGACGCTTCGGGCACGCGTTCGCCGCGGTGTTGATCGCAGCAGGCGTGGTGGTGGGTTATCCGACCAAGCCGTCAAAGGACATTGTCTGGGAAAAATGGAGTCCCGAGACCGTCACCAGGCTGCGCGCCGAGGGAAAGACGCTTTATGTCGATTTCACCGCGCGCTGGTGCGCCACGTGCCAGAGCAACAAGGCGCTGGTGTTTTCGTCGACGGCGGTACGCGAGGCGCTTCGCCGACAGGGCGTGGTGCTGCTCAAGGCCGACTGGACCAGCCGCGACCCGCAGATCACCGAGGCCCTGGCGGCTTTTCACCGCAGCGCGGTGCCGATGGACCTGATCTACGCCCCGGGCCGCGACGCGCCGGTGATCCTGCCGGAGTTGCTGACGCCCGACCTTGTCCTCACCGGCCTCGCCAAGGCGACCCGCAAGGATTGATGGCAACGTAGAACTCAACGACCGCGAACGGCCGGTCGGAAGGGGTCATTTAAGCACAAGCTCGCGGATGAGCTCGCTCCCCAGCACTTCGCGCATCTTTTCACGGCCGATGGCCGCCGAGAACCGGAAAATGGTCAGTTTGACCTCGGCGGCCGCCGGGCGACGGAGCTGGCAAAACGGCGCGTTAGGGATGACGCGCCCCACCTTGACCGAATGACCCCGCTTAGGGTAGCGAGATTGCGTCCGCCAAAGTCCTTTGAATTGTCTGTGTCATCGTCTTAGCCTACGTCCATCCTCGGAAACCCCTCAAATCGGTCACCTGCATCATGAATCGAACCCCAGGAGTGTTCATCGGCACCGACAGTGGCGCCACCACCTCGAAAACCGGCGGCGTGTGGGCGGACGGCTCCATCATATCCACAAAGCTGCTGCAGAGTTCGACGAATTCCCAGGCCGGAACGGATGCGGTCATCCAGGGATGGGTTCAAGGCGCGGGCGGTTTCCTCGCTGCGAATAAACTCTCCTGGAGCCAGGTTCAGGGAGTCGGCCTCGCCCTGCCCGGGCCCTACCAACGCTACGGAGTCCTGGCCCGTTCCGCCAATCTTCCGCCAAGCTTCGAGGGCTGGGACTTCTATGCGGATTACTCCAGGGCCCTGACCGCCGCCGCCGGCTGTCCGGTCCCCCTGGTGGTTGGCAATGACGGCCGCTTTGGCGGCGTCGCCGAAGCCCGGGTGGTTCGGGGTAATCAGAAGGCTTCGGTGCTCATGCTGGCCCCCGGCTCCGGGCTGGGCTGTGCGTACATCGACCGGAACGGGCTTCCCCTGGATGGGGACACCCTGGCTGGCATGGAGGCCGCCCATATGCCTGCCCCGCTTCATCTGCTCGGCAAGCGGGCCTACCCCTGCGGTTGCGGCCGGACGTGGGGCTGCATCGAGGCTTACACCACAATCTCCGGGCTGCCGCATCTGCTGGCGGACATGCTGGAGAAATATCCGGAGCACGAGCTCGCCCGCTCCCCGCTCCCGATCAAGGAGAAAGTCCTCTCGCTACGCGGTCGCGCGCAACGGGGGGATCCGCTGGCCCTCGAGATCTTTGATTTCCAGGCCAGGGCCCTGGGCCTCCACGCGGCCTCGCTGGCGATCGCCCTCGACCCTGGTTTTGTCGTGATTGGCGGAGGACTGATGGACCCGGAGGCAACGACTCCGGAATTCCGCGACCGATATCTGCGGATTCTGAGCGAGGCGGCGATGCCCTGCCTCTGGCCCACCCAGCGGGCCCGGGTGAAGATTCTTCCCGCCTCGCTTGGCGAGCTCTCCCAGGCCATTGGCGCCGCGCTCGTCGCGTTGTACACCGCGCAAAACAGCGCAACAGCCTGACTTTCCACCAAGAACGATCAGCCCGGTCTGTCTCCTTTAATCATGCACCGCTCACGTCTCCCCCTCGCCGTCGGTTTCCTCCTTGCCGCCTCCGCCGGACTGGCCCCCGCGGCCGTGCCGGTTACGCCCGTGCCTCCGCAAGCGACCCTCCGTGCCGCAACCGTGCAGGTACGGGTCGCGCCCGATCACCGTGACTGGACCTACCAGCCCGGTGAGATCGCGCGGTTCAGGGTCACGGTCACCGCCGACAACGAGCCGATTGACAATGTGTCCGTGAGCTACAAGGCGGGCCCTGAAATGATGCCCGCCGAGGCCATGACGGCC
>Ga0182021_10001429_pt1 | contig 27307 bp, 32 predicted proteins | sample 612E3MmetaG_FD_120493 | JGI IMG/M metagenome (GOLD analysis project Ga0182021, IMG submission 120493) | Permafrost microbial communities from Stordalen Mire, Sweden - 612E3M metaG (Illumina Assembly) | ecosystem: Environmental > Terrestrial > Soil > Wetlands > Permafrost | place: Sweden...
GCTTCCGTGACTGTGGCTGATGATCGCATGAAGCGCTTCGGAAATTACAACGGTTCTTTCTTCAATAGGTAAGGAGGCAAGAATATCGCGCAAGAAATCTCGCGCGATAAAAAGACTAAAAATTTCATGATTAACCCTATGAATACTCATACCGAGGTCATGCATGATGCAGCCTAAAAAAATTACCACTTCGGCGTGATCATTCGTAAGCCCAAAATCGCGGACGATGGACATTTCAATCCCCTTCTTTTCAAAAATTCTGGCAATCTGAAGACCGTAATTGGCAACTATATTAAAATGTGTCGGACCGTGGTCGGTAAACCCCAAGCGTTCAATTGCGTTGACGTTTATTATCCGCCAAAGAGTTTTTATTTCTCTGTTTGAATTAATTTGAGAAAGAACTTTCTCCAACAAAACATTCCCGTTAGTCGGAATATTAATTCTGATTTGCGAGGTTGAAGCCTCATTAATCTTACTTCCCTGTTTTTTCATTCAATCAGTTATGCTTGGAGGGACTAACCTAACAATCCAGTTACTTAGCTGCCGTTCATTAAAGTATAACCCGCATCTGACATAATAAGAGCGTGAGCTTCCCAAAACTTTCCTTGTTCGTTTGCACAATAGAGGGCTTTCATACCCATTTCACCATTTCCATGGCCAGGATAATAAATATAGACGTACGATGCCTCACCCGAATCAACCAATTTTTTCATCTCTACCGTTGGTGAAACATAACTTCCGCCATCGGCCTGCAACTGGAAAGTTGTTCCACCTAAACTTTTGTATATTGTGTGATTTTGCCCGTCTGCAGCGTGACAAAAAGGACAAGAGGGGTCTGCCATCTCAACGAATAATACTTTACGGTTGGCGTCCCCAAATTTGACCAAGTCTTTACTCCACAAAGCCTTTATTTGATCCATTGTTACCTTTGGAGCGTTTGATGGTGAACCCGCCGGCAATTGCTTACCTTGTAAAATACTATTTACAGTCGCCTGCATGTCTGTCCAACTATAAGCACCTGGATAGGCTGTTGTTCCAACAATGAATCCGGGTGTCCCCTGAATTCCGAGACTTGTAGCCAAAGCCTGATCACTCTGAAGTCGGGCATCATATTTGCCACTATCCAAACACGACTTCATAAAAGAGGTGTCTATTACCGATTTCAGAAAATTGGCCAGTTTACCGGATTGAGTCTTATCATTCCCAATCCCAGGTGTCTTTTGTTGAGTAGTGGTAGTTCCGGTCGCAGTAGCTCCCCCACTTTCGAGACTCTTTACTTTCTGCCAAAGGCTTCCGGAAACGAAAGCCAAGACTATTGCCAAAATAACTACCGCAGGAAGAAAATATTGCTGGATACTTCTTGGAGACTTTTCTTCTTTCGACATCCGTCCATTTTGCATGAAGAAGGGCTAAATGTCAACCTAGGAATATCGAAACTTTGAAACGTTATTTTTTCTCTTCCAGATATCTCAAAGTTTCCATTGCGGCTATGCAACCCATGCCCGCTGAAGTGATTGCCTGTTTAAATTTTTTATCCATGACATCCCCCGCTACAAAGACCCCTGAAACATTTGTGCCGCAATGTTCGTCACCGGGAATGATAAATCCTTTTTCATCTGTTTTAATAACATCTTTAAAAACATCACTGGCAGGTTTATGACCTATTGCTACAAATAATCCGTCAAAAGGAATTTCCGAAATTTCGTTGGATACATTATTTTTTATTTTCAATTTTTCCAATTTTCCCGATCCGACAGCTTCAGTTACTTCGCTGTTCCACAAAATTTTAATTTTCGGATTCGTCGTAACTTTTTCCTGCATGGCGGCTGATGCCTTAAAAGTATCGCGGCGGTGGATTATTGTAACTTCCGAAGCATATTTTGTTAAAACTGACGCCTCCTCCATTGCCGAATCCCCTCCTCCAACAACTGCCACCTTTTTATTTCTGAAAAAGGGTGCGTCACATGGAGCGCAGGAAGAAACTCCTTTACCAATCAGTTCGTGAACCCCGGGTGCATCCAACCAGGTGGTTAGTGCTCCTGTTGCAACAATAATTGAGCGGGCCAAATAGGTTTTTCCGCCGGCAGAAATTTCAAATGGTTTCTTAGTTAAATCAACCGATTCAACACTGACTCCCAGAAATTCCGCTCCGAACCTTTGGGCTTGGGTTTTCATTTTTTCCATGAGCTCGGGACCTTGGATTCCTTCGGGAAAACCCGGAAAATTATCAACAGTTGTGGTCAGCATCAGCTGGCCTCCCCAAACTTCCCCACCCAGTATCAAAGTTGAGGCAGCTCCGCGGGTTGTATAAATTGCGGCAGTTAATCCTGAAGGACCTGAACCGACAACTACTACATCCCAGGGTCCTTTGAGGTCCTCCGGTTTAGGGGCAATTATTTGTGATTCCATAATATTCATATTATACGAAATTCATCCTTGGAGATTCTTTGAATCGCTTAATTTATATTGATAGAATTTCATATATCTTTTTAAACAAAGAAGAAAGAATTCTGACCTAAATCAGAACTCTTCCCCCTTTTTATTTTCAACTACTTAAATTGCTGACGGAGGAGTTACCGGAGGCATTCCTGTCCCCGCATCTCCTGTTCCATCAACCGGTATAACCGGAGCTTGAGGCTCTGGCATAACCGGAGCTGGTTCCGGAGTTGCCGGTACCACTGGCTCTGGCGGCATGGCCGGAGGAGGAGTGGGCATTGTTGGCTCTGGCGGAGGCATCTGCATACCCGCGTTAGGATCAACTGTCGGAACTGCTGGACTGACTGGATTTTGTGCGTTTGGGTCCATTAATTATTCACCTCCTTTTTTCATTAAATCTTCAAAATTTTGTTTTCCTGAAAAACCAACCTGGCGACCAAGCTCCTTACCATCCTTAAATAGGATCGTCGTGGGAATTGACATCACTCCGTACTTTTGAGGCATCGAGGAATTTTCATCAATATTTAGTTTCATTACGATCACTTTGTCTTTATATGTTTCCGAAAGTTCTTCTAAAACCGGACCGGCCATTTTACAAGGACCACACCACTCCGCCCAGAAATCAACCAACACAGGAATCTTATTTTGTAGAACCTGTGTGTCAAAATCTTTGTCACCAATATTTATCGTTGCCATGGCAAGACTCAATATACATTTTCACGAACGATTCCGTCAATAGCCTAATTGAGATACCTTTACAAATGTGTAGCCGTTGGCTCTTAAGTACGAAATAATCTCCGGTAGAGCGTTGGCGGTTTGGGGTGCGTTTACGTCTCCATTCATATGCATCACAATTATTGATCCCGGCCGAACCCCGCTTTCAACCCTTTTGATTATCGATTGGGTGTTATTATTAAATGCGTCCCCTGAAGCCAAATCCCAACCGACAACGTCTAAACCGTAATCTTTTGCAAGTTTCAAATCACCTTCCCCGTAGCAGCCACCCGGAAATCTAAAAAGTTTCGGTTCTTTACCTGTAAGCTTAAACAAAATCTCCTGAGACAACTTGATTTCATTTTCTTTATCTGCTGAGTTTAAAAATGGAAGACCAAAACACCCGAGGGTAAATGCCGGGTGAGAATATGAATGATTCCCGATCTCAAAAAGTGGATTATTAGCTAAAGATTTCGTAACATCCGGATAATCTTTGGCCCAAAGACCTGATAAAAAAAGTGTGGCAGGAACTTTTTCTTTATTTAGTTCACCTATTACCGGCTGGTTATAGTATGATTTCACCCGACCATCCTTTAAGCTTTTATCCATTCCATAAGTCATACAGGCATCAAATGTCAGAGCTACCTGTTTTTTATCTCTTGCGCCGTGAGTAATTACCTGCCCCGACCCCGTTTGGTCACTCTCAGCGTTTTCGTCAATTCTCCCCGTCGAGTTCATAAAGAATATAAAAGTAGCACAAACAAGAATAATTGCAGAAGAAAGTAAAACTATTAACCAATATTTTTTCACTAACTAAATCTTATCAGATATTTTGCGGCTATTTGATATTAATCGGTTCGCCTTTAATCAAAGCAAAAGAAACTTTTTGGTGGGCCGAAGAAAGAATTCTCGCAAAGGTTGGTTGAGAAATCTTCATTTTTTTAGACGCCTTCCCTTGGTTGAATCCATCAACATCATGCAACTTCAGTGCTTCAAACTCATCATTTTGTAGAGTAACGCCGGTAAGACCCGCCTTTCGGGGGCCTTCCGGTCTATAACAACAGCAACATGGCCGCGAGCAGATTCTCCGCGGCAACTTTGGTCTTCCCATTTTGTTAGCAACAACCACACTTACAATCCTTTCCGCAATCACATTTTTCCCCACATTTACAATCTTTTCCACATTTGCAATCTTTGCCGCAATCACACCCTTTCTTTTCTTCTTTTTTGACTTTTTTGTCTGCCATTTTTTATCACCACCTTTCTACTTATTAATTATGAATATATATTCATAATTCCCATTTGTCAAGATGTTTGCTAGAATATTCTCTGTGGAGATTTTTCTGGCAGCATTCATAACAGGTCTTACTACCGGTGGCATTTCGTGCTTTGCAGTTCAAGGGAGCCTTCTTACCTCATCACTGGCGATTGAGGAAGAAACCAATGTTTCAAAAGACCTCCGGGCCCGGGCGTTGGTAGCTTTCCTGATTTCAAAATTGATCGCTTATACCGTTCTGGGGTTCATCTTGGGGATAGTCGGGTCAAAACTTTTGATTACTCCTAAAGTTCAGGGTTGGCTGCAAATTTTTATCGGTATTTATATGATCATCACCGCAGCTAATCTTATCGATCTCCACCCTTTTTTCAGACATTTTGTGATTACCCCTCCAAAATTCATATTTAAATTCCTGAGAAACCGGACCAAAGTTAAATCTTTTTTTACTCCGGTTATACTTGGGGCCTTAACTATACTTATCCCCTGCGGAGTTACTCAAGCCATGATGCTTTTGGCAATTTCTGCCGGAAACCCTATTATCTCCGCGTCGATTATGTTTGCTTTTATCCTGGGCACAAGTCCTGTTTTCTTTGTTATTGGAATGGCAGCTAATGAAATTTTTAAACGAAGGGCGCTTGCGGTTTTGGCTGCCCTTGTGGTAGCGATAATGGGAATTATTTCTATAAATAGTGGCCAGGTTCTACGAGGTTCCGTTAATACCATTCAGAACTACTGGTCTGTATTAACAGGGTCAAATCTGGTTATAAATTCTCCTACCAAGAACGGTGGAGTCCAAGAGGTGACGATCACGGCAACAACCGGATCTTATAAATCAAGTGTAAATACTCTCAAACTTGGTGTTCCTGTTCGAATAAGAATCGTTTCGAATAATGTGGCCGGGTGTACCCAGGCTTTTACAATTCCCGAACTTAATTATTTTAAAATACTTCCCCAAAACGGGACTGAAGTTGTTGAATTTACTCCGACAAAAATCGGTTTACTAATTTATACTTGCAGCATGGGAATGTACTCGGGGTCATTTAATGTGATTAAATAGCAAGATGAAAAAAATATATAAAATTTCTGGAATGAACTGCGCAAGTTGTGCGTCGATGATAGAACTTGACCTCGAAGACGCAGGAATTAAAGCCAAGTGTTCCTATCTGAAATCAATTCTGGAAATTGAAGGAAAGCATGACCCTAAAAAAGTAATTGAAACGGTTAAAAAATCAGGATACAGTATTATTTAACGATGTGCCCGATTTGTACAGTTACCGTTATCGCAGGGCTTGGAATTTCCCGGCTCCTTGGTATTGACGATCTGATTACCTCACTCTGGATCGGGGCATTCATTCTTTCATTTTCCTTTGTAACTGTCGATTGGCTTAAGAAACGAAAATGGTTTGCCAGTTTTAACAGTTCATCAGTTAAACAGTTCATCAGTCCGACCGTCATTGTTCTAATGTATCTCCTTGTCCTTATCCCCCTTAAACTTAACCATTCAATCGGAATTGCCCTTAACCGGATTTGGGGAATAGATAAAATTATTTTAGGAACATTTATAGGATCAATCATTTTTCTGGTTGGGGTTTGGGCAGACAAATATCAGAGAAGGAAATTTAAGAAGATCTTCTTCCCCTTCCAAAAAGTAGTGTTTCCTGTAACTGGTCTTGTGATTTTAAGTGTGATATTCTATTTCGTAACCAGAAAATGAAAGATTATAAAAGTTTACTGAGTAAAATCGAAAAAGTAACCAAGAAAAATGAGGTTGATCTTTCTTCCAGTGAAGACCTTTCCATCGCCATCATGAACCTCATTTCGATTGAGGAACATCTTTTCTTTACCGCCCAAAAAACCGAAAAACCTCAATACCTGGACATTCTCAATGAAGTCCGGACTATGCGGACAGAACTTCTAAAAAAGATCGTTAAAGATTATGAAGGAGAAGTTTGGTGTGTCAGTAAACATTTGCTGGCCGCGTCAATGAGACTAATGGAAGTCGGCACAAAGGAGGAAAAGAAAGGCAACAGAAAAGAAGCTTGGGAACTGTTCAAAAAATCCTTCAGGCTCTATTCTCTATTTTGGGCCATAAACCTTAAGGTAGTTGATATCGGAGATGTCCCAATGGATGATACTAATATCAATTTCATCGGGGATAAAGAAGCTAAAGTAACAGGAACCGCATCCCCTCTGGATAAACTTACAGAGATCTTCAAAAAAGCCGTGGATTGTTGCAAAGAATGACTGACTACTACATTTTCAGACACGGAGACACTACCCAATCAAGCAAAAGGTTGATTGGCATCTTTAGAAATAGCAATTCTTTCGATCTACCGGTATTGCCAAAAGGAATCCCTGCTCTTGAGAAAATTGGGAAATACCTGAAAGATGTACCCACCCAAAAGAATTTTGTTTCTCCGTTCATAAGGTGTATCGATTCAGCAAAAATTGTCAGCCGTATATCGGGAAAAAAATTTATAATTGATGACAGAATCCGGGAGTTGGAAAACAATGGCGAAAAATTCACAAATTTCAGGAGCCGAGTTGGTGATTTTATCACTGATCTGGAAAAAAATAATTATTCCGCTATTTCGATTTGCACCCACGGGGCTGTAATCGCAGCCTTAAAACATCTACTGACAAATGGAAAGTTTTGTTTTTTCCAGATAATTGATTATCCGGATCCGGGTAACTTGACTATCATCAAGAACGGTAAAATTGAAAAAATTAACTTTAATCTATAATCAATAATCTATAATCTTCCGATTGGTTCTTGGATCTTGTAATTTGTGGTTTATCCTTATACTCTCCCCCGAAGCATCATGGCATCAATTATTCTTTTAATGGAGAGGTAATTGGCTGCACGGCGATAGGAAATTCTTTTTTCTTTAACAATTTTATCAATATCCAAAAATGCTTTGGTTATTGTCTTTCTCAACTCTTCATTGACTCTTTCTTTAGTCCAATAATAACCGTCAAGATTTTGTACCCATTCAAAATAGGAAACTGTTACACCGCCGGAGTTGGCCAAAATATCAGGAATAACGTCTACGCCTTTTTCATGAAGGTAAACGTCAGCCTCCGTAGTTGTTGGACCGTTTGCCATTTCGATAACAGCTTCCGCGGATATTTTCTCCATATTTTCTTTTGTGATTGAATTTTCCAGTGCAGCCGGGACTAAAAACGTCACGGGGAGCTCTAAAAGCTTACCATTTGTTATTAATTTGGTCCCGGATTTTAATGGATAATCTTTGAACGATCTGCCTTTTTCTTTAAACTCTCCAAGTGTTTCAATATCCAAACCCTTCGGATTGTAAATTCCGGTTGATGAATCAGAAACTGCCACAACTTTGAATCCGAGCTGCTTCGCGATGCTCGCGAAGTAAAAGCCAACATTACCAAATCCCTGCACAGCTACAGTTGAAGTTTTGATATTGATTTTCTTAACTTTTGCATATGCTTCCAAAACATAAACCCCACCTTGTCCCGTTGCCTCAGTCCGGCCCAAAGATCCACCAAGTTCCAATGGTTTTCCTGTAAATGTGGCGGGGGCCTGCATTCCGATCTTTTTTTCATAAGTTTCAAGCATCCAGGACATAATTTGTCCGTCAGTGTTAACGTCAGGCGCCGGAACGTCTTTCCAGGGGCCGATATAAGGAGCGATCAATTTTGCATATTCAATCGAGAGATTCTTAAGCTCTTCAGAGGTCAACTTTGAAGGATCAACAATAATTCCACCCTTTCCCCCACCGTAGGGAATCCCGGCAACGGCACATTTAAGACTCATCAAAGTTGCGAGAGCTCTGACTTCGTCCTCACTAACATTTTGATGAAACCTTATTCCACCTTTGAAAGGTCCCCTGGCATCATTGTGTTCAATCCTAAAGGCCTGAAACACCTTTTTCTTGCTGTCTTTGCCCTTAATAGAAATTTTACCTTTGACGATTCTTTGAGGTGTCAGAACCGCGTCAATGGCTTTCTTAAACCTTTTCTTGTCGGAATAATCTTCTTCCAAAATAACAGAAGTATCCTTAATTTGATTTAGTGCTGCTTCCAACATCGTGTTCATATCTGGATATTATAATACAAAACTTAATAATTGCTGAAGATCTACATAAAGAATGCCATGGCAGAAATTAAAAGCATGCCTGATAACCAATAAATTTCCGATTTCTTCAGATCAAAATTTAATGAAAGGGATCTCGTCCAATTGTCCAAACTTTTCATATCGACAATATCTACAAGCTGGTCTACAGAAAGATGAAGAGCAAAAGAAAGGACCAATCCCTTTCCAAAAAGCGAGGCGGAAGAACTCATTATCCAAAACGTAAGAACCAGGAAAATCACTTGGAAAAAAATAGTATGAAAAACAAGCCCTCTTCTTTCACTTCTGGTCTCATATAGCAGTTCCATTATCCTGCGATATTCCTTTTTGCCCCACAAAAAGCTTATTCTTTGGGATGTAAGTTCCTGGGGACACATAAATAAAACATATATCAGGTGGTCCAAATCGGGCATTAAAACCCCAACTGCTCCACCTAGCCAAAATGGCCAATAACTTAGAGTCAAAAAATGTTTAAAAAGTGATATTAGGACGAAGAAAAAAACCCAGAAGGAAAAATGTATAAAAAGGTCACGTCGCATGGCAGTAATTAATTTATTCTAACACGTACGGAGTCCTATTTTTTCGCTTTCGCTTCCTGCTTCAGTTGAGAAAGCTTCCACATAAACAATCTTCCCTTGGACCTCGCATTCTCTGCATCTTTTACGAAACTCCTGGCCTTCTCAAGCAAAATTCTAGGGGTTTCCTTGGCCAGTTTCATATAAAGAGACTTGTGAGCCATATCCCCCAGCTCTTCAGCCAGATCATAAGCGTATTTTTGAAATTCTCTGCTGACGTATTTGTCCGTATCGTCAAGTTTATATTTACTTAAGACGTCACCTATTGAAGTAAGTGGTTTGTTTCCTTGCATATTTTTTCTATTATTCCGTCGAGAATTTTCTTTTCTTCTTCCGAAAAATCCTGAAGTACATATTCTTCCCCGGAGGTTCTGTCATTCGGATTTCTGCTATCCACTCCCACTCTAATTCTCCAGAAATCTTTTGCCCCTAATTCAATTTCGACAGAATTAACGCCGTTGTGAACCTTTGGCCCTACTCCAAACTGGATTTTATATGAGCCGAGAGGAATATCAAGATCGTCATGAATAATATAAAGGTCGGATAAATCGGGTTTGTATTTATCAACAATTTTTTTCACAAAACTTCCTGAGTCGTTCATGAAGGTGTCCGATTTTCTGACAACAACACCCACAGGAAGTTTCATTTTCTGAAGCTCATCAGCCACCAAAAAACCAGCATTATGCCGGGTGTTTTTATACCTCTCCCCTGGGTTACCTAACCCTATGATTAGTTTCATATAGTCATCTTAAAACAAGATGTCGCTTTCGACATTTTGTTTGGCAAGCATAGAATTCCTATATACCGAACTCAAAAATAATTGATGCAAGTCTGTCATCTTGCTTTGAGTTCGCTATAACTTACACCTTTTTTAATAAATTCTCAGCAACTTTTCCAAGCACCGGAACTTTCCACATTTCTCCTTGCCAAGCCTTGTAAATCAAGACCAGCCAAAGGACAAAGCTGACAATACCGATAAGTGCTGATAAAGGAAAGAGAATAATTGTTATTCCGAGCACCCACTGCAAAACAAACATAACGATAAATACAACTGTAGATTGCATTGCGTGGAATTTAACAAAAGGGTCTTTACTTGTAACCAGGAAAAATATTCCCGTAACAGGACCCAAAACATAAGCTAGTGCTCCCGCTGTTTCTTTTTTAAGTCCCAAATCTTTTTCTGCCATATATACTCACCCTCTTTCCACACTTCTATCTTTTCACAGTAATGATACTTTGGTCAAGGACAATTTGATTTAGATGATTCTTATGTCTATAATCACGAGCCTAGACACCGGAGTGTCTAATCGAATGAGCAGTACCTAGAATGGAAGACCGCTAAGTGGTCGGAAAGAAAAGGTTAAAGTGAACATTAACAGTTTTGATACCGAGTTACTCGATCTGGAGTGGAAGGAAAAAGTGGGACGCCTGAATGGTATATTAATGTCATTCCTTCTTCCCCAAAGTATATATACCAAATTTTGGGAGGCTGACATTACTGAACTCGGTGTTCAGCCTATAAAATTCGGCAAACTTTGGTGGGGCTGTTTTGGGAAGACTAATGGGGAAAAACGTCTCTTAATATTGGAATTTCCAGGAGGCGAATATATCAATCCGGGCGAAGAATGGTATTTCCAAGTAGCGACTCCACCTGGACGACCCGGAATCCCAATGACAATTCTTGTAGACAATGATGGTGAAATCGTGCCAGATCTTTACTATCCCAAACATGCCAAAATCAAGATTCTGCCCATCTCACCATTCGACTGGAATGGATATGCCTGGCATATCCATTATCCTGCTATCGCTTTGCAGTTTCTTGGTGGTAATTGTAAACGTTCCCGCCAAGCTATCAATCGATGGCAAGCATATCTCATCAGGAATCGGGTTAAGTAGTCTAAACAAATAAGCTGTGGTGCTTTTGAAACTCCGGCACCAGTACCACAGCTTTTTCTTTTTTAATAAAACTTCTGTAATTTAAAAAGATCGTGAAGTTCACTCACAGTGGTTGCATCCTTGGCACTTTTATCATCACGGAACTGGATAAGACGGGGAAATCTTAAAGCCAATCCCGCTGTGTGTTTTGGGCTAACTGTTATCTCATCCGCCGCGAGTTCAACCATAACCTCCGGTTCCACCCAAAAATCGGGGTACAAATCTTTATTAACCTCATATTCTTTCGGTTTTTCCCTCACCTGAAGTTTTGACAGCCTCTTTTTAAGCTCCCTAAATTGTTCATCTGTGAGCCCCGTCCCCACCTTGGTTACAGTCTTAAATTTGTCTCCATCGGCAACTCCCGCCAAAAATTGACCCATTCCAAACCCGACTCTTTTCCCTTTACCTACCGTATAGCCCATGACCACGCAGTCAACTGTATCGGCCAGGCGGCCTTCTCTCCCCTCTTCTTCCTTCATCTTCACCCAATTCCAACCGGCCCGGCCTGAAACATAAAATCCGTTTGCTTTTTTTACAACAACTCCTTCAAGTCCCATTCTTAAATATTTCTGATGCATCTTTTTTATAACTTCAGGATCCTTCGTAACCGTATTCTCGTCAATCCGCAATAAACTTCCGCTTATAACAGCCTTTTTAAGTTCCTCTCTCCTTTTAACGTATGGTTCCCCGATCATGCTGCGGCCATCGACAAGAACAATGTCAAAAACTTGGAACTGAAGCGGTATTTCTGAAGCGTTCTTGGCAATATCGTGTTTTCTTCTCCTCTGGATAGTTTTCTGAAAATCCAAAAATTTCTCGCGTTTTTCGTCTACTCCAATTGCTTCCGAGTCTAATATCGCTTCACCAGCGTTAATAAATTTACCGACGGAAAGAAGTTCCGGAAATGTATTTATATCTATCGAATTCATATTTCTGGTGAAGATTTTTACAAGGTTATCTTTTTTGCGGTAGTGAATAAAAATACGAAGTCCGTCGAATTTAGGCTCAACCGAAACTTCTCCCATCTTCTTGATCATTTCGGTCGTGGAATTAAGGCGCTGCGCCAGCATCGGGACAACCGGTACACCAATTTGCGGTTTGGCACTTTTAAGATTCCCTTCTTTGACTAACTTTGCAATATAACCAATATCAGGTCTGATATTGTAGGCTGCTTCAATCTCCGCCTCAACCTTTTTGTCACTTTTCGCCAAAGCATCAATTACTGTTTTTTCGGAAAAGCCAAGTCTAAGCCGTCCAACCGGAATTCTGGAAACAAAGCGTGCTGAGAGCGGATCAAGACATTTGAGAAGATCCGCCATTTTATCGATTTTATTATCTTGGCTACCTGCACCGCTGTCTTTGGCAATTTCTAAGAGTCTTTCGTAAACATCCGTCACAGAAAGATTTTTACCCGAAACCTTAGACTTAATACCTAATTCCTGCGTAACCGATCCGATATCCCCGACTTTCTTAAATAAACCCAGAACTTCGGCCGGCGTTTTTTGATAGGCTACAGCAAGCGTCCTAACCATCATTTTTTCTGCCAAATTCAAAAGAACCCCTTCATAGTTCGGAGCCAAAACGCCCAAAGACAAATAAACCACTTTATCTATCTCTGACGCTGTCGATTCTTTAAAAAGCCCTGTCAAAATTTTGGTAATTTCAAGCCGTGAAGAAGTCGCTTCCAACTTTTCTAAATATGAAGCCAATTCCCTAAATTGCATACCCTATTATATATCTAAAAATTACTGGGTGGGGCATCTCAAATTTATTATCTTTAGAGAGCGACTGTGACCGATTATACTCCTCTGTGAGCAAGATATGAAGAAAAGAAGAAGTAAGCAAAAGCCACTGCCCCAATAAACATTAAACCAAAAATTACAGACAGAATGCCACTCCACTCTTCGTGGACCACCTTGTTTATTCCCTCCCCAAGAAGTGTAAAACCGAAAAGGCTTGGCAAAACTAAAATCATATATAAAAACTGTGGATCTAGAGTATTCATTTACGTTATAAACGAAATTTATTTATTCGCAATTACATATTTACTCGCCTTCGTACTGCCTTGTTTTTTCAGAATTCCTTTATCGAGCAGGTCTCTTAATTCTCTTAATATAGTATCTTCGGAAACCATGGAAAGAACTTTCTTAAGTTCATTCATCCCGCCAGAACCTTGATCGGAAATATATTCAATCAGTCTCATCTGCCTCTCAGTTAAAGCGACCTGCTCTCCAAACTTAACTTTGAGTCGGGAATCAACTGAAAGTTTTCTGACTTTATCTTTGATTTTGGTTAGTTCTATGGCAACTACTCCCGTAAAGTACTCAAGCCAGGGGGTAATCTCCCTGTTGCCGATATTCGGAGACTGTCTATCAACCTCACTCAGGGCGTCATAGTATGCAGACGGATCTTCGTCAAAATGCTCCTCCAGTGAGAAGAAGTTCTTAATGTTATACCCCTCCCGCATCAAAATTAGTGAACAAAAAGCCCTTACCGTTCTGCCGTTTCCTTCCACAAACGGATGAATTGCAACCAATATATAATGAGCGATTCCGGCTCTTAGAATCGGATGAATTTCGCGGGCAGTGGCATCGTTCAACCACTCAAAAAAATCGTCGATTAGATAGGGAACCTCATGAGAAGGTGGCGGCTGGAAGATAACTTTACCGGTCCCCTCTTCTTTAATCACAACTTCCGTAGTTCTGAAAACACCAATCTTTTCAGGCATAACAATTCTATCAACTGTTGCTCTATGAATATCTTTAAGCATGTTGGGGTCATAGCCCCCCCGCTTTACCGCCAATTCGTCCAATAACTGCATTACGTTTCTATAGTTGACTACTTCCTGAATATCGCGGGCCCTGGCATAAACTTCCTCTCCCTCAAGAATTTTTTTGGTTTGATAAAGCGTTAAATCATTTCCCTCGATGTGGGTGCCGTGGTGGATCGTTCTAACCTGAGCATCCGATTGAAATTGTTTTGCGAATGAGGGCACCAGTGGGGCGTTTTCGATAACTTCCTTGCTCGCCTCAATCGAGCCGACATTTTTTAGAATTGTATTGGAGATTATATACTTCGGGGCATACATATTATCTTTATATTAACGCAAAACTTGCGGAGAATACAAGGGTAACTAAACTATATTCAAAATCCCCGGAATTGAGAGCGCTAAATCATCAGCGTTATAGTAAACACCAACCTTCTCAAATAAATTATCCGCCGATTTTTTAACTATATATGATGCGGCGCAAGCAGCCAAAAACGGATCGTTCTTGGCCAAAAGCGCTACAGTTAAACCAGCTTGAACATCACCCGTTCCTCCTTTGGTTAAACCGGCATTTCCACCTTCAACCCTCATGCATCTTTGCGGCGAACAAACCAAAGTAGTTACACCTTTAAGAACTATTGTGCAATCAAATTTTTTCGCAACCTTACTTATCTCCAAACTCCCAAAAAGCATTTCGTACTCTTTTTGATTCGGTGTAAGAATGGCGCCCTTGGGAATCCATGCCGTATCAATGGTCTGCAAACTTCCGGCGTCTATTACCCATTTTTTATTTGGATATTTCAGAAGAAACTTTTTTGTAATTTCTTTAGTCTCTTTCCAAGTTGCGTCCCCCGCTTCTTTCGAATAACGCATCATTCCGTTTCCGATTAAAATTGCATCAGATTTATTTACATATTCATCAATTTCTTCCCAAGGAACCCAGATGAATGACGATAGTTTAGATTTGATTTTTTCTGCAACTTTCCCGATAGAAGGCTCAGGCGAAGTAAAAAACACCATATCTACAATTCTGGAGGCGGTGGTTAACGCCAAAAGTGGCGCGCCATGGAAAAGTTTTGATCCTCCAATAATGGTTACCAACCCGTTTTGGCCTTTTGAGGAATCGATCGGAGATTTATAGAGCGACGACAATTCTTTCGGGTCAAACAGCTGTTCAATCATGTGAGATCAATCATCTTTAGCTCCGCCCATGGGGGTTGAATCCAAATGTCCCAAACTATCCCGCATGTGTTTCAAATCGACGTGTAGACCTGTATGGACACTAAGTTCCGCTTGTTTGAGCAGTTCCTCTCTTCGTCCGACAGGAATATCTGACGGTATGCCACGATTCTCTTTCGCTGAACGAACTTGTTCTGCAAGCAAAACTTTTGAGTATTCTTCCCGCACCCCAAAATCGGCCTGCTCAAGTGTCAATTCAAAATCTTTTCTGGCTGCATCTTTTATCTCTGACATAATCTTATATCTGACATAATCTTATAAGAGTATTTTAAGCCCCAAGTTCAATTTTTTCCACTTTTTTCAATTTATTTACAAAGTGGGGATCGGCCGTTGTGATTATAGTTTGTTGATTCTTCGTAATTTCCATTACCACATCTCTGTGTTCGGGATCCAGTTCAGAAAAAATATCGTCAAGAAGAAGGGTTGGCCTTTCCCCAGATTTTGCCTCAATGAAATCAAGTTCCGCTATTTTTAGCCACAAGACTGCCATTCTCTGTTCTCCTCTACTTCCATACGCAGCCAGTTCCCTGCTCTTAGATTCATCATTTGTCTTTTTATCTTTTGAGATCTTAAAAATAAAATCATCACGATGGGGCCCCACAAGAGTAGTTGCCGCTGCGATTTCTTCTTCTCTGTATTGCTGGAGTCTCCCCTCACTTATTATTGATTTGTCGTAAAATAGTTTGTAAGTCAAAGATTGGACACCCGGTCTTGAATTTACATATTCGATAAATTCTTCACGCTTTTGAGAAATATAATCACCATTTTTAATTAATAACTGGTTCCAAAAAAGAAGTTGAGACCGGGATATTCCCTCCTCACGGATCCGAAAAAGAAGCCTGTTTCTTTGTCTGACACCTTTTTCGTAGGAAAGGATGCTCCGCCTATATTCCCTATCAACTTGGGACAGAACCGTATCTAAGAACTTTCGCCTTAGAGAAGGAGACTCCGTCACCAAGTCCATATCCCAAGGTCCGAAAAGGACAACTTTGAAGTTTCCCGTAAAGTCGATTAACCGTTTTGATACTCCATTTAACATAAGTTTCTTCCGTGCCACTTTTTCCGGAAGTTCTGCTCCTATATCGATTAATCCACGCGTTATTACACTCTCCAAAACAGTCTCGTTGGAAAGGAGTCCTTTAATACGTGCCAAGTCTTTTTCATAGTTGATCATTTCCTCTTCTACCCTGGCTTTAAAACTTCTGCCGGTAGATAGAAGAAAAAAGCTTTCAAGGATATTTGTCTTCCCTGAGGCATTGGGACCGATAATAAGGGTTACTTCATCGGAAAACTCTAAAACTTTTGTCTTAAAGTTTCTAAAATCAGAAAGTTTTACGGCCTTAATCATTAGCTGAAGTATACCTCACTTTTCCATCTTATTGATGAATTTATTAGACAAATAAGTGACTCCGTAATATAGACCTATTAACACGACGGTTAAGACAAAAAGTCCCAAAACGGTAAAATCAAGATATTTCTTGAAGTTGCTGACCGTACTTCCGAAGTAGTAACCTACTGCGATAAGAATTAATGATTTGGGAAGTGTAGCCAAAAAATTAAACCAGAGAAATTCTTTTAGAGGTATTTCGGCGGACCCCGCAGCAAAGAGAATGATCCCTCCAACAGCATGAGAAAGTTTGCCAAAAAAGAGAAATGGGCCTTTTCTTTTTTTAATCGCCGTCTCAAGTTTACGGACAATTTTCATATCTATACTGAAAAAATTCAACACTCCCTTGTAAGTCTTATTAAGCCACCATCTCCCGGCTGAGTAATATACAAAATCCCCTACCAAATCTCCTGAAACAATAGTCAAATAAGTTGGTATAAAGTCCATAAAGCCCAAAGACACCAAAAATCCGGCTATGATTGTTACAATTGGCCCTTCAACAACAACGAGAGGAAAAAGAATCAGATAGCTGTATGTAAAAAGCAATTTAAATATTTCTGAAGTTTGTATCATTGTTATCTATCATTATACTTGGCAAACCGGACAGAAGTAAGTTCCTCTGCCACCCAGAAAGAATTTTTTGATTACAGATTTGTGGCAATTCTCGCAGGGTTCGCCTTCATGCCCGTAAACCAGAGTGTGGTTTTGATATTCCCCTTCTGTGCCATCAGGAGTAACAAAAGCCAGCTCGCTGGCTCCCCCATACTTCAATCCCGCCTTAAGAACTGTTATTACAGCATCATACAAATTTTTTTGTTCCTTTTCTGTAAGAGTGTTCGCTTTTCGTTTCGGATTGATCCGGGCGAGCCAAAGCGCATCGTTTGCATAGATGTTTCCTACTCCCCCCATTTTGGTTTGATCCATCAAAACAATTTTAATTGGCCTACCTGATTTTGAAAGAATTTGACTAAATAGATCGATGTTCAAATTTTTTCCGGTAAAAGTATCCGTAACCGGCGGCTCGGGACCTAACTTAACTATGAATTTCTCTTTCGCAACATCCTCCGTTTTTTCTATCCTAATCCACCCAAATCTCCTGACATCGTTGTAATAAAGTTTTCCACCCCGATCGAGATCAAAGATAACCAATGTGTGTGGTCCGGGAACTCCTCCGGTTACTTTACTTGATAGTCTTGAAGGATTTTTTAAATTCGGGCCTCTATAGATATACTGTCCGGTAAGTTTTACGTGAGTAAGAATCGAGTAGTCATTTGCAAGGTCGATGACCGAGACTTTACCAAAACGTCTGGTGTCGATTATTTTTGCATCAATTATTTTTGTTTCATCCCCTTGGAAAGTTTTCCTGTTTTTTACCTCGACCGACACGATCTTGTGCCCAACAAGATATTTTTTCAGCTGCAGACGCATTGTTTCTACCTCAGGAAGCTCCGGCATAGAGCTATTATATTACAAAGAAAAATTCCGGGTGCATATTTACCGAACTTAAACGTGGTTATCCTTATATAAACGATATGCAATAATGGAGGCGGTAATTAAAAACGCAACAAATATGGCCTTAAACGAATCCGGAATAAAAAGAACATTGTTTGATAGTTGTTTTATATCACCAATCCAAGGCAAAAATTCGTCAAGAACAAACCCCACCCCAATTCCATATAGTGCTGCAAACAAATAATGGTGCTTTTTTGTACCAAGACCAATTGCAAAAAAACCTGTTATCAATATCAAAATATTGCCATAAACAAAATGGTGGAGTCTATACCCTCCAAATTGCGCAAATAGCCAAAAAGGCAGTGACTTTCTAATCAATATCAAATAGGTTACCAACCTTGAAACAAGAGTAACCCCCACGACTCCTGAGATGATTAAAATCAACGGAATTATGTCAGACGGAATTTTTCTTTTTGCCATCTAGAGAATGCTAAACACACCTTTTGCTAAACATAAACTAAATACAGTCGAAAAAAACATTGACACAAGAAGTAGTAAATATCTATATTTGTAATTGGCAAACAGCAACCTTACAGTAAGTGCGGCAAATATCGTTCCCCCGATTAGGGCTATAACCATTACAGCCGCCATTTTCCCAAAATGTTTGTATTTTTTTAGATATCGGCCTTCCTTTTTCTCTTCTCTCTCTTCAACTTCCTTAATAAAGTGGAAAAAATCTTCATGACTAAACAGGTATAAGAATATAAAGGATGTCAAAACTCCGAAGATAAAAGGACCCAAAAAGGCCTCTGTGATGTCGGTTCCTATTACGAATTTAAAGAAAACAAACTTTGATACCAATAAATATCCTATGATAACGAGCAAGGTTTGTATATGAATTGGTCTTATAAACCCCTTTTTCTTACGCACTGAGCGCAATTTATTATTGATTCTTCTTTTTGACATATCAGAAAATAAGTTTGATAAATCCTTTCGCAAAAGCAACCATGATTAATGTCGGAATAAGTATTGAAATAAAAGCGATTAAATATCGGTTTTCGTCATCAGAGAATAAAAATCTGATTGTCAACGCCAAAAAAATAGGTCCCCCTGCCGCACTGACAAACATGCAGGCTATAATTTTCCCATAGTGGGCAAACCTACCCAAATATTTGTTTTCATTTTTTTCCTCCTCCTTCTCAAGATTGGCTATAAAGTGGAAAAAGTCTTTATGACTAAACAGATATAAAAACGCAAAACTTGATAATGTTCCAAAAATGAGCGGCACAAAGAAAGAAATATAAATATTTGGATGAGCCACTGACGTCACAAAAATATAATTCGAAAGAATAAAATAAACAGCAAGAGCCACTACCGCCTGAAGATGAATCAATCTAAAAAAACCTTTCCTGATTTTAAACCTCCTTTTGGGCATAAGTACTTACAAATTGTAACATTTCTTTCTCAAACCTTTCTTTAGAAAACCTTTCAGCGTTTTTGACAAGTCTTTCCTTACTCCATTTTGTCTTCTCAACTTTCTTAATAGCATCTCCAAGAGTTTTTTCCGAAATTTCATTAACCAACTCTCCGGTCTCCCCATCAATAACTGACTCTTTAAACCCTCCACCGTTAAAAGCAATAACCGGAGTTCCTGCAGCTTGGGATTCAACAACAGTCATACCGAAATCTTCATCACGGGCTAAAGCAATGAGCCCTTTGGCCTTCCCCAATATTTGAAAAAGTCCAGAGTCCTTTACTCTTCCTAAAAGTTCGATGTTCCCACCGGAAAGTTTCTTCAGTCTTCTTTCCACCTCCGAAAACCCATGAGACTCACCGACTATCTTCAATCGAAAATCCAATTTTTTGGCAAGTTTCGCCGTCTCCTCAATCCCCTTTGCCCCGACGAGTCTTGAAACGATCAAAAAGTAGTTTTCTTTGACAAGATTCTTCGTGGCTTTTTCTATTCCGGCTACATCGACCGGAGGATAAATCACGGTTGAATCCCTGCGGTAAAATTTTTCTATTCTTGCCTGGACATTTTTTGAGTTTGCTATGAAATAATCGATTTGTTGAGCGGTTCTAAAATCAAACATTCTCATAAAATGTCCGACAACTGTGGAGTAAATTTTCACCGGCCAGTATTTTGTAAAACCTACAGAAGTTTCATAGCCATAGAGCCATCGTGGGGGTGTATGACAATAATCAATAACGCGTGTTTTGGGCCCAACCTTAAATCCTCTGGTTATGTACCAGCTTGAGGAAGTTATAACCAAATCATAAGCAGATAAATCAAAACTACCCCAAATCGCAGGAATCAAAAATCGTAAAGGTGAATAGAGGTTCCCTATTTTGAGAACCGGCGCAAATTTACTTTCAATAATTTTTTTACCTTTAAACTCCTTGTCGGCAGTGGAATTTTTTACCCTAAAGGCGGTGTAGATCGGTGCATCAGGAAACATTTCCGACAACGTCAGCAGAACCCTTTCCGCCCCCCCGAATTCTTTAATATAATCATGCACCAACGCGACCTTTATTGTTTTCATTAAAATAGTGTTGCCTGTTTCTCGCCGTCAATTTCTTTTCCGACCTTTACAATTCTTTCTGTCAGTGTCTTAAAACCGAACTTTTGGAAAAGATTTAATACCTCAAGACTGTCGATTTTCCACTTTTTCATTTCTTCATAATTGACTTCTATCGGCACATCCCGGACGATTGTGGCGAGTCTATGGAACAGTTTTGCATCATCTTTCTTAGACTCCAATTTTTGCCTAACATTAGGATCAATATCATTTAAATGAGCATAAATATTATTAATACTTTTGTATTTCTCCAAAAGCTTCTCAGCTGTCTTTGGCCCAATTCCGAGAACACCCGGGTAGTTATCTGATGGGTCTCCTACCAGGGCTTTGTAATCAGGAATTTCGTCGGCGGGTACACCCATTCTTTCTTTTGCTTCTGTCTCCCCGTAAAGCTTGGCATTAGTAAGTCCTACTACCGGCATGTAGAGTTTTATATTCTTTTTATCATCGATCAGCTGAAGAATATCCCTGTCCCCCGTCACGATTACGACATCTCCTTTTGATTTGTCCGCAATTGTTCCGATTACGTCATCCGCTTCAAAACCCGGCATTGAATAAATAGGAACTTTGACAGCTTTGAAAAAATCACGGGCTTTGGCAAATTGAGAAGAAAGATCGTCCGCCGTAGGAGGCCTTTGAGATTGGTATTCCTTAAACTCCTTATGTCGAAAGGTTGGCTCCTTTTCATCAAAAGCTACAGCGATTGCATCAGGCTTAAGATCCTGCACTACACGCAGAAACATTGAGACAAGCCCGTAGACTGCATTAATCGGCTCTCCGCTCGTTGTGGTAAGCGGCGGCATGGCATGGAAAGCCCGGTGAAGAATAGCGTTTCCGTCTATAAGAACCAGTTTAGACATTATGAGGATATTTTAACCCAACTCAGGTTTAATCCCAAATTATTGGTACTTTGTACCTACAATTTTTTCGAAGTCGTCTCTATCAAGAGTTTCCTTTTCGAGAAGTGCCTCGCTGACTTTGTCGAGCAATTTTCTTTTCTCTTTAACCATTTTCGAGGCCAATTTATAACCGGTATCCAAAATCTTTTTGACTTCCGTATCAATTTTTTCCATAAAGGCCGGAGAATTTTGAGCTTGTTCATACCATTCCATCTGGCCAAAATCCCCCATTCCCATATCAGGGCCGAGATTAATCGGACCAATGTCGCTCATTCCAAATTCGACAACCATCGCCTTGGCAATTTTTGTGGCTTGAGCAATATCGTTTGCCGCGCCACTTGTCATTTCGTTAAATACAATTTGTTCGGCTGCCCTTCCACCGAGCATGGCTGCGATCTGTTCGAGAAGTCTGGATTTTGTCTCATGAGTTCTATCCCCAACGGGTGGAATCAAGGTGTGTCCTAAGCTCATTCCACGGGCAACAATTGAGATTCTATGGACCGGGTCCATATTTTTCAGGAAATGTGTAACGATTGCGTGTCCGGCTTCATGATAGGCAGTGATTTTTTTATCCTCATCGCTTTGGAGTCTCTTTTTAGCAGGTCCCAGCTTAACCTTGGTAGAAGATTCTTCAAGATCGGCCATTGAAATCTCGTTATGATTATCTCTTGCAGCTCCAATTGCAGCCTCATTTAACATATTTTCGAGGTCGGCGCCCGAAAATCCTACTGTTCTATCCGCAACTTTACTCCAATCGACTCCTTTGGCAAATTTCTTGCCACGGGCGTGGATATGAAGAATGGCAAGTCTGCCTTCCTTATCCGGCATGTCGAGCACAATTCTTCTGTCAAAACGTCCGGGTCGAAGAAGCGCCGGGTCAAGTAGATCCCCCCTATTTGTTGCTGCAATCACAATTACATTATCATTTGGTGTAAAACCGTCCATTTCGACAAGGATCTGATTCAAAGTTTGTTCCCTTTCATCATGTCCTCCCATTAAGCCCTTGCCTCTCTGGCGTCCGATTGCATCTATTTCATCAATGAAAATTATGGAAGGAGCCGCGGCTTTGGCCTGAGCAAAAAGATCGCGGGCGCGACTCGCACCTACTCCAACGAGCATCTCCATAAACTCGCTTCCGGCCATCGAGAAAAACGGCACCCCGGCTTCTCCTGCAACGGCTTTTGCCAGAAGAGTCTTACCGACCCCTGAAGGCCCAACCAAAAGGGCACCTTTGGGGGTTCTGGCACCGATTTTCCTGTATTTTGCAGGATTTTTCAGAAAGTCCACCAGTTCTTCCAGTTCTTTTTTAGCATCATCAACTCCGGCAACATCGGCGAAAGTAACATCCTGTCTCCCTTTGGCAAAGAGTTTGGCCCGGCTTCTTCCAAAAGAAAAAATATCTTGTGCCCCTTTATTCTGAGCCCGCATAATAAAATAAAAGAAAGCTACCATGAGAATAATCGGCAAAATTATTCCGGCGGCATCCCCAACGACCTTGGCCAAAGATTGATCTACAACTTCATACTGAACGTTCGACGGATCGATTCCGTAATTTTTCAGAAGATCGGAAAAATTTACTGTACTTTCCTCAGTCGAAGTTTTTACGCTTCCGTCTTTATAGGTTATGTTCAAATTCGTGCCATCAACCGAGACTTTATTGACCTTACCCGCCTTTATATCAGTCATCAGCTGGGAGATATTCTCCTTAGTTGAATTTCCAATTGTCTGGAATGCGGCAATTACTCCCGGAATTACGAAGAAAATAACCAGAATAATAAGGGCAATCGTCCAAAGATTGATCTTCAACTTGAACTGGAATTGCTTCTTGCCTTTCACCGGCCTCTTGCCGGAATCTTGATTAAATATCTTTGTTGGGTCCATACGAGTGACTATTATATAGTTTATCTTACCTTCGTTCCATTAGGAACCTTTTTTGGAAGTTTGAAAAGAACTGTTGGGGTTTCTTCGTCTTCCGAGGGAACTGCCATTATCATCATTACTTCTGAAAGTTCATGTTCCGGACCGATCTTTTTGGGTTCCAGATTCACCACAAAAGGAAATTGTTTACCTTCCAAGTCTTCAGGTTTAAAAAATTTCATTATTCCGGAAAAAGCCTTCTTTTTTCCTATTTCCGGGCCTAAATCAACTTCCATTCTGATTACCCAATGGCTCCACTCCGGTACATCGGCTTTTGTAACTGTGCCCATTCTAATATCGACAGCTGAAAACTCGTTGAACGTTACAGTATCCATTTATCCAAAGTAGTTAATCTTCATTGCCCTTTTGACTTTCTTCATGGTTTCTTTTGCCACTTCCCCGGCTTTCGCCGTTCCATCCTTTAGGATTTGGTCAAGAATTTCATCTTTACCCTCAAATTCCCCTCTTTTCTCCCTAATCGGAGCCAGAAAACTGTTAAGAGCCACAAACAGTTTTTCCTTAACTTCGATGTCGCCCACTTTTCCACTTCTATATCTGATTTTAAGATCTTCCACTTCGGCTAAATCCGGATTAAAAACATCATGATAGGTAAACACAGGATTACCATCAACTTTACCGGGATCGGTTGGGTGGACACGATTCGGGTCTGTGTACATACTCATAACTTTCTTTTTAAGTTCTTCTTCTGTGTCGGATAAATAAATTGCATTTCCCAAACTTTTACCCATCTTGATGCTACCGTCGATTCCGGGAAGCCTTTTAACTTCCCCTAGAAGTGCTTCAGGTTCAACAAATACTTCACCATACAAAGAGTTGAACTTTCTGACAATTTCGCGGGTCTGCTCAATCATTGGAAGTTGATCCTCTCCGACAGGAACCAGATTGGCATTGAAAATAGTTATGTCGGCTGCTTGTGAGACCGGATACATTGCAAAACCCGCCGGAATGTTTTGACCAAAACCTTTTTGCTTAATTTCATCCTTAACTGTGGGGTTTCTAAGTACTCTTTCAAGGGTTACCAGATTCAAATAAAAAACTGTAAGCTCGGCGATCTCCGGAATCATAGATTGTATCAGAATGGTTGTCCTTTTGGGGTCGATTCCGATAGAAAGATAGTCCAGAAGCACTTCTTTTACGTTTTTCCTGACCTTTTCGGGATTTTCAAAGTTGTCTGTTAAAGCTTGTACATCGGCAATCATCACAAATTGATCATAGGAATCCTGAAGCTTTACTCTGTTTTTCAAGCTCCCAACAAAGTGTCCCAGGTGCATTCTGCCTGTGGGCCTGTCGCCGGTTAAAATCCTTTTTCTGTCCATATGTATATTCTAACAAAAAATCCGCCAAAAAGGCGGATTGGTGTCAGGGGCGGGAGTCGGACCCGCGACCTCGGCGTTATGAATGCCGCGCTCTTACCAACTGAGCTACCCTGACGTAGCCGTATTTTACCATTTTGCTAGCGAAATGGCCAAGCTCGCTCATCATTTTTACAGACTTTTTGTGCTATAATAGCCTCGTTAGTCTATATGCGGGGTAGTGTACGGCTGCACGTGAGGCTCATAATCTCGCAGGCTGGGTTCAACTCCCAGCCCCGCAACATAATAAGTTAGTTTTGCATTACTTCATGGAATAATTTAAAAACACACCCATAGTGTGTTATAATCTCCAACTGTGTCAGCAGAAATAGTACGAATACCCGAGGCGGAAGAGGATATTAAAATGTATATTTTTAACGTCCTTGTAGGGACGAGGGCATGCGACGGCAGATGTCCTTGTTGCATCTCCGGGATGACTCCCCCGCGCGGCATGACATCTCTCAAAGAAGAACCAATTAATTGGGAACGTTTTGACAGATCTCTAACTTATGCCAAAGATTGGCAGGCCGAAACCGAAATGCTTACCGGAAAGGGTGAGCCGTTGCTTTTCCCCAATCAAATTACAGAATATCTCAGGAGGACAAAAGAATTTGAGGAAAAAACAGGTTTCAGCTTTAAAACAAAAGAAATACAAACTAACGGTATCAAAATCGGGCAAAAACCTGAAGTTTACAATCCCCTTCTTAAGGAGTGGAAAGCTCTGGAATTAACTACGGTATCTATTTCTATAGTACATTATGAGGAAGAACCGAACCGCAAATTTTACATCCCTTACGAAAAGTCATATATAGACCTTCCAAAACTAGTCGACCGATTGCACGATAATGGACTTCGAGCCAGACTTTCGTGTATTTTTATAAAAGATCATATAGACTCAGCCCAAAAGGTTGTTGAACTCATTGACTATTCCAGACAACACCAAGTTGACGAGCTGACAATCCGTTCAATGTCGAAGCCGGATAACTCAGAAAACCAGGCAATATATAAATGGGTTACCGAAAACGAGATTCCACAAGAGCAAAAACAGCTAATCACAGCCAAAATGTGGAGAATTGGCGAACCAAAAACTGTTTATCCCTGGGGAGCAATAGTGTTTGATATAAAAGGCCAAAATGTCTGTCTGACCAACTGTATTTCACCGGATAATCTTCCCGGAACCCACCGCCTTTTGGTTTTCTTTCCACAAGGTGATATAGCCACCGGTTGGACTGAGGATGCAAAACTTCTCCCCTAAACCCCCCACTTTCAAAACTTCAATTAAATAAAATTAAAATAAGAAGGTTTTGGCTCTCAGCACAAATCGTTTCTTCTACAAAGTCAAACTATAAGACATTTATCACGGGGTAAATAACTTTATCCACTTTTTCCAATTAGGATCGGGAAGAGCATCCTGATCTTCCGGTATTTGAGGGGCAAGTTTTCTAAGAATTTCAGGGTCGGGCAAAACTACTATTGCCTCCCCCGGTTTGACAAGACCGAGTTTATCCCTGATTTGTTTTTCAATATACGCGTCGCCTTGTGTCTGGGCTATCTGAGCCTCAAGTCCGGCATTTTCTTGCTTCATTTTTTCTACTTTATCCTTCTCTCTCTGAACCGCACTATTTATGTCTGACACCTTTCTTAAGTTCTTAATCGTTGAGACAAGTAGTAATATAACCAGAATCCAGATCGTTAAACCGAAAAGCTTTTTTGCCCTGCTTTTGACCTTTTCTATCGCATTTTTCATAACATCCTGTAATACGTTGACAACCCCAAAAAAGGGGGTATAATATGTTCCTAACGTTAATAGTATGACACAAGATCCTATCAAAAACCTGCTTCCAAAATTCATAGAGTCCCTTAAAATCAAAGGGCGCTCTCCTGCGACCGTTTTGGCCTACAGGAGCGACCTTGAACAGCTTGTGGACTTTTTGATCAAAAGACAAAGGGTTCTGCCTGAACAGGTTCGTCCGGATGACCTTGACAACTTTCGTGACACCCTTTTAGCCGACAAATACACTCCCAAGTCGGTAAGCAGGAAGCTAAACGCTGTAAAAACTTTTTTCAGGTGGATGATTTCGGAAAATATTATTACTTCCGACATTTCAGCCTCAGTTGCCCATCCTAAGATTGAAAACTCCTTACCCAAGTTTCTTTCTCAGATGGAATATAGGGCCTTGAGAGACGTTGTCAGAAGTGATATCAGAATCGCGGCCATTATTGAGCTTATCCTCCAAACAGGTTTGAGAATTTCTGAAGTTGCCAGTCTTAAAACTGCCAACATCGGCAAGGACTCAATGAAAATTGAGGCTTATGCTACACAACCGGAAAGGAATGTTCCTGTCAATAAACCGGCTGCTGATGTTTTGAAATCATATGTGACTATCCGCCCCAAAGCTGATTCTCCTTACGTATTTATCAGCAAAAACGGTAAAGCTTTGGCTGTAAGAAACATCAGAGCTTCAATTTCCAGGTACGTTCAAAGAGCTGAGCTTCCCAACTACTCTGTAAATGATCTTAGAACTACTTTTATAGTTGAAAATTTGAAAGCCGGAGTTGATATTGTCCTTCTTTCTCAGGCTTCGGGCCACAAGCGTCTTTCCACAACCGAAAGATATTTAGAGCTTGCCCAAATAACCGAACCCGGCAAAAA
>Ga0182021_10001430_pt1 | contig 27305 bp, 26 predicted proteins | sample 612E3MmetaG_FD_120493 | JGI IMG/M metagenome (GOLD analysis project Ga0182021, IMG submission 120493) | Permafrost microbial communities from Stordalen Mire, Sweden - 612E3M metaG (Illumina Assembly) | ecosystem: Environmental > Terrestrial > Soil > Wetlands > Permafrost | place: Sweden...
GGTGATTGATCTAAGACTGTGCCTGAGATGATTGTGCTTGTTCCTTGAGTGATTTGTGTTTGTGGAGCTGAAACTGTAGTTGCGCTTAGTCCCATGCCGAAAACGTACATGTATCCATCATACATGTTGGTTGCTGTCATATAGCCGCCGGAGACAACGCCAGGATCCATCGGTCCCAAAGTTGACCATATCAAGGCGCCTGTAGTTGCATTGATGGCAAATAAGCTGCTTCCTCTTTTAAGCGGTGCAGTTGGCGAGTGCTCAACCGACCATGTGTAGAGGATTCCATTAGCGATGATTCCACCAGTAAAGAAAGTGTATGTTTCGCAGTTGAGGTTTCCAGTGCCGTTTGTGTATGGAGTTTCGAATGGTAATGCTGGTGCTGAATAACGCCAAGCTACTTGGCCATTAGTCCAATTGTAAGCGACAGCGCCATCATATTGCCCGTAGAAGAGAAGCCCATAAGCTGATTCCACTGCGTATGCTCCGAAGGTTCCCAATGGATAACTCGAGAGTTGACTCTTCCAATCTAGGGCTCCTGTGTTTAAATCAAAGGCGTACCAATATCCGTTGTCAAAACGAACAGCATATTTTCCGTGGTCAGAGAGATCGTTTGAAGTAAAAGTCGGGTACGGAACTCCTGATGAGACGTTCCATAATAGTTTTCCTGTTGTTAGATCTGCAGCTGCTACGTATACGTTTGAGGTCGCTGGCGGGGTAGGTAGTTATTCCTGTAGCTGGTGAAGATGAACTATATGTCGTGGCTGATATCATTGATTCATAATCGGGTTTGCCTAAAGTTGCAAATGGCCATGTAATGTTGCTGATTAGGTTGAGGCTGAAATTGCTTTGTACTCCAGGGACAGTTGTGTAAGTAGCGCCTGGTGCTAGTGCGTCCAGAGTCCAGTTAATTAATCGATATTGGTCTGCAGTGGCGTTTATTGTCTGCACTGATAAAACATATGGATCAGCATAGAGTGCCTGAGGTGAGCGGAATTGTGGAATTACTAACTACAGCGCCAGTCATAGGGTCATATTTCACCACTAAGCCTAAGCCTGCAACGGCGCTTGAGCTAATGTAGACAAGGCTTGCTGTTGTTCGGTCAGACCTTGATGAAGCGCCTGGAATAGCTAAGGATGTTTGAGCATATGAAATGAGTGTGGGTACTTGAGTGATGTTGGTAAGTTGCCAATATATTTTTCCTGTTTGTATATCATAAGATTCCCAGATACGCTGAGTAACTCCGTTGAATGGCATAGTGATTGCTTGGAAGCATCGTCCTTCCCAAACTATGTTTGGATTGCCGTCAGTGCCTGGACCAGAGGTCCCGACCGTAGGCCCAACGTTTGGAGTAGGAGCTTCGTATAGTGATGGTGAATTATCAATTAGTCCGCCAAAGATTCCGCCAAAAGCTAAGGTTGAAGTTCTCCATATATATGTGCGCTTGTAGGTCCTGTAGTGTATGGAACGAACTCATATGAGGAAATTGGGCTAGTGTATACGTTGGTATTGTCTGGCCATCCAGGGGTTCCTGTTCCGCCTCCGACTTCATTATTTGGGTCACTTCCACCGATCAACCACCATTCCCTGTTGTCAGGTGAAATAGGTTTGGACCAGTAGTTTCCGGGTCCTGGCAGAGCAGATGCAGGCCAACTTGTCACTGGGGCTTGTTGTACACTAAGGGTGTATTTGTCTGTATGTGAGGTGCATAATAGCTGTTTTGGGAGCATTAAACGATGTTGCTGCAGAGAGGGCTGGCAAGGTATTATTTACTATTCCGTTCAAGTAGACGCCAGCTGGGTAATAGTCACCTAAAAAGAAGAACTGAAGAGTGCAATTACCAGCTACATCAGGAATGTATGAGAACCACGCGGTTGAGTCTCCTTGATATGAAGCAAATGGACCAACAGTTGTCGTAGTTTGGTCTGGCTTTGTAATTATTACAGTATCCTGTATGTGCTCGGGCTACCGTTAGTGCCGGTTGTGTACATACGTTTACCAGTAACTGTTGACCAACTCCTATGGGGTTAGGTGAGAAGCTAATGTATGGAATTGTGTTAATTGTGACACTGGGAGTGATACCAGAGGGCACCGGACCGCCCGTAAAAGCGATTGTTGGTGTTCCAATAGTTATTCCGTGAGCTCTGTTGTCATCCTGAGCCTTTATCGGGATAATCATTACTGTCGCAGAAACCAATAGTAGAGCTATAGCGATTAAAGCAAAAGATTTCGATTTTAATTTTAAAATTTTTCATTTTTTCTCTTTCCTTAAGTTTTTTGCTAGAGCAAATACGCTTTTTGATAGCAAATATTGCTTTTTGCAATAAGTCATCACTAGCGACTTTTCATTTATAAAAGTATCACCTAAAATGAGGTATCAATTAATTTTTTGAGGTTGACAGAGTGTGTTTTTTCTTTAAACGCATTAAGTAATGAAGGTAAAGATTCGATGCTTTGAATTTCTCGACCCGTCAAAGCTTTCAAGTCAAGCCAAAACCTTGTATTAGCTTTAATTTTCGATCGTTCCAAATTCTGTTTCAATAATAAAGTACCTTCTTTTCCCCGCCTATCAAAATCCAAGAGAAGAATAACTTCAAATGCGCCATACTTTTCTATTTCTGCAGCTGCTTCAAGAAACGATTTGCCACCCGTCTTTACAGTTAAGATCGCTCCGCTAATGCCTAATCCTCTTAGGGCTAACTCGTCTTTTTTGCCCTCAACGATAATGGGTTTTCCTTTAGCGGATTCTTCAGTTAATTTGGCTATGACTTCCTGAATCTTTTCCTCTTTCTCTATAAACTTGGTTGACAAACATTTTACCTTGTGATTTTGGCCTGCCTAACTGTCTCCAAACAGTCATTAGCTTCTTTGTTATTTGCAAAATATCGCCTAACTGGCTCCAAAATGTTTGCAAGTTCAGTGGCAACACCGTTTTTGAGGTCCATGGGATGCAGTTTTCCCTCTACATAAGCGGATTCAAGCTCTTGAAAACTTTGGAATTTTATGTTTCCGCCGAATTTTGCCGGTCGCTCAATTTGCAAAGCTGATTTTTCCCTGAAAATAATGTATTTAGCAATGTCTGTTACAGAGTTATATTGTACAGTTCGCTCCGGGCAGAAAGCCTTCGCCATCTTCTGCTTAATCTCCTCTGGCGTGTCATAGATGAAGATGCATGTTCCAGGTTTGCTCTTAGACATTTTCGCTGAGGCAATCGCTTCTTTTTCTTGTCCTTCAGGTATAGGCCAAATTCCAGGCTTCTCCAAACCCTGAAGCAAATGATGATGCACACAGACAGGTTTCCAGCAGCTGATTTTTTCGCCAATCTCTCGGGCAACCATGTTTGCTTTTCGCTGATCCATGCCTAACTGGCAAATCTTTACTTTCATCTCGAAAATGTCGGCCACTTGCATGGGGGTATAGAGGTAGTCTGAGACGTAGTGGGCTTCGCCTTCTTTTCTTCCCGCGATTTCTAAGGTGCGGGTGGTTCGGGCTAAGGTGAGGTTTTTGGCGATTATGACTGTTTTTGCCCAGTAATCGATGTCTTTGTAGAGTTCGTCTGAGTAGATGAATTCTACTTTGTCGCCGGGTACACCCAATGCAAGCCATGAATGCCTGAAGAGGTCAGCGGCTTTGCGTATGAGTGCTCGGTCTCCGCCGAGTTTGTTGTTTAACCATGCATGCCATGTGGCTAAGAAGGCTTTGAAATGTACGCCTGCTTCGGCGAAGTCTTTCATTTTGTAAGCACAGATAACTCCTGTTCCCAAATGCGCCAAACCAGATGGTTCCCAACCGTTATAAGCGATAGGGTGCTCTTCCGTCTCGAAAAGGTGGCGCAGGTCTTCTGGAGTAACTACTTCTTCTGTTGGCGGTCTGCAAATAAGCGCAATCTTCTTTTCTATGTCCAATGGCACTCAACGTCCTTGTGTTTCTAGCTTTAATGTAGGTGTGGAACTTAAAAATTTAGTATAATCTTTTTGATTTTACGGCTTAGGTTTGATTCTTTTGGTTAAACGAATCATATACCGTTTCTCATCCACATTTTTTATGAGGCTGTCGATCAGCCCTTGCATTTTTGCTTCACTTACAACTTGGTCAAACGATATCACTTGTGGATTTGCAGATTTTTTTTGTTATGATTACCCAAATTTCATGGTAGCTGCCTTTATTTTCTGCAAGTAACTGCTTTAGGTCTGCTAAACTTTTGGGGTCAAAAGTTACGGATTTGGCCACGATAATTCTCATTTCCCTTCTTCAACTATGACATTTCTAATACTTATGTGGAATTTGTCCACACTGGTGTCAATAAAGGAGAATTTTAATTTTTTGTTTGAAGAAAGAACCAAAAAAATTTTCTTAATTTTGTAGTTGTTTGTGAATTTTAGACGGGTTGATTGTCGCCCATGTAACCTAACGCTTAACCTCATTGCTGAGCGTTGCTTTTTGCTTGGCTAAGTTCTCTCGGCATGGGACTTGTTTCACCCGCGCCCCGCCTGTTCCATAATTGGGTAGAACCCAAATCGTCATAGGCGCAAGATTTGTGTTTCTTACGTTCCCTCTGTTGAGTCCGTCGTTATGGGTGCTCGATCTTGGCGAGGCAATAAAATAGTTGTAGGGTGTTGGTTAAATGTTGCTGTGTGGCTGCTTCCGATTTTAAAGATTTTTTAAAAAATCTTTTTGGTCAAGTTTTTTTTAGCCTAATTCCATCATAGTAATGCAAATAATATTTATGAGACAGAATCTCTAACGCTTAACCAACGTAGAACCCATGTGGGTACTTTTTTAAATAAATTGGACTTTAACTATATGGTCGACCGAGACAAAACACAACACGTGCGACATTTGGATTGGAAACTAATTAGTTCATTTGGTTACGTCTTTGGCTTGATTTCTATTTTAATTAGCATTTACATGTACTTATATTATGAAACCGATTGGATCGGTTGGATCGGATTAGCATTTTATTCTTACCGAAATATCGCCATTCCTCTGGCAAGTGCCGGGGTTGTTCTGATGATTTTGGGGTACATCACAGAAAAACGCGCTAGAACCAAAAGAAACGCAGAGAAAACAAGAACCGATAGCAAATAGAGTTGGATGCCTCGAACGCCTGTCCATTATTCGTTCAGTCGAAGTGGTTTTGAGAAAAGTGTTTGAAAGTGTGATGTTGCTTTTATTTGGATAATGGAAGCTTTGAGGCGATTTCGCTTTAAAATAAGGAGGATCAGCAAGATAAAACGTTTTTCTAAAACGCGCCTCCCCACAGTTATATTCTTTAATTAAGTTCAAAGCCAAACTTGCTATTGTCCAAAATTCAGAAACGCAAAAAATATTAAAGTCAAATGGTTTGTAACCGTTATTTCAAGGCGAAATCTAAAGAAAAGTCGCTGGTTTTAAATGCGTTTTAAGTATAAGAAAGTCAGCATCTTGCTCTCAATCATTTTGTTAATGCTATTTGTAACGCCTGCCTCTATAGAAGTTAACTACCAAAAGACGGATCCTTTTCAAGTTCAATATGGGCTCTCAAACCAAAAGCTGTATGTTTCATCGACACCTTCGCTTTACAACTATTACAACAACATGAGCCATGCTGTAAGCAACGATAGTGATTACGCAAATTTTGTCACACCACAAGCAGTCGAACCAATCGCGGAAAGCATTCTAAACTTAACAAGCAGACAAGCCTACAGCAACGAAACGTTTGCTAATGCCGTGTTGAAGTTGGTTCACCAAATCCCATATTCGGTTAGCGATGTGAAATATCCAGTTGAAACTATAGTGAATAATTTTGTTGCAACATCTCTCCTAGCGGCTTCAATCATGAAAGCGGGAGGCTTAGATGTTGTTTTGATTCACTATACAGGAATAGACCCAGGTCACATGAATGTTGGAGTTTACCTTCCCAACACTCCTATGTATCACACCACGGGGATGGCTCCCACCGATATCGTGTACAATAATAAAACTTATTGGACAGCTGAAGCCAATCCTGCCCTCGACTGGAAGGTCGGAGACCAATCTACACAGCTAGCTGACGCAAACGCTGTAATTATCGCCCTTAATGACACCGAACAATCATCACCAGCACAAGCTACATCGAGACTGGGCACTCCTCAACTTCCATCTTCGGTAACAGTCAACGTATCTCAAGAGCAATCAAATGCTACGGTGGTTCAAGAACAAACAAATATTGGAGAAAATACACATGTGTTTAATATTACAGGTTCAATTTCACAAGAGTGCTCGGGACAAACTATTTCCATATATGTGAATAATGGATCTGCCACTAGCTATTTCAAAACAGTTACCGATGATGCCGGCTACTATATGTTGACTTGGAACTTCACCCACGCTGGAACATACTATATCACATCTAGTTGGAGCGGTGACTCAAATTACACAGGTGCCGACAGCGAAACACTTACAATTTTTGTCGGGCCTGAATCATTTATCCAATTTCAAACAGCAGAATTCAACTACATCTTTGAGCAAGAAACCCTAGCAGACTACGCGTTTTATCAAGAAATTGCAGCTTCTGAATTTCGTCTATTGCAAGGTGTCAAAAATTTTGACGGCATTCCATTGGAAACAAATGTTTCTTTAAGCTACGATTTTTTGGTTATGCAAGCGGGTCAAACAGTATCGAATGTTCAAGCTAAAACAATAACAGTACCTGGAGCCCAAAAAACCTTGAGCTTACCAGGAGAGAGATATCTGGGAAGTTCAACTTCAGCAACAAAAAGAGTTCAATTGCCTGCGGAAACACTAACAGTGCCGTCAAATGTGCCAACAGACATGGAGGCTTTAACATTGCCGGATGATTTTAACCAAACAATAAATGATCAGTTTTGTTTTATCCTTCAAAACAAGGGTGGAAATTACAGCATAAACGTTAGTGCATTAAACGACTATGAAATGTCCAACATAACCCTCGGCAATGAAAGCAACATATCTTTCTTGAATGCTTCTGAAAGCATAAAAGAAAACACGTGGTACAATATCACAGAAAGTATAACGGAAAACAAAATCACCGCTAATTTATTCAACTCAAATGGCACTCTCATAGGAAATATAATGAATCAAAATTACCCCAACACAGAAGGCAATAAAACGATAATATTAATAACAAATAATTTAGATAACGCTGTAATTTTCAAAGATTTAACAGTTCAATCACTTAATAATACCACGCAAATTCCCCAGAGCAATGAAAAGACAAGCAATGAAAGTAACGTGTTAGTACCGTACATTCTATTGTCAATTCTTTTAGTTGTAATCGGTTCCGCAGCATTAGTCTACTTACAGAAAAAAAGACAAATCAAGCAAGGTATGTAAATAACGATCTCAAAGAAAAGAAAGAGTAGTCGCAATATTTTTTACGAAAAATTTAAAAATGAAAAAGAAAAAGGAGTTTGATTGTTTTGGTTTATTTGAAGAGTTTCCAGACGATTGCCGCTATTATTCCGCCGATTATTGGAGCTACCCAGAAGACCCAAAGTTGACTAAGTGCTGTGCCGCCGACAAATAGCGCTGGTCCTAAGCTTCTTGCGGGGTTCACTGATGTGCCATCGATGGGTATTGCGACGAGGTGAATCATTACTAAAGTTAATCCGATTGGTATTCCTGCGAATCCTTTAGGTACTCTTTCATGGGTTGAGCCGTGAATTACAAGCACGAATATGAATGTCAAAACTACTTCGGCTACAAATACGGATGTTAAGGAAAATCCGAGTGCAGAATTGCTTCCGAATCCATTTTGACCTAGGCCTGAGATGCCTGTTGAGGTAGAATGCTGCAAAGTATATGATGGAGATCCGCTTGCTATTCCGTAAAGTATGCCTGCGCCAATTATTGCACCTATAGATTGAAACACAATGTAGAATATTGTGTCTTTTACGCTTATTTTTCCTGCGACAAGCATTGAAATTGTTATGGCGGGGTTTATGTGGCAGCCAGAGATGCTGCCTATTGCGTAAACCATTGCCAATACTGATAGACCGAAAGCAAAAGCGATTCCGAAGGCTCCAATGTATTGCCCTGCAATTACTGCGCTGCCGCAACCAATGAGCACTAGCACCATGGTTCCAATCAGTTCAGCAGTGTATTTTTTTATTGGGGCAATTTGAGGGACAACTGCGGGTGGCTCTGAAACTTCTGTTATCTTCTTTTCTATTTCTTCGCCCATTTTTATTTCGCCTTTTCTAATTGGCTCTCTGCTTTCTAAGTTAGCGCTTATAATGTTTTCCATCGAGGTAGCGCTTGAATAGTTTGTGCTACAGTTTTTCGCCTGCTGAAATATCCATCATCATGAGACCCGAGACCATTTTGGGATAAAAATCAGTGCTTTTCTCAGGCAACAATTCATGCTGCTGCGCAATAGTCACAACAGTTTTGGCGCTTATTGGATTAACCAAAAACGCGATGCTTGCTTCGCCACGATTAACTTTGTCAACTGCCTCTTTTGTCCAGCGGGCATAAAGGATAGTATCATCAAGGTTCAGTTCGCCTGTTTTTAGCACAAATTTGAAGACGATATCACGCAGGATTACCACATCGAATGTTTTCGTTTCCTGAGACACATTCTCGTTTATGAAGTCAAAGACTAACTTATCATGCTTAAGTGTTAAACCATAAGCTTTTGAGCCGTCATAAACGGAGAATGCATGCTGGTTGATACGGCTTTTTAGATAATTTTCTAAAGCCTCCGCTGTCGGGTCTTTTATTTCTGTTAAATCAAAGAATCGTTTGAGTTGCTGTACAACTTCAGGAGTTAGCTTGAATCCCTTAAGCAATCTATGTGTAGGCAAAACCACTAAACCTTCTTCTTCAACAGGCACCATATAGCTCATATGGAAATTAAAAGCTGAATCCTCTGTCCAATTGCTCTTTTTTCTCATTTCTTCTCGATAAGCTAAGGCGCTTTCATAGCGGTGATGCCCATCAGTTATGACCATATCTTTGGCTTTAAGGTCAGCTTGAAGTTGCCGCATTTTTTCTGGGTCGGAGACACGCCACATGGTATGAGTAACATTTAGTGAATCTATAACTTCAAGTATCGGCTTTGCCTTGGCTGTATCCTGCAGAAAAGCGATGCTTTTGCGCTCGGGATCGGAGTAAATTAAGAATACTGGTTCTAGATCTTTTTGGACTGTTCGGAGCATGTTGAGGCGGTCGGCCTTAGGTGTTTTATAAGTTCCTTCGTGGGGAAAAACCATGTTTTCTATGTAATCGTAGAGGCGCAAAGCTGCGATTATTCCTATGCGTTCACATTTTTTGTCGTCCAAGTTAAATTGTTGACGTGAAACAAAAATGGCTGGTTCATTGTCCTTGGCTAATATGCCTTCTTTTAGCCACTCTTCAATACGTTGCTGAGCTGCCTGATACTTGTTTTCTTCAATTGGCAAAATAACCCGGCAATAATTATAGGGTGATTTCTGATAGTATTCTTTTTGCTGTTCTAAATCTATTTTATCGTAAGGTTGAGTTATGAGGTTCTCTGGATCGCCAGCTTTTCGAGTGTACCTTATAGCTTTGAAGGGTCTAATGTCAACCAAACGTTTCAGCTCACGATTTTTTTTCCAGCGCAGCCATAACTGCTTTAGCTACTTGTACACTTGCCTTTAACTGGGCTTCATGTGTTTGAGCGCCAATATGTGGTGTGGCGATTACATTGTTTAATGTTAATAGTTTGCTGTTTTTTGGAGGTTCTTCCTCAAAAACATCTATTGCAGCGCCCTTAACTTTCCCCGAGAGCAATGCTTGATAGAGCGCTTCTTGATCCACCACTCCGCCTCGTGAGCAATCAATCAACATAACGCCGTCTTTCATCAAGCCAAATTCTTTTGTAGAAATCATGCGCCGAGTGTGCGGTGTAAGAGGTACATGGATTGTTATAAAATCTGCTTGAGGCAACATTTCGCCAAGAGGCACAAAGCGGTCATAAACGCATTCCTCAACAACCAAAACTTTCATGCCCAACGATATTGCTAATCGCTCAACTGTTTTTCCTATGTAGCCGCATCCGATTATGCCCAATGTTTTGCCGTTGACTTCTGTGCCGATGAGTTTTTCTTTGTCCCATTTTCCCTCGCGCAAACTTGTAGTTCCCTGAACAATGTTTCTTGCAAGAGCCAAAATGTAACCTACGGTTAATTCTGCAACGCTCATGTAAGAAACATGAGGAGTGTTCACCAAGAGAATGCCACGGTTGTTGGCTGTTTCAAAATCAACGTTATCTAAGCCTTCGCCTGCACGGCCAATAACTTTAAGCTTTTTAGCGTTGTCGAGCAATTCGCCTTTGACTTTTGTTGCGGACCGAACGATTAAGACATCATAGCCACCGATGATTTTTGGAAGTTCAATTTTAGGCAAGTCCCATGCACGAGTAACCTGATAGCCTTTTTCCTCGAGAAGAGCTATACCTTCCTCGAATATTTTGTCGCTAACTATGATTTTTATGGCCACTTTACTTTAAGCCCCAAATATCATCAATTAAATCCGTAACTGTCTTGATTCCTGAAACGTTCCATTCGCCCATGTGACCTATGCGGAAAGTTTTCTCAGCCATTTTACCGTAGCCACCCGAAATCAAGTAGCCTGTTTCGCCTAGTTTTTGGTTTAGTTCTTTGACGTTTTTGCCTAAAGTGTTTTGTATACAGCTAACGGTTATTGACTCGGCGCCTGGTTCGGGAAACATCGCAAAATGCTTCTTTGCCCAGCCCTGAGTATATTTTGCCATATCAAAATGGCGCTTGTAAACGCCGTCGTAAGTTTCCTTTATCATTAGGTCCATGCGTTTGTTGAGGGCGTATAAAAGCGATATGTTGGGTGTAAAGGGTGTTTGATGTTTCTTTTCGAATTCGAAGATTTCAACCATGTCAGTATAAGTGCCTCTGTTAGGCACCTGTTTGGCTCTCTCGATTGCCCGGTCATTCACGAGCGCGATTGATAAGCCTGGTGGCAAGGCAAAGCATTTTTGTGTTGAACCAAAAATTATGTCACAGCCAATTTCTGATGGAATAAGCTTGTCGCCCCCCAACGATGAAACAGCGTCAACGCAGAACATGACATCTGGGTGTTTTTCGCGCACCATTTTGCCGATTTCCGCTACGGGGCTTCGAACTCCAGTGGAGGTTTCGTTATGGCACACTATCAAGGTGTCGTATTTGCCGTTGTCCAGTTTTTCTGCAACCAACTCTGGCTTAACAGCTTTACCCCATTCAACGTCTAAAACATCTGTTTCTTTACCGCATGCTTTTATGGTGTCAGCTGCTCTCTGTGCAAAAGCGCCGTTGACGCATGCTAAGGCTTTTTGTTTTACGACGCTGCGACCGATAATGTCAAACCAAAGTGTACCCGAACTGGTTGCAATGGTTGGTTTGGTGTCGGCTTGCAACTCGAAATATTTGGATAGTTTAGTGGTTATTCCACTGTAGAGTTCGGAGAATTCTTTTTCTCTGTGACCGATAAGCAGGTGAGTTTGTTCATTGAGCACTTCTTGGCTAACTTCTGTTGGGCCAGGAATCAAAAGTTTCTTATGCATGCCTAAACCTTCCAGCAAGAAGGTTAAACAATTAAAATATAAGGCTTATGCGCAGAAAAATGCTTCTTTTCGTCGTTAACCTCCCAAACAGAAGAGAAATCTGAGTCCATTTTATGTTTAGCGAATGTTCGTTTTGAAATGATATATGTATTGATTACAATTTTTGTACTCTGCAAAATTCTTATTTCTGCTTTCTCTGAGGTTTTTGGCAAAAGTTATTAACCCTCAGAGCATCGCTGAGAATAATTAGAGATAAATCGACAAAGTAAGAAGTGTCTAAATGAAAAACCTCGCAGTTTTGCTTTTGCTGTCTTTTTTGGTTTTATCCATCGTAGAATTAGCCCAGATTGGAATGGTTAAAGCTAATTTTGAACAGGCGCCCACTATTGCGCCTGGCAGCATAGTAATCAATGTGGATGGCACCGTTAACCCGTCAACTGCGCCGATCGAGCGAAGCGGCTACTCCTATAAATTAACAGGCGACATCGTAGACCAGCAAGTGTACATCGAACAAAACGGCATTACCTTTGATGGAAATGACCATCGACTCATAGACGATAAAAGCGATTATAATTTTGGAGTCATTTTAAACTGCACAAAAAACGTCACCATCAAAAATATACAGATAAACGGTTTTTATTTTGGCATAAAAATTCAGTTTCAAACCTGGGACCCATCAGTTGGACCATGGGGGCCTCAACCAAAACCTGATGCTTCGTGGGTTCCTTCAAACAACAAAATCAGTGGCTGCACCATAATTAACTGCAGAAAGGCAGGCATCGAACTCAATGACGCAAGTGACATTATCGTTAGCCAAAACACCATAACAAATAATAATATAGGTGTTGAGATTGCCCCTGATTGGAGCATAATTCCTGTCGCTGGAGATCAAATAACATCGAACACTTTGAAGTCCAACGGCCAAGGAATAGTGCTGACAGATTGCGATTCCTGTATAATTTCAGATAACATCATAACTCGAAACCAACAAGAAGGCATCCAGATTGGCTCCAGCAACAACGGCGTATCTGGAAATTCGATAACCGAAAATGGAATGGGCATCGTTGTGGCGGGATCTCGAGGCGCAGGAGTTCAACCAATAACAAACAATCAAATCAGCGGCAACCAAATAGCTGATAACAGCGGTTGGGGTTTGCGCTTAACTGGAATTCAGACAGGCAACAAAATTTGGGGCAACAACATAATCGACAATAACCCAAGCGTAGGCTTCCAAGTATCTATGCCGCAAGTCATGGTCACCACAAACATAAACCACAATGTCACCGTAAGCATGATTTCTGGAATGGCAAATGCTTGGAGTTCAAATAACCAAGGCAACTACTGGAGCGATTTCAAAACACGCTACCCTAACGCCACCGCAACCAACAACGTTTGGGATACTGCATTTTACATAAATGAAAATAACATTGACCATTACTCTTTGGTAAGTCCCTTAGCGAACCCAACGTTGTCGGCGTCTTACGCAGGCATGATTTCGCTGGCTTCCCCGACCGCACCAAGCACGATACCTATGCCTAATCTTCCGCAGCTTTCGCCTACTCAAACAGCAATAAGCGCAAATAAAAACATAACGATAATTGCAATAGTGGCGATAACGTTAACCGTTGCAATAATAGTTTTGACATTTTCGATTCGCAAAAATATGAGTCATTGTAAGGAGCCTGCATGAAAATCGGATAATTTGCTTGGCGAGAAGTTTAAGAGAGTGGTTGGATTCTAGTATATTTAGAAGCTTAGCGTTTTTCGGAATATATCAGAAATAGAAATATAGTTCTTAAATACTGACAGCTAATCTGTATTTTAATGGAGAAAGAAGAAGGCTTTATCATGCAAAAGACACAGTTAATTACTAGTTTACTTTTGATTCTCATGGGGACAATTGATTGTGTCACCACCATCATCGGTGTGGGTTACTCTGGAGCTTCCGAGCTAAATCCCGTTTTGGCAGGCATAGTCAGCACAAACATCGGAGGCTTCTTAATCATCAAAATTGCAGCCACCGCAATCATAGCTTTCACATACCTTTTCGCTAACAGAATAATTATGAAAACAGAAAACAAAGCCACCCGATCGTTCAAATTTTCCTACAGATGCATAAAAGTTGCCTACATAGGCATTTTAGCATTTATGGTTATAGTGGTGGCAAATAACCTCATAATTCTTTTAGCGTAAACCTTAGCAAAATATAAATAAAATATCCATCCGTATTAACAGTAGAACCTGAGCGAAAAGATTAAGAAACGCTTAACTGTTCTAACCCCCCATACTAAGAGGTCGAGAGAGGAAAATGAAATTCACTCTATTCCGCAAACCCAAACAGCAAGAACCAGAAAAAACAGCTGTGCCTCCAGAAGAACCAAAAGAAGAAGAAGCTACCACTCAAGAAGAAAACAAAATTGAGGAGACAAAACCAGAATCAACCAATATACAACCTGAACCAGCAGCAGAACAAGCACCACAAAAAGAAAACGTTGCGCCCCTGCCAGAACAAAAACCTGAAATTTCTGAACCAGTAAGCAAAACCTACCTCAAAGCTATGCCGCTAAAAGACTTAAGCGACATAGATAACGTAAAAGAAGAAGTTCAAAAAGGAAACATCATCATTTTGCGGGTTACGCCTCTTGCTAACAAAAGCATTGATGATGTAAAGATCGCGGTAAATTCTCTTTATGAATTTGCTGAAGTTACCGGCGGCGACATTGCACGCTTAGGCGAAGAACGAGTGGTTATTTGTCCGAAAAATATTAGAATTTGGCGGGAAAAAACTCCAGCTTCAAATAATTCTTTGCCTACTTCAGCGCCTACAGCAGCCTAAAAGTTTCTAATATTTGTGGCACAACTGTGTCAATACCTGCTTTGTTATTCATAAAGTTAGCAAATGCGTTGATTTTCTGTTTTTCACCGTGAATGACAAAGATGCGTTCTGGTTTAGGTGTTAGATGGGTCAGGTAGTTTACTAGTTGGCGTCTGTCTGAGTGTCCTGAGAAGCCTTCGATTGATTCGTTGTGCATTTTTACTTGTAGAGCTGCGATTTTGCCTTCGTTGTCCATCATGGTTACTTCGCCTACGCCTTTTTGGACTCTTTTGCCCATTGTGCCTTCAATTTGGTAGCTGACAAAAATTATTGTGTTTCGTTCGTCGCCTGCCCAGTTTTTGAAGTATTCTATTACTGGTCCTCCTTCCAGCATGCCTGATGTTGCAAGGACTATGCAGGGTTCGCCGTCCATGATGCTTTGTCGTACGCTTGGGTGTTCGACGATTGTGAAGTAGTCGCTTTGGAAGGGGTTTATGCCTTCGTGTAGGATGCTGTGGCGGACTTCTCTGCCTAGGTATTCTGGGTAGGCTGTGTGTATGGCTGTTGCTTCGCTGATCATGCCTTCGATGAAGACTGGTGCTTCTTTCATGAGTCCACGTTTCATGTAGCCGTCGATGATGAGCATGATTTCTTGTGCTCTACCGACTGCAGGGACTGGGATTAGGACTTTGCCTTTGCGTTCTAAAGTCTGGTTTATGACATGTGTCATAGCTTCTTCGGCTTCAAGCCTCGAAGGCATAACATCATCCGCACCACCATAAGTACTCTCAGTAATGACAGTCTCAATACGCGGAAACTCCGTCGCAGCTGCTTCTAATAACATCGTGCGAGCAAACTTGTAGTCACTCGTGTAAACAATGTTGTGCAAACCTTCACCAATGTGAAGGTGAATCATTGCACCGCCTAAAATGTGGCCAGAATTATGAAGCGTTAACCTGATGTCGGGCGCAATGTCAGTTACCACACCATACCTAAGCGGAATCGTGTGCAAAACGCATTCGCGCACGTCCTTTTGGTCATAATGAGGAGTAACACCTTGCTTGCCAGCCACATCCAAATAATCCAGCTGAAGCATAGTCATCAAATTAGATGTTGGTGCAGTACAATAAATTGGGCCATCATAGCCAAACTTGTACAGAAATGGCGCTAAACCGCAGTGGTCAAGATGCGCATGACTAATAATTACGGCATCCAACGAGTCAATTTGAAATTCTGGGCAGTCAAATCTTGGAAATGTTTCAAAAGGCCTGTTTGAACCTGGATTAATGCCGCAATCGAGCAGTACACTGCTTTCTCTTGTTTTGATTAGGAAAGCTGAGCGACCTACTTCTTGGGCTCCACCTAAAGCAGTCATTCTTATGTCGCCGACTTCGTAGCTTTTTGGTCTAAAGATACGCTCTCCTACGGTGCGAAGGATACGCTCACGCTCTTTGCTTTCAGAGTGCAGATAATGACGCATGTGAGTAACAATTTTGGATTTAATAGGCGGGCTACGCAAAACATGGGGACGCCACTTAGTTTTCTTTATGATTTCTTGAAGTACAGCCCCGTTTCTTCCAATAACTAAACCGGGTTTTTTTGTTTCAATTATTATTTCGCCAAGGCTTGGGTCAAAGTTAATGTCAGTGACTTCTGCTTCTGGCGGAATTAGTTCCCGCGCGATTCTTTCCGCCTCAACTTCAAGCATTCTAACAGACGGATCAGGTCGTATAACTATTCTTTTTCTAATCACGCCAACGATGTCTGACACTATGCTGCTTTGGTCAACTAAAACTTCAGGCTTCTTAGTGTAAACGGCAAGCATAGGCCCTTCATATTCGATCCTGGTTACCTCTGCTTCTCTTGGAACTTTCTCCAGAATATATTGACTAATTTCTATCTTATCTTTGTCTTTGTCTTGGATCCGAGCCACAGTTTTTAGCTTCCTGCTTTGAAAAGTTTGTCTTTTTCTTCCGGCGATAATTCTTTGTAACCGCGTTCATCAATTACAATAATATTGTAGCTGTTTCCGCTTGCAACATCTCGCTTCATAGCGGCATTAACTGCTTTAACGATTATCGGGAGCAACTCAGCAATTGTCATGCCTTCATGATACTTGTCTTCAAGTATACCGTAGGCGATTGGGGATCCTGAACCCGTGGATACGGATTTTTCTTCTGCTAAGCTGCCATATGGATCCAAATTATACACATGTGGTCCAGTATTATCTATGCCGCCCACTAGAACCTGCGTTGCTAATGGAATGTACCGAGCTGAAAACAACAAGTTAGCAACTAACCTTGCAGCTACACTAATTGGCATTGGCCTGTTTAGGTTTATTTTGTAGAGAGCTGCGTTGGCTGTTAATATGTCAACAACTCTTTGTGCATCTGCCACTGTCCCGGCGATAGTCATGCCGATGTGGTCATCAATTTTGTAAACTTTCTTACCAAATTTGTGGGCAACATAATAGCCCATTGTTACTCGGGTATCAGAAGCTAAGATTACGCCATCTTTGCAGACGACGCCCATTGTAGTGGTTCCCTTAAGGACTAACTGACTAGATGTATTATTTTGTGACATAGTTTGATGCTCCCTAAAACTCCGTTTCGCGGAATGCCATCCACTAGGAAGTAGCAGAATATAATCTTTCCGTGGACTTTATTAATATTTCGCCCTACCAATCCTTCTTAGCGCTAAATGGCAATTATTTTTTCCTAAAGCTTTTTAGGCAACTGTGAAGTTTCTGTGGGCAATTGGCGGGTGAGAAATGTCTCCTACCCGTTCCGCCAACGTAAAATAAAACCCGGGATAGGGAGGCAAATTAATCCTTGAAAATAAAAACGAAAGATTTAGCTTTAATCGCCATATATGCTGCCTTGTATGCAGCTCTAGTTATTGTTTTAGGAGGCTTCTCTTATGGACCTATTCAAGTCCGTATTGCAGATTCAATGGTTGCCGCGGTACCTCTGCTCGGTTTACCAGGCGTTTTGGGTCATACTCTTGGTGTATTCATCGGCAACATACCTTCATCACTAGGTCCAATCGATTTGCTCAACACAATACCATCGTTTGTCATGTCATTCGTAGTCTACTATGTTTACCAAAAGACACAAAATGACTACGCCATAATCGGAACCTGCATAGCTTACTCACTTGTTTTAGGCACAACAGTCGGATTAATGCTATCGCCTATAACACACATTCCACTGTTTTTCAGCATAGCATACGTTGCCGCTGGAAACTTGGTAGCAACTGTGCTCATCGGATGGCCACTATTCAAATTGCTAAAAGCATCAGGATTATTCCCAATGGTTCCCAAAGCCAAAGGAAACAAGAAGCCTCACTTGAAAACATAAAGAGGTAAAAAAAAATGACACAAAAACAAAAACCAAAATGTGTAGTTGTCCTAAGCGGCGGCCCAGACTCAGCTGTAGTGGCGTATTGGGCAAAAAAAGAGGGTTATGAATTGTGCCCAATTACCTTCAATTATGGGCAAATCGCCGTGTTAGAAACAGCGTCTGCACAAAAAATCGCTGAAAGTCTTGGCACCAAAACAAAAATCGTTGACCTCTCAGCCCTCAAAGGCGTCTTCGGCGACGTGACCTCGCTTTGCAACACCAACATCCCATTAACCTCTGAATTCAGTCAACCAATCATTGTCCCATTCAGAAATGCGATCTTCCTTTCCGTCGCTGTTAGCTATGCGGTTTCAGTTGGTGCAGACAAGATTTTTTACGGCGCACATGGCTCAGACGAACCCTTCTACCCTGACTGCCGATGCGAATTCTACGAGGCATTCGAGAAAGCAGCTTGTTTAGGCACAGGCGAACATATCACCATTCAAGCCCCGTTTAGCGGCAAACGCAAATCCGAAGTGATTAAGAAAGGAGCAGAACTCGGCGTTCCCCTCGAGTCTACATGGTCCTGCTATCTTGATGCAAAGAAGCACTGTGGCAAATGCGAGTCTTGCATAAACCGCAAAAATGCATTCCAAGAAGCAGGCGTGGCAGACTCAACAAAATACGAAGCGTAGATACTTTTCAGTGCAAAGAACATAAGCGCTTCAACACTTTCACTTTCACTAAGCCCTCCACTATGCTCCAACGTCGGTTCATGGTTTACTTTTTATAGCTAAAGATGCAGTTTGAGAGCCGCTGAAGTGATATTTATGGGTAAAACTGTTCCGTCGTATAGACTAGCTTTGGAGGATGAAATTCGCCAATGGAACGGTTTTGCAAAAGCACTAAGAACTGAAGACAGGGAAGCCTTCGAAGCCTTAATGGATGCTTGCAGAAGTTATGCGTCAGCAGGAAGCAACGCTACACGACCGATACTTTTTGAGTCAATGATTTTTTCAATTCTATTGTCCCAACAAAAAAGAATAAGCCAATTAGAGAAGGCGTTAGATGTCAAACGAGATGCCCAGACGAGTTAGGGGCTGGATTTTTGATGTTTACCCGTCTGATGTTGGGGAAATGGCAATTTGGATTATAAGCGAAAATGGCGAACGCGTAAGGTTAACGGATAAGTTTCAACCTAAAGTTTACGTCTCAAGTAAATATGAAAATGTAGAGCGGTTAATCAGCAAAATTTATTCAAACCTGGACATAGCTTCATGGAGTTTTGTTTACAAATACGCCAACCCAACTGATTCCGAGAAAAGTAAGGTTTTGGAAATAACCCTTAAAGATTGCCGCAGAGTCTCAGCCTTCACTAATGAAATATTAAAGTTAGGCGATTACTTACGGTATCAAGTTCATAATTGCGATTTACATGGTGACAGAGCATACTATTTTAGCCATGACTTATTTCCACTGGCTTTTTTAGAGGTTGAAACCCAAAAAACAGATTTAAAATATACGCTTTTAGATTCAGTTGAGAGAATAAACTATTCTATACCACCCTTAAGAATCATGCAAATTGACGTTGTTGATAAGAAAGGAAAAATTGGAGACTTAACGACCCCATAGGTAGCTTAAGCGCAGTTCAAGCGGAAAAACAAGTTATTATTAACTCAGGCATTGAAGCTGATAAACTTCTACAGTTCGCTAAAACAGTAAAAGAGCTTGACCCCGATATTATCTTAACTAAAGGAGGCGACTCACACCTTTTTTCGTATTTAATACAGCGGGCAACAGTCAATAACATGCTTGAGAATTTTGTTTTAAGCAGAGACAACACCCCTTTTACTGCAAAAAAAACGCAGGGCCGATCATTCTTTTCCTATGGGCGCACATTCTATAAAGCCGCAACTATACGATTGTTTGGCAGAATCCACATAGATGAAAATAACACGTTTATTTTAAATGAAAGCAGTTTTCAAGGCTTATTTGAAATAGCAAGAACTGCAGAGTACCCTTGCATACAGCATCACGATCATCAATAGGTTCAAGCATGGCGTCTCTGCAATTTTACCAAGCATTTAAAACTGACGTTTTAATTCCAAGAAACAAAAGCATCCCTGAAGCCTACAGGTCTGCATATGAATTGCTTGTCGGGGACAGAGGAGGCTTCGTTTATGAACCAATAGCAGGCATACACGATAACATAGGCGAAGTCGATTTTTCATCCATGTACCCCGCCCTAATGGTTAATAACAATATTTCTGCAGAAACAGTCCTTTGCAGATGCTGCCCAGATTCACATCTCCGCATCCCAGACTTAAATTATAATATTTGTGAGAAAAGAACAGGTATAGTTCCAAAGTCTTTGAAGCTTATTCTCAACAAAAGGTTAGCGTATAAACGCTTAAAAGAAATAATTAAGGACCCCAAGCTAAGAGATGCTTATGATAACAGGCAGATTGCTTTAAAATGGATACTTGTAACTTGCTTTGGTTATTTAGGCTATAAAAATTCAAAGTTTGGCACTGTGAATGGGCACATTGGCGTTTGTGCATTTGGCAGAGATGCTTTTTTGAAATCTGCTCGTATGGTAGAAAACCAAGGGTTCGAGGTTGTCCATGGAATAGTGGATTCAATGTGGCTTAAAAAGAGGGATTCAACACTTGATGAATTTAACAGCCTTTGCCGTCAGATTAGTCGAGAAATAGGTGTTGGCTTGAATTTTGAAGGTCGATATAAATGGATTGTTTTTCTTCCATCTAAAATGCACCCGCATATAGGCGTGTTAAATCGCTACTATGGAGTTATGGAAAATGGAAAATTAAAAGTCAGAGGTATAGACGCGCGAAAAAGGGATACGCCCAAATTCATCTATGACGCTCAAATGGAGATGATTGATGCTTTATCAAAAGCTAATAATTCAGCTGAGTTTATGCAGAAAATTCCAGACGTATTCGCAGTAGTTAAAAATTATCGGCAAAAACTAATCAGCGGAGAGGTCCCACTTTGGGATTTAGTTATAACAAAACATTTATCAAAAAACCCTAAAAACTACAAACAGCACGTTAGCCAATCTATAGCGGCTGATCAATTAATAAAAGAAGGCTTAGAAATTCATGCAGGCAACAGTGTAAATTTTATTTTTACTGACTCCGACAATAAACGCTATAGTCGAAGAGTTGTGGCAGAACAATTTATTGAAAAAGGCGTTAAAGCCGACACGGAGAAGTATCTGCTTTTACTTTACGCCTCAGCTGCAAACCTGCTAAGCTTTAAAGGATATACAACCGAATCAATTTGTGATGTTGTTAATTGCAATTCAACTACAACTAATTTACCTCGCTTCTCGAACTAAATAAGTAAAAGAGTGATTCTTAGCGACAAATGAATAGGTATCAAACCGCTATCCACAGCGTCATGCTACTTGACGCAGAAAGCACTGTTGCAAATGTGAGTCTTGCGTGAACCGCAAAAAAGCCTTCCAAGAATCAAGCGTAGCTACCCATCAGAGTACGAAGTATAAACTAATTGAAATAAGTCGTTAATTGCGCGCTTTTATGCGTCAATTACCTCGTTTCTTTCAGGAATGCAGACGTCAGTCATTTCCTGTATTTTTTCAGAAAGCGCTTGGGCTTGCTCAAGGTCACCATGGACAAGAAGAGTTCGCACAGGCTTCACCTTATTGATTAGCTGAATAAGTTCCAGTTGATCTGCATGCCCAGATAGCTCAATCTGCTTCACATCTGCCTTTACTGAGATTGTTTCGCCATCATAACTTTTGAAACATTGGTTTTCTTTAGCCGCTTTTAATGGGCTGTCTGAGGGAAGATAACCAGAGGTCACGATAACAGAGTTGTTTTTGTTGCCTGCCCAGTCGGACAGCAAACGGAGGCTTGCGCCTGCGTGACCGAAACCTGCAGTGCAGATGACGATGGCGGGCTCGTCAATTTGGGCAGTTATGTAGAGATGCTTGACGTGTCGGTAGTTGAAAGGGTTGTTTTGTTGTTTAATTTCTTTAGTAAATAACGGTTTATTTTGGTTAAAGTACCCTGCGATTCTTTGTGCAAGTGGGGATATTGTATAAACATTGTAACGCGGCAAAATTCCCTTCTCTATTGCTGTATCTATTCTTTTAGCCATCTCTTGGCTTCTGTGAAAAGCGAAAGTGGGAATCAAAACATTACCCCTATGTGCCATAGTGGACTTCAATTGTTTTAGGAACTGATTAATCAACTCATTTCTTGGCAGCCTAACTTTTCCGCCATAAGTTGATTCACTAATCAGAACATATGGTCTTTTCGGAAGGGTTTCCCATTTGCACTCTTGCAAAATTTCAGTATCATGAAAACAAAAATCGCCAGTATAAACAATCTTTGCCTTCAGCTTGAAGGGTAGTTATTTTGGCTCCAGCAACATGACCGGCATATTGAAGCTGAATTTTGACTCCTGATAAATCAACATTTTCGCTTGTGTGAAAACATCTGCCAATTTTATCAGCGTGGCTGTCTTCAAATTCGAAGATGCCTCGTTCACTCTGAATCTTAATCATGTCATGCAGCAGATCAACAGTGACTTCTCTTGTAATCTGGGAACCAATTATGAGCGGGTTCTGTTTGTGCAAACTCAAAAGACCCCCAGAATGGTCCAAGTGAGCGTGACTAATAACTACTGCATCAAAATCAGCGGGCAGCTTTCTTGCTTCTCCATCAACCTTTGTACCGTAGTCTAATGCAATCTTGGCAGAGTCAGTTTGCACTGTAATGCAAGAGCCACCTACTTCTCTGGCGCCTCCAAGAACTTCAATTTTCAAATCTATTTACCCCAGTAATCTCAATGTTTGTTTTCCATAAATTGGTAAATATTCCAACTCAACCAAAACAGTCTTCGCCTATTCCGTTTATTGCTCGGTAAACCTACAACGCTAAATATTAGTTTATTGACCAGTTACAAAGATTTTGACGCGTTTCAATATGTTGTTCTCCAAGCTTCAGGTAAACTTATTTCTTCGAGGGCGTATCCAAAAGCTATGATTCTGCAAAGGCCATTCTACCAACAAGACACAATAACGGTTGCAAAAGACCTCCTTGGAAAAATTTTAGTCCATGAATCAAGCGACGGCACAACCGCGGGCAGAATAGTTGAAACTGAAGCGTATCGTGGACCTGAAGATCAAGCGGCTCATAGTTCTGGCGGCCGCCGCACAGCTAGAAACGAAATCATGTATGGACAAAAAGGATACGCCTACGTCTATTTCATTTATGGATTGTATTATTGCTTTAACTTAACCGCAGGCGACGTGCCTGGAAAACCCGAGGCAGTTCTACTTAGAGCAATTGAACCAGTTGAAGACGAAGACCTTATGGCGAAACGCCGTGGCGCTAAACGGGGAAAATTCAATGGCTTAACAAATGGCCCCAGCAGGCTATGCATGGCGATGGGCATAACAAAAGCACAAAACAAACTTGATCTAACCACGCCACCCCTTTACATCAAAGATGCTCCACCTGTGCTCCAAGAGGATATAATTGAAACGACACGCGTAGGAGTCGACTATTCTGGCGACTGCAAAAAGTATCCTTGGCGATTCTACATCAAAGAAAACAAGTTCATTTCAGTAAAGTAAAAAGTATCCAACAGACAAACTATAAAATATTACGAACAATTATTCAGCAAATGTTAGTCAAGAAAATTTGACTAAAAATAGTCAAGATTTTTTTACTGGACGCTTCTTATCGTGAACATTTCCTTTGTTTTATTATGAGACTTCTAAGCAAAAGCTTCCTTGTGTTGATCTTGTTTTTAACAATCTTTAGTGGATCGATACTTGTGTCTATGCCTTTTGGATTAGCTCAAAGTGGCACAAACGTCACGGGCATAATAGCCCAAGATACCACATGGACGCCTTCTGGCAGCCCATATACACTGACTGGTAATACTCTTGTATATGAAGGGGCAACATTAACTATTCAGCCAGGCGTAACAGTGAATCTTGGAAGCTACTATATCGAAGTAAATGGCACCTTGAGTGCAATTGGAAATCCAGCTAATAAGATTACCTTCAACGGAGGACAAATCACGTTTACAACTGTTAGCAACGGCTGGAATGAACAAACCAACTCTGGATGCCTAATCGAAAACGCCGTAATCCAGCAGACTTCAATCTCTAGCGTTAACCCCACAAAAATCGATAGCTGCGTTGTCAACGGCAAAATCACGGTTGCTTCATCAATAATAACAAACAATGTAGTGACCGGCAACATTAACAGCTATACGGCGTTTCCTGAACAGGGGCAAACCAACGCACCCATGGACTCATCGGTAATTTCAAGTAACAACGTTAACGGGGAAATCATTCTTGGATATCTCGGCTTGGGTTCCGTTACAGCACCTTGGGAAGCCTGTACAGTTTCAGGCAACACCGTTGAAGGCTCAATCATATCTGGAAGCCCCAAGGGCACGCCTCAAATATTCAATAATACCGTTACGAGCGCGCCCCAGTCGGTCAAGGGCACTGTGAGTAACGGAGAAGGAATTGGATGCGATGGCTATGCCTCAATTTACAACAATTACATCTACGGATGCCAAGATGGCATCAGCCTTTACACCCTAAGGGTGTTTGGCGGCAACCTTCCCTGCTATGCCACAATTCAAAATAACATAATAACAGGTAACGCCCAAGGTATCAGTATTAGCCTCACCGATGTTCACGGCGGAATTGGACAACAATACTGCCCAACAATATTAAATAATACAGTCTCAGGGAATACGATCGGAATCTCTTTATCTGGTTTTGGTTATACAGCAGCTCCAATAATCAAATATAACAATTTACAAAGCAGCTCCAACTACACCTTTTACTTGCAAGAATCTAACAACGTTGATTTAAGCTATAATTGGTGGGGAACAAATGACCAACACGCAATCAACCAATCCATATATGATTTTAAAAACGATTTCAACTTAGGAATAGTCAACTTTGTTCCTTATCTAACTGCTACAAATCCACAAACACCTACTACTCTAAACACTCCAACACCAATGCCTACTCCTTCAACTTCTCAAACGCCTTCTTCATCGCCAAACCCAACATCTTCCGTTCCAGAATTATCTTGGTTGGTGATTTTACCCTTGTTTATCTTTGTACTCTTTATTGCTGTTATACTAAAGTATCGAAAAAGCAAAGTTTGAATGGAAAAAACTTGTTCTGATAAGCTAATATATATACTAAAAACTATTTTCTATCTTAGGAAGCAAACGATATGGATGTTTTCGAGGCTATACAAGAGCGAAGGTCAATTCGAACCTACATAGACAAGCCAGTGCCGAGAGAAACTTGAGAAAATCTTAGGCAGGCAGACTTGCGCTGTCAGCGCAAAACATTCAACCCTGGCATTTCATCGCAGTAACAAACATTGAAAAAAGACAGATTTTAGCCAAAGGCAGATTCGCAAAATTCCTCACCCAAGCGCCCCTTGTGATTGCTGCATGCGGAGACAAGAAAAACTCGCCCGACTGGTACGCCATAGACGTCGCCTTAGCAGTAGAAAACATGATTTTAACTGCCATAAGCGAAGGCTTAAGCACCTGCTGCGTGGGAAGCATTGATGAGAAAGAAGTTAGAGAAGCCATTGGTGCGCCCCAAGACTTTGAGGTTCTGGTGCTTTTAGCCGTTGGCTACCCTGGCGAAAAACTTGATTTATCAAGCAAAGTGGTGCATCTGATGCGTGCAAGAAAAACACTTAGCGAAGTTGCAAGCGAATAAACATTTGGCAAACCTTTAGTTCCACAAAAAGTCGAAGAACCCTAAACCAGAGTCTTCTGCTTTTCAGTTGAAACCAAACTTGAAACCCTAACACCGATCAACCTGACTTTACGGTCTTCATGCAAGTAGGGGAGCAGCATTTCCTTTGCGGTTTTTTGCAGATCATACAATCGGTTAGTTAAGAAAGGCAGGGTTTTGCTTTTGTTGTGGGTTTCAAAATGTTCAAAACGAATTTTTAAAGTAACTGTTTTGAAGAGCAAGTGTTGATTTTCAGTTTCTTTTTGAACTTCAACGGAAAGCTCATTCAACTCTTGCAAAATGGCGTCTGCGTCTGCTGTGTCTTCTTCAAAGGTGGTTTCGTGGCTAACGCTTTTAACGCCCTCTCGTTCCTCAACTTCACTTTTGTCAATGCCCCGTGCCAGCAAATGCATCTGCCAACCCATCACACCAAACATGCCCGTCAACGTTGAAGCATCATAAGTTGCCAAATTGCCAATCGTGTTCACGCCAAGTTCCTTGAGTTTAGTCTCAGTTTTGCGTCCAACCCACAAAAGCTTCCGCACAGGCAAAGGAGCCAAAAACACCTCCACTTCCTCATCTCTGACAACTGTTAACCCGTCTGGTTTCTGAAAGTCGCTTGCAACCTTAGCTACAAGCTTGTTGGGTCCAACACCTATAGAGGCAGTAAGACCTTCCTTCTCCTTAATCTCCGATTTAATTTGCGTAGCCAAAACCTCAGCTTCAACATAATCCTTGATTTTGCCGGTTACATCCAAAAAAGCCTCATCTATGCCCCACTGCTCAAACTTATCCGCATACGTACGTGCTATAGCCATTATTTCGTCTGAAACTTTGATGTAGAGGGGGAAGTTGGGAGGCAAATAGACTGCTTCTGGACATAGCCGCCAAGCGTGGGAGATAGGCAATCCTGAGCGAACCCCAGCTTTTCGGGCAACGTAATTGCTTGTTGCTACGACACCCCTGCCTTTGCCACCTTTAGGATCAGAGCCAACAATAACGGGTTTACCCTTGATTTCTGGGCGTTCTCGCTCTTCAACCGCCGTGTAAAAATGATCCATATCCAAATGAAAAATTATCCGCTGACTCTCAATCATGGTATTCAAGCATGCCTTAAGCAGTCAAAAGATTTGAATTTATCTAAAAGTTTTGCCAGCCGCCCGCACCTTATCTACCAAAAAAAACAAAGACAAGCATACGGAAAAGAAATTTTGCGCCCGTCACCGCCGCCACAACCCCAAAAACCACCCCAACAACCGACAAAGCAGAAACACGAATAAGCCTCAACCTTGACCCATAACTTAAGATCAGCCCCGCCAACGCCAAAACCAACACTCCATTAAACATATGAGCTAACACCTCTGAACCACCGGAATAACTTGAAAAGTTAGATGCCGTATGCAACGGAATCACAACAAAGAGGTTAATGGACATACCTAACCAGAACTGAACAAAAAGTAAAACAACCTCCACACCCAGCAGTATTTTAAAGAATTTAAAACCCATAATTAACATTCAGCAAATTGGATAATAAGCTTTTTCAAATTAACTCACAAACATCCGCAAACAACTAAAACACAAAAATGGTCAAACCAACAAAACACTGAAAAGACAGAAACAAAAAATGCAAAATAGGTTCGCCATGCATAGGCCAAACAAATACGATCACACACTTTTCATATGGAAAACGCGCTTCACCAAATATCGCTCAAACACCATCTAGAGGGTCCGACAACTCAGGCGATTGGTGGCCGCAGGCTGAGCTAGTCGACCGAAGTCTTCTAGCTTACACCCCGGCTCCATCAAACCCATCTTTTATGGGA
>Ga0182021_10001431_pt1 | contig 27294 bp, 24 predicted proteins | sample 612E3MmetaG_FD_120493 | JGI IMG/M metagenome (GOLD analysis project Ga0182021, IMG submission 120493) | Permafrost microbial communities from Stordalen Mire, Sweden - 612E3M metaG (Illumina Assembly) | ecosystem: Environmental > Terrestrial > Soil > Wetlands > Permafrost | place: Sweden...
AGCACGATGCGGGCCGTGTTGGCGGCAAGCGTGGTCAGGTACGCGAGGACCAGTGAGCCCAGTACCCCTTTCAGGCCCGTGATCGAATGAGGCGTTGCCGCACAAGCATCCGTATTCTTCCCGCCGCGGTTGACCCGCAGCACGGCGAACAGCAGGGCAAAGAACGTCGTGCCGCTGCACGCGAGCGTGACATCCACGGGCAGGCGCGCACAGTCCAGCCGGTAGCCGTCGGACATGGGGAACCAGGCGACCCCGAGAAACTGGCTGCTGAGCCACGCCGAGGGGGCGCAAAAGAGACGGCTGACGGCGGCGGGGAAGGCTTGGGCCGCGAGCAGCAACGCGGCCAGAACGCCGGCGGCCACGAGAGACCGATGCGTAAGCGCGGACACCGGTGGTGACGCCGCGGCAGTTATCGGTCGTTGCAGGGCCTTCATAGCTCACAACCTTTCAGCATTCGCAGCATTGCAGATAGCAAAGGACTTTGCAATGCAAAGTACAGGAAACTTGAGCTTTTTTGAAACGCACAAGGACTTTCAGGGCGTCCGAATCTCATCCGTTCCGTCCTACAGCCTACAGCCTAATCTGCTACAGCTTGTCTCCGTGGGACGCCAATGGATTGAAATCTTGTTTTTCGGCATGGGAAGGGCGATAGTGATGGGCCTTGCGGCGTCGCAAGGGGAGGAGGACGATCATGAGAGCATGGTGGTTGGTTCTGGGATGTGCGGTGGCAATGGCGGGCATGGTCCGCGGAGAGGAAACGAACATGGCGGCGAATCAGGCGGCGGCAAAATCGGCGGAAGTGGTTGTTTCGACATCGGAAGGCGATATTACCTTGGAGCTCAATCAGGAAAAGGCCCCCATCACGGTGAGCAACTTTCTCGCCTATGCGGACGCTAAGTTCTATGACGGCACGATCTTTCACCGCGTAATTCCGAACTTCATGATCCAAGGCGGCGGATTCGATGCGGCGTTGCAGCAGAAGCCGACAAAGGCGCCGATCAAGAACGAGGCAACGAACGGCCTGAAGAACGACCGCGGCACGATCGCCATGGCCCGGACGCCAATCGTTGACAGCGCCACAGCGCAATTCTTCATCAACCTCAAGAATAACGACTTCCTGAACAACGGGTCGCGCGACTTCGGTTATGCCGTCTTCGGCAAGGTGACCGCCGGAATGGATGTGGTCGACAAGATCGGGGCGGTTCAAACCTCCGTTCAACGCGGAATGGGCGACGTTCCCGTCAAGCCGGTCACGATCAAGTCCGTGAAGCGGAAGTAAGGCGGGTTTTCATGAGAGCAAAGACTCTCATCTTTCTTGGCGATGGCATGGCGGACGAGCCGGTCCCGGAGTTGGGCGGGAAGACCCCCTTGCAGTACGCGCATACCCCGGGCATGGATCGCATCGCCCGGGAAGGGCGGTCCGGCACCCTGCTGACCCTGCCCGAGGGCTATCCGACCAGCAGCGAAGTGGCGAACATGTCCGTCCTGGGTTGCGACCTGGCGACGGAGTACTGCGGCCGCGGACCGCTGGAAGCGGCCGGCCGGGGTATACCGCTCGCCCCCGACGATACCGCGTTCCGCGTCAATCTGGTCACCACCGATGACGGCGTACTCAAGGATTTCTCTGGAGGGCACATCAGCCAGGAAGACGCCGCGGCGCTGATGGGGGCGCTCGACGGGCAACTCGGCAGCGCGAAGGTGCACTTCCATTCCGGCCTCAGTTACCGGAACCTATTGGTTCTGTCCGGCGCGGAGTACTCGCCGCGGGTTCGGACGGACAAGCCGGACGACAATCACGGGCAGCGCGTGGCCGACCACCTGCCCCTGGCAGCGGCCCCGGAAGCGAAGGCGACCGTCGCGCTCCTGCGCCAGTTGATGGCCGCGGCGCCTGCGGTGCTGGCGGCGCATCCCGTGAACCAGCGGCTCGACCGGGAAGGCAGGCCGCAGGCCAACGGCATCTGGCCCTGGAGCGGCGGCCGGGCGGGCGCGTTGCGCAAACTGAAGGACAAGTACGGCATCACCGGCGCGGTCATTTCCGCCGTGGACGTGATCATGGGGCTGGGCCGCTGCCTGGGACTCGACGCGATCCGCGTTCCCGGCGCGACCGGATACGTTGACACCAACTACGAAGGCAAGGCCCGGGCGGCCGTGGAAGCGCTCAAGACGCACGATTTCGTCTACCTCCATCTGGAGGCCATAGACGAGGTCTCGCACGAACGGAATCTGGAACTGAAGATCAGGGCGATCGAGGATTTCGATTCGCGCATCGTGGCGCCTGTGCTGGACGCGATCGGGCCGGCGGCGAACGTCGCCGTGCTCGCCGACCATCCCGTGCCGATCCGGCTGGGCAAGCACACGCGCACTCCGGTGCCGGTCTCCGTGCGCCTGGCCGGGGTGGCGCCGGACGGAGTCCTGGCTTACAACGAAGTGGATTGCCCGCGCGGACTCCTGGGCGCCCTGAAGGGGGATGGCCTGATGCGGGCTTTGTTCGGCTGAAGGCCGTTTCGACATGTTCATTTCGTCTATTCATTCCCGAGGCCGGTCTCACGCATGAACGCGTTGCGACGCGGTATTGCCGACTGCATGACGCCGCCCGCGACGGACGCCGCAGGCGGCGTATCCGCCCAATGCTCGTTTCCGCCGGAGTTCGCGGGTTTCCAGGGACACTTCCCCGGCAAGCCGGTCCTGCCCGCGGTTTGCATGGTTCAGGCGGTGCTGGCGATGCTGGAGGCGGCGCGCGGCAGGCGGATTTCATTGAAGAGCATCGTTTCCGCCAAGTGGCAGGCGCCGGTGGGCCCCGGCATGGAAATCCAGATCAACGCGCAGGAGCAGCCGGGAAACGACGGGGCGGTGACGGTCAAGGCGCGGCTTCATAACGGCCGGGGCCAGGTGGCCGAAATGAAACTCCGTGTGGCCTACGCGCCGGACGGAAAGGACATCGCATGACCGTCCGCCGGGCCAGGATCGGCTACTTCGACCGCGAACCCGGTTCGCCGGCCCCGCTCCGGCTGGACGTTCACCGCCGGGTCCGCTTCAACGAGACCGATCCCATGGGCATTGTGTGGCACGGCCGCTACGCGATTTATTTCGAGGAGGGCGCGGCCGAACTCGGACGGCGCTGCGGTTTGTCCTACCGGGATTTCATGGAGGCCGGCCTGCGCGCGCCGATCGCGGCCTTGCACACCGACTTCCTGAAGCCGCTCTATCTGGACGAGGAGTTCACGATCCGCTGTTCACTGCTTTGGAACGAGGGCGCCAGGCTCAACACGGAATACGAACTTCTCAAGGCGGACGGCCTGGTCGCGGCGCGCGGTTACACCGTGCAGGTCTTCACGGATGCCGCGACCGGCGAGGTGCGTCTGGTGACGCCCCCGTTGCTGGAACGATGCCGAACGAAGTGGAAGGCCGGCGATTTCGGAGACCTTCAGCCATGAGCAGGACGCTCGTGGTCGAAGCCGATCTGGTGACCGCCTGGGGCCACGGGGCGGCCGCCTGCTGGCGCGGCCTCCTGAGCGGTTCGCCGGCCTTTTCGGAAATCCGGCGTTTTGACTGCGCCGCCCTGCAAAGCCGTCTGGCGGCCCTCGTGCCGGAACTTCATCCCGACCCGTCCCGATCCCTGGTCATGGGCCTGCTGAAACCGTTGCTGGCGGAAGCGGCGGGCAGGATTCCCCGCGACGCGCTCGTGCTCCTGGCCACCACCACCGGCGAAGTGGATCTGCTCGAAACGGCGCCGGCCGACAGCCGGTTGGACCGGCTTCTGGCCCGCGTGTGCGATTTGTGTCAGGCCAGGGAACCGGGCCGGATCGTCTCGGCGGCCTGCGCGTCTTCGACCGCCGCGCTGGCCGTGGGCGCGTCATTGATTCGCGGCAAGAAACGGGAGGCCGTCCTCGTTGTCGCGTGCGACGCGGTGACCGAGTTCATCGTGGCCGGTTTTTCGTCATTGTTTGCCCTCGACCCGGACGGCGCCCGGCCCTTCGACCGCCACCGGAAGGGGCTGACCATCGGGGAAGCGGCGGCCTTCGCCTTGCTCATGAGCGAGGAACGCGCGGCTCGCGAAAAGCGCCGGGCCCTGGGCGAAATCGCCGGATGGGGGCTGAGCGGGGACGCGAACCACATGACCGGCCCCTCCCGCGATGGGGAGGGGTTGGCCCTGGCCGTCCGCCAGGCGTTGAGGTCGGCGGATGTCCCCGCGGAGCGGATCGGTTCGATTTCGGCGCACGGCACCGGAACGTTGTACAACGATTCGATGGAGTTGAAAGCGTTCAAGAAAGTTTTTCAAAGGCCCATTCCAATGTATTCGATCAAAGGCAGCGTTGGGCATACCATGGGCGCGGCGGGACTGGTGGAAACGATCCTGGCGCTCGAATCCCTCCACGAGCAGGTGGCGCCGCCGACGGCCAATTTGCGGGAGGTGGACCCGGAGGCCGGCGCGTGGGTTTCGCCCGCCCCGGTGGAGACGCGGGGAATGGAGGCGGCGCTCACGACGAACTCGGGTTTCGGCGGCTTGAATGCCGCGCTGGTGCTGAAAGCATGAAGGACGCGGCGGATAGAATCGTGGTGAGCGGAGTCGGCTGGATTTCGGGCGGCCGCGGCGGCGGCCGCGGCCGCCGACCCGCCAGGATCCCGGAACTTGGGGAACTCCTCCGCGACCCGGAACTGTTCGCGGCGCCGCCGAGAAATTTCGGGCGGTTCGATGCCGGGTCCCGGATCGCGTGCTGCGTCTGCGCGCTGGCGCTTAAGGACGCGGAACCGGGCGGACGAGCAGACCGGACGGGGCTCCTGGGGACGAACGAGAACGGCTGTCTGGAAACGAACCTGGCGTATTTCCGCGACTACGTCCAGGCCGGACGGAAGCTGGCCCGCGGCAATCTGTTCATCTACACGCTCCCGTCCAGCCCGTTGGCGGAGACCGCCATTTGTTTCGGGCTCAAGGGGCCGGTGTTCTACTGGGGTGTTCCCGGGGCGAGCGGCCGCGGCGCGGCGTTGGCCGAGCTCGCCGGCCTCGCGGCGGACGCGGTGAGCCGCGGCGAGGCGGACGGCATGATTGCTGTCCATGCGGACGAACGGGCGGGGATGGGCCTGGTGTTGCGGCGGGCGCGAGGGACGGAGCCGGCGACGTGGAGCCTCCCGTGGGTGCGAGACCGGATTGGACAAGCCGTTTCCGTGGACGCCATGGCCAACGCATTGTGCGGCGATGCGGGCGGAGGACAGGCCTCATGAAAATAAAGCTCGTCTATCCCCGCTGGCCCAAGCTGAAGAATCAGCCCAAGTTCCATCTTCCGCCGCATGGGCCGGTGTGTTTCGCGGCCACGGCGCCGAGGGACGAGGAGCTGGTCTTTTGCGACGAGAACGTGGAGCCGCTGGACTCGAACGATTCGCCCGATCTGGTCGCCATTTCGGCTATGCTCACGTGCCAGATGCCGCGGGCGTGGGAGATTGCGGACGAGTACCGGGCTCGCCGCATTCCGGTCATTTTCGGCGGCATCGGGACCATGCTCCATCACGAGGAGACGGAGCGACACGCCGACGCGGTCTTTCTGGGCGAAGCGGAAGGCCGGTTCGGCGCCGTGCTCGACGACTTCCGCAACGGCAGGCTGCGCCAACGGTACGATTACTCCGGTGACTATCCCGACACCCGCCTCATCGGCCCGGCGCGGCGCGACATCCTCAAGCGCGACCTCTACAACTTCCGGGGCGTGCAAATGGTGGACCTGGTTCACGCCTCGCGCGGGTGCCGGTTCAACTGTTTTCCCTGCTGCACGCCTTTTCTCGGCGGCCGCCGGTTCAGGCCCCGGCCGGTGGACAAGGTCGTCGAAGAAGTGGCCGGCATCGAGAACAACCGCCTGTTCATTGTGGATAATTCGCTGGCGCAGGATGACGCGTGGGAAAAGGAACTTTTCCGGGCCCTTGCGCCGCTCAAAAAGAAATGGGTTTCGCATCCCATCAAAGACGACGACGAGATTCTCGACCTGGCGGCCGCGGCGGGCTGCTGGTACGTGTACCAGGCCATCGTGGACACGTCGGACTGCATCCGCGACCGCGTCCGCCGCCTGAAGGACCGGGGCATCGGCGTCGAGGGGACGATCATTCTCGGGACGGACGATCACGACGAGGATGCCATCAAGCGGCTCGTGGATTTTCTCGTGAAGATTGACCTGGATCTCGCGGAATTTACCGTGCTCACGCCCTTCCCGCACACGCCGATCCGGACGCAACTGGAACGCCAGGGCCGCATCCTTCACAATCGTTGGGAGGACTACACCGGCGGCAACGTGGTGTTCCGTCCGGCCCGGATCACGCCGGACAAACTCCAGGAACTGTACGAATACGCGTGGAGCACGTTCTATCGCGATCTCAGCAAGGAGCTGAAGATGGGACGCTTGTTCATGAAAGTCATCGAACGCGAGATCGCCGACGGCACGTACAAGTCCGTCCGGCTCTCGCGGAGCCGCGGCTGGGCCGCTCCCGCCGCGGACGCCACCCCATGAAGGTTCTCCTCATATCCTCGAACATGGCCGAGACGCCCTACGCGGTCTATCCGCTCGGCATGAGCATGGTCGCGGCGGCGCTCCGGACGGATGGCCACGAGGTCGTCTTGTTCGACTTCCTGCAGCACGGGCAGTCGCTCGACGCGGTGCGCGAAACGCTCCGCCGCGAGCGGCCGGAGCTGATCGGAATCTCGATCCGGAACATTGACAACGTCAACCTGCTGAACGAGAAACGTTATCTCGACGCCGTGCGCGACATCGCGCGGGTCGTTCGCGAGGAGAGCTCCGCCCGCCTCGTGCTCGGCGGTTCCGGTTTCTCGGTGATGCCGGAACCGGTCCTGCGCGCCGTCGGGGCGGACTTCGGCATCGTGGGCGAGGGCGAGTGGTTGTTCCGGCAATTCGTGCGCGACGCGGCCGCCGGCCGTTATCCCGCCGGGCGAATCCTGCGCGCTCCGCCGTCGTTGAGCGGGCGCGAAATTCCCTCCGCCGCGTACGATTCCGACATGCTGGCGTTCTACCTGAAGAGCGGGCACATGGCGTCGGTCCAGACCAAGCGCGGGTGCGAACAGCGGTGCTTGTACTGCACGTATCCGCTGCTTGAAGGCCGCGCCATCCGGGAACGCGAGCCGGCGGCCGTGGTCGACGATATCCAGAGCCTGGTCGAACGTCACCAGGCGGGGTACATCTTTTTCACCGATTCCGTGTTCAACGACAGCCGCGGCCGGTACCGGCGGCTGATCGAGGAGATGGAGCGGCGGAAGATCAACGTGCCGTGGACGGCCTTCTTCAAGCCAGGCCCCGAATTGGACGCCGGGATTGTCGAACGCATGCGCGACACGGGACTCAAGGCCGCGGAGATCGGTTCCGACGCGCCCAGCGACGCCACGCTCCGCGGAATCGGCAAGGACTTCCGGTTCGCGGACGTGGCCCGCTGCAATTCCCTGTTCCTGGACGCGGGAGTCGCCACGGCGCACTATTTCATGTTCGGGTGTCCCGGCGAGACGGAGGAAACCGTGCGCGAGGGGATCGCCAATCTGAAGAGCCTGAGCCGGACCGCGATCTTCGTGTTCATGGGGATTCGAATCCTGCCCAACACCGGCCTGGTCAAGATCGCTCTCCACGAGGGGCTCCTCAAGGAAGGCTGCGATTTTCTGGAGCCGGCCTATTACGTTTCGCCCAAGGTGGATCGGAGTTGGCTGGAAACGACGCTCAAGGAAGCGTTCGCGGGAAGCCGGCATATCGTCTTTCCGCCGGACGCCCTGGATGCCAAGCTGCACTTTCTGTTCAAACTCGGGTTCACCGGGTCGTTGTGGGATTTGCTGCTGAAGCCGAAGAAGGAGCCGGCGCCCCAGCCCTCATGAACGCAATCCGCAAACCGATCGTCGAACGCGCGTGGTGCGCGATCCCCGCCTACAACAACGGCGGAACGGCGCGCGACGTGGCTTTGGCCTGCCGCCGCGAGCTGCCGCACGTCGTGGTCGTGGACGACGGCAGCACGGACGCGGATCTGGCGGCCCTTCTGGCGGATACGGATATCGTCGTGCTCAGGCACGAACGGAATCAAGGCAAGGGGAAGGCGATTCTCACGGCGCTCCGATACGTGGCGGAGCGCGGCGGCGAATTCATGATCACGCTGGACGCCGATGGCCAGCACGATCCCGCCGATATCCGCCAGTTCCTGCCGATCCTCAACGACAGCCCAACGGCGGTCGTCATCGGCGCCCGGCGCATGGAGGAAGGCGGCGCGCCGCGGGTGAGCCGGGTGGGTATGCGGGTGTCCGATTTCTGGCTGGATCTCGAAACGGGGCTGACGCTTCGGGACACGCAGAGCGGGTTTCGCGCCTATCCCGTCCGCTACCTCTCGAAGATCCGGTTCGCGGGCAGCCGCTACGAATTTGAGGTGGAGGTCCTGGCCCGGGCGGCGTGGGCGGGATTGCCCGTCCGGATCGTGGACGTTGCCGTCAAGTACCGGGAGGGGCCCGGGTGGATTTCCCATTTCCACGCGTTCCGGGACAATCTCCGCATCAGCCTCATGCACGCGAGGCTGGTCGGCCGCCGGCTGCTCCCGTGGCCGAACCAGCGGCTGGTGAGGCGGAAACCCGAGTGGCGCCGGGAACTCTTCCGGCATCCCTCCCGATTCGCGAGGCGGATGCTGAAGGAGCACCACACGCCCGCGGAGCTGGGGTTTGCGGCGGCCCTGGGTGTACTCATCGGGGCGTTGCCGTGGGTGCCGATCATTCCCTTTCCGTTTCACACGGCGATCATCCTCTATCTGGCCACGCGGCTGAACGTGAACCGGCTGCTGGCTTACGCGGCTCAGAACCTTTGCATGCCGCCCTTCGTTCCGCTGGCGTGCATGGAACTCGGGTACTTCATGCGGAAAGGGCAGTGGATCACGGAAGAGAAATGGCGGCAGTGGTTTCCGGATTTGTCCTTGGGGGGCGTCGCCCGGGAACTGTGGCAGCACGCGCCGGGCCGGCTGTACGATTGGCTGCTCGGGTCCCTGATCCTGGGACCGGTCCTGGCCGTCCTCACCGGTTTCCTGGTGGCTGGGCTGGCCGCGTCGTTCCGGTGGCGGTGGCAGGCCCATCAGCCGATTTCAAAACCCAAATCTCAGATCTCAAGCGGAGAGCCGTGGTGAACTCCGCCGGCGACACCGCGCGCCGCATCCGGGCGAAACGGCGGGGGAATTCTCTGGGCTTCGGGGTCTTCAAGACGGCCTTGCGCGTTTTCGGCCTGCGGGGCGCCTACGGGCTGCTCTATCTCGTCTGCCTTCACTACACGTTGTTCGACCGCGCGGCCGTCCGGGCGGCGGCGGCCTATTTGGCGCGCCGTTTCCCGGGCCGCGGCCGGATGCGGCTCCGGTGGGACGTGTACCGGCTTTTCGTCAGCCAGGGCCGGCAGTTGATTGACCGCTACGCTCTCATGACCGGCGCCGTGAAGTTCGAGATCCGCATGGACGGCGAAGAGCGGCTGCGCGAAACGCTGGACCAGGGCGGCGGGTTTGTCTTGCTGACCGCGCACGTCGGAAACTGGCAGACGGTGATGGGCTTTCTTCAGCGGCTGGATCGAAAGGTGAATCTGGTCATGCGCCCCGAAGATAACCCCGCGGTCCAGGAATCGTTGCAGCTCGACTCGGCGGACGACAAGGTCGGCCTCATCTCGCCGGAGGGATATCTGGGCGGCGTGGTCGAGGCCATGAACGCGCTCGGCCGCGGCGAGGTCGTGTCGCTGATGGGGGACCGAAGCTACGGCTTCAGCCCCGTGGCCGTCGAATTCCTGGGCAGCCGCGCGGGGTTCGCGTCCGGCGCCTTTCATCTCGCGGCGATGGCGGGTTGTCCCGTGGTTACGCTTCTTTCGGCCAAGACGGGGCTGAAGCAATACGACCTCGCCGTGGCGGCGCTGTGGCGGCCGCGGTACGATAAGGGCCTGCCGAAGCAGGAGCAGTTACGCGGCTGGGTCCAGGACTTCGCCCATGTTTTGGAGTCTTTTGTCCGTCGCCACCCGTTTCAGTGCTTCTTGTTCCACGACGTGTGGGCGGACGCACCCGTTTGACAGGGAGGGAAGGGCTGGAGACCTTCCCCGGCCCGTTCACCCGAACGTTGTCCCGTGGTGTCCCCAGTGGGTGGCGGGAACGTCCATAAACGTCAGATAGATCCGGTCGCCCGGCACGTTCAGCCATTTCTGGAGCAGGGCGCACACCTGCGCGGAGATCTTGCCATTGACCTCTGGAGTCAGGCCGCCGATCGCCCGGACGTCCACGAAAGCGCCGGGGCCGGCCTTGCCGGCAAACAGGATCGAACCCGCCTCCCACGCCACCATCATATAGCGCTCCGGCTTACCGGTAACCTCCGCCACCGCCTTGGAAACCGCGGCAAGGAGTTGATCGCGTTTATCGGCTGGGATCTCAACAGACGAAGTAATCTTCAGGAATGGCATGTGAACTCCTTTCAAGTGCTTAAGCAAACTCCACTCGACATTCTATCTCATCCCCCTGCCGCGGTGAATTCCTTATTCACCGCGCCAGCTTCTCGAGGTAGTCAATCCAGGCGTCCAGCCCCTGGCCGGTCTTGGCGCTCAGTTCGAAGATGAACACGCCGGGGTGAATCCGCCGCAGATACTCGCGGCACTTCGAGAGACTCCAGTCCAGATGCGGCGCCAAATCCATCTTGGTCAGAACCACCACCGGCGCCAGGGCGAAAAGCGTCGGGTACTTGACCGGCTTGTCTTCCCCTTCGGCGGTTGAAAGAAGCGCGACCTTGAAACTCTCGCCAAGATCGAAGGCCGCGGGACACACGAGATTCCCGACGTTCTCGATAAACAACAGCTTCACGCCGCCGGCGCAGACTTCCGGCAGCAGGCGCCCCACCCGCTCGGCGTCGAGATGGCAGGCGTTCAGGGTCTCGATTTGCCGCACCTCCGCGCCCTTGCCCTGCAAACGCCGGGCGTCGTTGTCCGTGCGCTGGTCGCCCGTGATCACGGCACATTTCACACGGCCCTTCAACCGGTCGAGCGTCCGTTCGAGCAACAACGTCTTGCCCGTGCCAGGCGATGAGATCAGGTTGATCGCCGCCACACCGCGCTCCGCCAGCCAGGCCCGGTTGGTCTCGGCCCTGGCGTCGTTCTCGGACAAAATCTTCTGCTCCAGCGCGATCGTCCGCCGCTCGACGGCTTCGTGGCTGTGGACGTGATCGGGGTCATGCCCATGCTCGTGCGCATGCTCGTGGCCAGGCCCGTGGTCATGGCCGTGAGTGTGGCGATGCGCGTGCCCGGCGTGCGCCGCCGTATTCGCGTTCTCGCATCCGCAGTCCTTGCACATCGTTTCCTCTCCTATTCGACTTTCTCGAACGGCCACATGGCCATGCCGCCTTCCATCACGCGCACCGCCGGGAAACCGGCGGCCTTCAACATCAGGGCGGCCTCGTAGGCCCGCAGCGAAAGGTCGCAGAATATCACAATCTCCTTGTCTTTGGGCAGTTCGGATAATCGCCCGCGCAGCGCGCCCAACGGAATGAGCACGGCCCGGGGCAGGCGTTGTTGCTCGTGTTCCTCGGGCGTGCGGACGTCGAGGAACACAAAGTCGTCGCGCCGGGCCAGTCGCTCGTGCACGTCCGCCGCCGCCACGCCCTCGAAGTTCCCGTCCAGTTTGTTCCGCGCCACGTTGGCCGCCGTGGAAATGTTGTCCATGACCGTGGAATACGGGGGGGCGTAGCAGAGATCCTCGTTGGCCAGATCGTCCACCGTCCGACCGGCCGAGAGGGCCATCGTCGCCACGTCAATGCGTTTGTCCGCGACACCGGGCCCGATCGCCTGCGCGCCCAGCAATCGGCGCGTCCGGCGATCCACGACCATTTTGAGCAACAGCATAGCCGCCGCCGGCATGTAATGGGCGCGATCCAGGCCGGGGACCAGCACCGTGACGACCTCATATCCAAGGCGGCGGGCCTCTTCCTCGCCCAACCCGGTCCGGCCGACGGAGTACTCGAACACCTTGCAGATACAACTGCCCAACACGCCGGGGAACTGGTCCTGGCCGCCGCAGATATTCACGGCCGCGACGCGGCCCTGCTTGGTCGCCGTGGATCCGAGCGGAATGTAGCAGGGCCGCCCCGTGAGCCGGTGCATCGTCTCGGCGCAGTCCCCCGCCGCATAGATGTCCGGATCGGAGGTGCGCATGAACGGGTCCACGCGAAGCGCCCCGGTTTCGCCCAGTTCAAGCCCCGCCGCCGTCGCCATCCCGACGTTCGGGCGGATGCCGCAGGCCAGAATGACCAGGTTCGTTGGAAACACTCCCTTGTCGGTCACGACGGATGACACGGCCTCTTTCCCCTCGAGGGACAGGACCGTCGTCCGGGTCGCGATCCGGACGCCGTGCGATTCCATGTGCCGCTCGACCAGGGCGGCCATATCCGCATCCAGCATGGGCAGGATGTACGGACGCTGCTCCAGGATCGTCACCCGTGCGCCCTTCAGCACGAGCGCCTCGGTCATTTCGATCCCGATCAGCCCGCCGCCCACGATCACCACGTCACGCGCCAGGGGATCGGCCAGGGCCGAGCGGATGCCTTCGGCGTCGCGCATGCCGTGGAGCGTGAACACGTTTTTGAGGGTCGTCTTCAGGATCGAGGGGACTACCGCGGAAGCGCCGGTGGCGATGAGCAGCCGGTCATACGGCAGCCACGCCTCGTGTCCGCTCAGGCCATCGCGGACGTGAACCTGCTTGTTCGCGCGGTTGATCTCCACGGCCTCCGTCTGGTTCATCACGTGGACGTTCATGACGTTCCGGAAGAACACGGGATCGCGGACCACCCCGGCGGGACTTGAGATCAGACGCCTCTGGTCGCGGATCACGCCGGACACGTAGTACGGCAGCCCGCAGCCCGCGTAGGACATCACACTGCCGCTTTCCACGAGGGTAACGTCGGTGTCGGGCTTGAGACGGATGATCTTAGCCGCGGCCTTCGGTCCGGCCGTCACGCCCCCGATGATCACGACGCGCAGGGACGGCTCGCGGCCCGCTCGCGCCTCGGCCGTTTCGGCGGCCTCCTCCACCGCGGGCAGTTCGAGCGCAAACTCCGCGCCGCCGAGGTCGGCGGAGTGGCCTACGCCGACCGTCCCGCCCGCCGCTTCGACGACGCTCTTCACGAAGGCCAGGCCGAGCCCGATGCCCGGCTGGGACGACTTGCGCGCCGTGGGCGTGCGGTAGAACGGCTCAAAGATCCGGCCCAGATTCGCCTCCGGGATGCCGATCCCGGAGTCGGACAGCACCACGCGGACAAAACCGTCCGCGTGTCCCGTCGTGGCGAGAATCCTGATCTGCCCGTGATCCGGCGTGTACTTGATGGCGTTGTTCAAGAGCGCGTTGAGCGCTTCCAGGAAGGCCGCTTCGCCAAGCTTCACGCGGCAGGGCTTGGCCTGGAGGTCGAGCAGGATGGCGATATCGCGCTTCGCCGCCTCGGGCACGTGGTGGGCGTGCGCCTGGCGCACCACGCCCGCCAGCGAGGCCGGAGGTTCGTCCGCGCCCTGGCCGGCGCCCGCCTTGATGATGGCCAGCATCCGGCGTACGGATCCGATGGCCTGATCGCACCGCTCGTTCGCCCGTTCGAGCGGCCCGCGCTGCTGCGCCGACAATGGTCCTGTGTACTCCGCCAGTACGTTCTGAAGCGCCATGCTGATCGCATTTAGTGGCGATTGGAGTTGATGGGCGATCAGGGAGGCGAATTTCAGCGGATCGTTCTGGAAGTCCTTCTCTTTCATGGGCCCTCCACCTCCATGGACTGGATATAAAGTTCCCGTCCACGCTTGAGTTCGACCTCGCGGCTGCCGCAGGACGCGCAGTAAATGAAGGGCGCCTCCGGCTTGGACCGGCTGCCGCAGCCCCGGCACCCGACTTCCGCTTCGATCAACTCGATCCTCAGTTCCGCGCCCGCCGCGACGCTCTCCTCGGCGGCCAGCGAAAAAACCATCTTCAACGATTCGGGATCGGCGCCCGAGAGGGTGCCCACGCAGAGAGTCAGGGCCGTCACGCGCCGCGCCTTCTGCTCGCGGCAAAGCGCGTCCGCCCGTTCGACCAGCGCCTGCGCGATGGATAACTCATGCACTAGCAAATCCTCGGCAGCAACTCGCCCCGCGGCACGTCCACGAGACGCCGCCCGCCCGTCACGGTCTCCAGAACCACCCGGCCGGCATCCGAACTCACCACGCCGATCCGCGCGGCGCCTTTGCCTTCAGGCAGGCCGCGCCACGCCGTGAGAATCGCATCGGCCGCGGCGGGATCGCAAACCGCCGCCATCCGGCCCTCGGACGCGACCTGCAGCAGATCCATCCCGAGCAGCTCCGCGACCGCCCGCGCCCCGTCCGAGAACGGGATGTCCTTTTCCCGCAGGGCCAACCCGACCGGTCGGCCCTCCACCAACTCGTTCAGCACCGCGGCCAACCCGCCGCGCGTCGGGTCGCGCATGAAGCGAATGTGCGGGGCCCATTCCCGCGCGGCCATCACCAGTCGGTGTACGGGCCCCGTATCGCTCGACGGTCCGTTCCGGATCTGAATGTTTTCCCGCGCGGCCATCACCGCCATGCCGTGGTCCGCCAGCGGGCCGCTGACCAGCACGTGGTCGCCTTCCTGGATCCGATCCGTCCCGAGGTCAAAGCCCGGCATCAGTTCGCCGATCCCGGCCGTGTTCAGGTAAAGACCATCGCATTGGCCGCGGGCCACCACCTTGGTGTCGCCCGTGACGATCGCCACGCCGCCGTCCGCCGCGGCGCGGCGGACGGAGTCCAGCACCCGGCCGAGCACGTCGAACGAAAGGCCCTCTTCCAGGATCATGGCCAGCGATAGCCATTTCGGCTCCGCCCCGCAAACCGCCAGGTCGTTGACCGTCCCATGCACGGCCAGATCGCCGATGTTGCCGCCGGGGAACTCGACGGGTTGGACGACAAAACTGTCGGTGGTGAAAACCAGCGACGCCGATCGCGGCGTCGGCAGCGTCGCGCCGTCCGGCAACCCTTTCAGCGCGCCGCCCCCGAATCGCGGGAGGATTTCCCGCTCGATCAGTTCGCGCGAGAGTCGGCCGCCCCCGCCATGGCCCAATTGAACTACATTCTCTCTCACGCTACGCGTCCCTCGTCTGAATGGAGCGATGCCCGCCGCCCAACGTCGTAAGTGCTATTAGACCAGATTCGCCCCTGTCCGGCCAACAGGTGGAGGGACTCCGGAACGACGACGGCGAACCTGTTCTGGAAGTCCGTCCTCTTCTTCCCAAGAACGGCGGCGAGCGTCTCCCCGTCGGCCAGTTCCGCATCGTACGTCGCCTCGCGGAGGTCGAAGGTGACGGTGAAGTCCGAACGGAAGCGGGGGTCGGCAACGACCCACCCGATGACGGCGATCATCGCCGTCATGGACACGGCCCCCCGTCCCGACGACGCGCACTTGCGGTGCCTCGTCGACGATGTCGTACGCCATCGGCATTCCCTGGCCCTCCGGTCGCGCCGCCGACGGGCGGAGCGGCACCCATTAGGCATCCTGGCGGGCGATTCCGTCAAGCGATTTCCCGCCCTCCTTGAAGAGCCTGGGCTGGGCAGAAGAGGAAGTCCCCCGGGACGATGGGGGAGTCCCGAGGGACTTAGGTGTCCGAGGAGAGGAACTCTCCTCTTAGACGAAGAACGAACCGCCCCGGCGGATTATTGCAGGCCGGGGAACCGCCGCCGGGTGGGGCTGTGCCCGGGGAAAGACGGTCATTCTCCTTTTGCCCGGACCGATGGGAATCCGCCCTTTTACTTGCGGGTAGAACGGGGGAAGTCAGCGGCGTCGTCCCGGGATCATCTCTCTTCTCGTCCCCGTTCCCTCGGGTACCTGATGCGGCGCTACCGGCACAACGACATCCGCACCACGATGCAGGTGTACGTGGCGAGCAACCCGCTGCTCGACGAGGCGCAGCACGTGTCGCCATCGTGGGCGCCGCCAACGGCGCCCCAGTCGCGGCCGATGGCCTCGGACGTCATGATGCCCGAGGTGGAGGCGATGGCGAGGGTGCGGTCGCTGGGGATCAACTGGCGGTCGCTCCGGGAGCACGCCATCGGCGAGCGGGCTACCGCCACGCCAGCCTTCAACCGCGCTCCCGGGCGTCCCCAAAATGCCCCATCTTCATTCCAAACGCAGTGTCAGATCGACCTACAAATCGACCTAATGCCGAAAACGGCGAAAAGGCCCTTCGTGGAAAGGCTTTGTCGGTTTGGCGGAAAACCCGTGTCGTTATTGGACAAAGTTATGTCGCCCCGACGGGCTTCGTGGAAAAGTTTTATTGGCGTACCTGGCAGGAGTTGAACCTGCAACCCTCAGATCCGTAGTCTGATGCTCTGTCCAATTGAGCTACAGGTACGTGTTGTCGGATAAGAGGGCGACACTATACAAAGTCCCGCGGCCCGGTGCAAGAAGACAGAAACGAGAATCGTTTTCCCGGCGGCGGGATGTGTTATCATGCGGGCTGGAGGGTGCATCATGCCTGATTTCAGAGACGCGATCGAAGCCATCCGAAAGGAGCTTGGGACACAACTGCTGATCCTCGGACACCATTACCAGGATGGCGCCGTCCTGCAACACGCCGACGTCATCGGCGACTCGCTGGAACTGGCCCGGGCCGCGGCGGCCGGCAAAGCGGAACGCATCGTCTTTTGCGGCGTCCACTTTATGGCGGAATCCGCGGACATCCTCACCACGCCCGCCCAGTCCGTCTACATGCCGGAAACAAGCGCCGGCTGCCCCATGGCGGAAATGGCCGGGGATCTCCAGGTGGAAAAGGCTTGGGCGCTGCTGCAAGAACGCGGCAAGGACTGGGCGCCCGTCGTCTATGTCAACAGCACGGCCCGGGTCAAGGCGTTCTGCGGCCGCCACGGCGGGAGCGCCTGCACGTCCAGCAACGCGCCAAAAGTGTTCCAGTGGGCGCTGGGCCAGAGACAGAGAGTCTTCTTCCTGCCGGATGAACATCTGGGCGCAAACACCGCGCACGATCTCGGCATCCCCGAGGAGCATATCGCCGTGTTCAACTACCGCCAGCCGAACGGCGGACTAACGCCCGCGCAACTCGATAAAGCCGCGGTCGTCGTGTGGGGCGGATTCTGCCCCATCCACGTCGTGTTCACGGTTGACCAAGTCCAAGACATCCGCGCGCGCTGGCCGGACGCCAAGATCATCGTTCACCCGGAAACGCCCAAGGAGGTGGTCCGGCTATGCGACGCCCACGGCTCGACCGCGCAAATCATCAAGTACGTGGAGTCCGCGCCGGACGGCGCCACGATCTTCGTCGGCACCGAATCGCATCTGGTCCGGCGCCTGGCGGAGAAGCACAAAGACCGGTTGACGGTCAAGGTCCTTCACTCCTCCGTCTGCCCCAACATGGCCAAGACAAACGGGCAGAACCTGCTGACGGTCCTGCGCGACTGGCCGCACAACCGCCTCGTGCGCGTGCCGGCTTCCGTCGCGGCCGAGGCCCGTCTGTGCCTCGAACGGATGCTGGCGCTGTGAGCGGGAATCCGTTCAAACTTCATTCGCCGTACAAGCCCACGGGCGACCAGCCGGACGCCATCGAGTCGCTCGCTCGCGGCCTTGCCGCCAATCGCCGCTTCCAAATCCTCGAGGGCGTGACCGGCTCGGGCAAGACCTTCACCATGGCCAACGTCATCGCCCGGCACGGCAGACCGACGTTGGTGATTTCCCACAACAAGACCCTCGCCGCCCAGCTCTATTCCGAGTTGAAGATCTTTTTCCCGGACAACGCGGTGGAGTACTTTGTCTCCTATTACGACTACTACCAGCCCGAAGCCTACATTCCCCAGACGGACACCTACATCGAGAAGGATGCCTCGATCAACAAGGAGATCGAACGGCTGCGCCTCTCCGCCACCAACTCGCTCCTCTCGCGCGAAGACACCATCATTGTGGCCTCGGTCTCCTGCATCTACGGGCTCGGCTCCCCCGAGGACTACCGCGAGATGGTCGTGACCCTTGAGCGCGGCGGGGAAGCCGACCGCGACGAGATCCTGCGCAAGCTCGTGGACATCCAATACAACCGCAACGACTACTCGCCCGAGCCCGGCACCTTCCGCGTGCGCGGCGACACCGTGGACGTGTTCCCTTCCTATTCCCAGCGCGGCGTGCGCCTGGACTTCTTCGGCGATACGCTGGAACGGGCGCGGAACTTCGACGTGACCACCGGCAAGACCGAAGAGGACCTCGATCGCGTCGTGATTTCGCCGGCCACCCACTTCGTCATGCCGCAGACCAAGATCGAAAGCGCCTTGGCCGGCATCGTCGCCGAGTTGGAGGACCGCGTCCACTGGTTCGAACAGCACGGCAAACTTCTCGAAGCGCAACGGCTCAAGCAGCGGACCCTGTACGACATGGAAATGATGAAGGAGATCGGGTACTGCGCCGGGATCGAGAACTATTCCCGTCACCTGAGCGGGCGCAAGGCGGGCGCGCCGCCCGCCACGTTGTTGAACTATTTCTCCGGCGAGTTGCTGACCATCATAGACGAATCGCACGTCACGATTCCGCAACTCCGCGGGATGTACAATGGCGACCAGGCCCGCAAGAGCGTTCTCGTGGAACACGGGTTCCGCCTGCCGTCGGCCAAGGATAACCGGCCCTTGAACTTCGACGAGTTCCTGGGGACCGTCGGCCAGATCGTCTTTACGACCGCCACGCCCGGTCCGTTCGAGCGGCAGGTGTCTCCGCCGCCCGTGCAACAACTCATCCGCCCCACGGGTCTCGTGGACCCGCCCGTGACGGTCCGGCCCCTGAAAAACCAGATTGACGACGTCATGGAGGAAATCCGCGCGCACGCCGAGCGCCACGAGCGCGTGCTGGTGACCACGCTGACCAAGCGCACGGCCGAAGACTTGTCCGACTACCTGCGGTCCGTCGGCCTGCGCGTCCGCTATCTGCACGCCGACATTGACGCCATCGAGCGCGTGGAGGTTCTCCGCAGCCTCCGCAAGGCGGACTTCGACTGCCTGGTGGGCATCAACCTGCTCCGGGAAGGGCTGGACCTGCCGGAGGTCTCGCTGGTGGCCGTGCTCGACGCGGACAAGGAGGGCTTCCTGCGTTCCGAAACGTCGCTGATCCAGACGGCTGGCCGCGCGGCCCGGCACCTGGACGGCAAGGTTATCCTCTACGCCGACCAGGTCACGGACTCCATGCGCCGGATGATGGAGACCACGGAGCAACGCAGGGTGAAGCAATTGGACTACAACCTTCTGCATCACATTACGCCCAAAAGCATTATCAAAAGCATTCAAGAGGGGCTCGCGATCGAGGGGAAGAGCCACGAGATCGAGGACCGCATCGCGAAGGAGAGCGGGGTGGAGTACGATGTCCACGCCACGCTGCGCGACTTGGAGAGCGAAATGCTAGAGGCCGCCGAATCGTTGGAATTCGAACGCGCCGCGATTCTGCGCGACCAGATCAAGGAACTCCGCAGCGCCGCGGGATTGAAGGGCGAGGCGCCGTTACCCGCGCCGCCCCGGGCCAAAACCGTTTATCCAACGGCGAAACGGAAGAAGACCCCGAAAGTTCGCCCAAGCGTCGTCCCGTCCTGATCGCGCATTCGTCGCACACCCCATTCCCCTTGCATCAGAAGGTCACGCCTCATGCCATTGCCTCAGCAACTTCCCTGGACCAATTTCGACAGAATCAGGAAATTAGATGCGTCTGCCCTGCGATGACGCTGGACGCGGCACAAGGACGAGTGATACAAGTTTCCCCGTCGGGACGGGGCGGGGAACGCTCCCTGACGTTGTTGGATTCTTCGAACACGACAGTCGCAACCATGGGAGCCGCGTCGCCATCCGATTCGAGCGGCGGCACAACCGCCGTCCCTCCGGTTCCTTCGCCCGAGTCGCCCGCGCGGGTTCCGCTCAGTCCGTTCGAGAACCTGTGGTGCCAGATGCACGATCTCTATGACGGGGACGGCATCGGCGCGATCGTGACGCGGATTCGGGGTTGCATCGAAGAGGAGCCCCTCAGGACCGCTCTTTCCCGGCTTCAGCAGCGGCATCCCAAACTGAGAGCGCGGGTCGTGATCTTGAAGGATGGGCGTCGGTATTTCGAGGTTCCCTCCGCGGCGCCGGCCATTCCCCTGACGATCGTGGACTTCGACACGGGCCCGGCACCCTGGCTGCCCGAAACCTACCGGATCCTCTCCGCCCGGATGGACACCGCCACGGCGCCGCTGGCCAGAATGCTGCTCTTGCGAAATCGCCGGGAGGGCGCGTGCCACCTTTCGTTCATTGCGCACCATGCGATCATGGACGCGACGTCCATGGTCCGGATCGTGGACGATCTGCTCGAGTTCCACCGGGAGGTGGAAGCGGGCGGGACGCTGGCGCCGGTCGTTCCACGGCCTTTGTTTTCAGTCCCGCGCGCGACCGTGACCGGAAGCTGGCGGCAACGGCTGGCCGTGCTGATTCGCATGGGACGGAATCGCGCGAGTAAACGGCGGGGCCAGTGGATCACGTTGCCGGAGGACAAGCAGGCAGGCGCCTGCCCCCGTTGGGAACGGCATGTCTTCACGGAGGAGGAAACCCGGGCGCTGGCCGAACGGTGTCGGGAAGAAAGGTCCACGACCGGAAGCGCGCTCTATGCGGCGGCGATTTGCGCGCTGGCGGACGTGGTGCCGCAGAAACGGATCCGGGTCCGCTGCGCGCTTCCTTTCAGTATGCGGAGCCTGTTGACGGGGCCCGAGGGGCCGGTCACGAGTCAGGATCTGGGTTGCTTCATCGGCGGCTACGACGTGGAGACCGTCATGCCGGACGGTGCTCCCCCTTTTTGGGATATCGGCCGGGAGGTGTGGCGGGACATCGAGGCCTTCATCAAGGCGTCCGCCCCTCAAATCCTCTACAACATCCTCCCCTTCATCAAGTTCTCCAAAAATCGCAGACTTCCGAAACGCGACACGCTGTCCGTCAATTATCTCGGGGTTGCCAGGGTCCGGGGACAGTACGGAAGATTGAGCCTGGAGGAGTGCATGACGCTGGCCAAGGGCAGCCATGTCGGTCCGTCCCTGAACGTGTGGGCCATGACCACCCGCGGGCGGTTGTGCGTTTGGCTGGGTTGTGGAGACGTTCAAGCGGAATTTACGGACCGGTATTGGCAGGCGGTGCTCAAGCAATTGCGCGGGGCCATGGCGCCGCGCGCGCCCTGACGGAAGTCCGGGCGCGAATCCGCCGCGAGGAAAGACGTTCCATGAAACAGACGGAAACGGTTCAGGCTTCCCGACCCTCCTCGCGGCGCCGTTTCTTTCATCCCTTCGACCTCGGGCTTCTGGACGGGATGAGGCAACGGGCGGAACAGGACCCGTTGTGGAAGGTCATGGACTGGGCCGCCGCGGAATGCGGCCTGCGCGTCGAAGTCAGCCGGGGAAGCCTCTGCCCGGAGGGACCGCAAGTGATTGTCGGGAACGACCCGTCGCCCGTCGTGGGATTCGTCCTGCATTCCGTTCTGCGGCGCGACGACGTTTACTTCGTTGGGGCGCCGGGCTGGATGCTGGCGGGCCGCTGTGTCGCCGCCCGGTGTTTCCCGGCGTACACCCCGGGTCGCTGGTTCTCCAATCCGCTGGAAGCGTTTCGAATGCAGGTGGTGTACCGTTTCCTCTACGGCGTCAAGCCCTCGTCTCTGGCCCTTCGGAATGCGGAGTCGCTGACCCGGGCGGCGGGCGTTGTGACGACCGGAGGCTCGCTGCTCATCCTGCCCGCCGCGGGCTCGATCGGCCGGTCGGACCATTGGAAGCATGGGGTCGGGTACGTTCTCGACCGGGTGACCAACCCGCAAACGCGCCTGGTTTTCGCGCGCGTTCACGGCACGCGCCAGTCGGACGTGGCGCGCATGTTGAATCCCCGCTGGTTCGGACGGTGGCGAAAGCCGCTGACCGTGCCCGTCGAGTTCAGCGACCCATTCCCGCTCTCCGGCTTTCAGCGGCCGGAACTGACCCCGAAACAAATCAGTTTGCGGGTCAAGGAGCAGTATCTGAAACTCTATGGCGCCTTATAGGCCGTTGCGCCGCACGACATGACCCTATCCGCTTCCAATCCGCCCGAAATCCATGCCACCGGGCCGGTCCCGTTGAGTCCCTTCGAGGATCTTCTGTGCCGGTTGCATGACGCATTCGAAGGCGACGGCATGTGCGCCGTGGTGGCGCGCGTTCGGGGGCGGGTGGAGGAGTCGCCCCTTCGCGCCGCGTTGCGCCGGCTGCAACTTCGCCATCCGAAACTGCGAGCCCGCCTCACCCTGTCGAAGAGCGGCCGCCGCCAGTTCGAAACCGCGGCCGATCCGCGGCCGATTCCGCTGGACATCAAGGACTTCGGCGAGGGGCCGATCCCCTGGCAGACGGAAGCGTGGCGCGCGCTTTGCCTGAAGATGGACCTGGCGGCCGGCCCGCTGGCCCGAATGCTCGTCTTGCGCAGCGCCCCGCTCGGGCTGTGCGATCTCGTGTTCGTGGCGCCGCACGCGGTGGTTGACGGCGCCTCCGTGTACCGCGTCGTGGACGATCTGCTGGGGTTCTATGGCGAAGCTGAACGGGGCGGTCCGTCCGGTCCCGTCGTTTCGCTGCCCTTGGTGTCGGCGCCCCGCGCCAACCTGAGAGGGAACTGGCTTCAAAGGCTGGCTCTGTTGGCGCGCATGGCCGGGCAGTTCGGCGCTCACGGACGGGGAAACTGGATCACGCTGCCGACGGCGCCACAGGCCGCGCCCGGTTCGTTCATGGATCGGCACGTTATTCCGGCGGCGGAGACCTCGGCCCTGGTCCGCCGCTGCTACGAGGAGGGGACCACGCTTCTGGGCGCCCATTTTGCCGCCGCCGTCTGCGGTTTGGCGGAGGTCGTGGAGGAAGAGCGGACCCTGAGAATCCAATACCGCATCCCGGTGGACATCCGCTCCGCATTGGCCGGCCCCACCGGGCCGGTCACGGATCAGGACTTGGGCTGCTTCATTGGCGGGTACTTGCGGATGGCCGTGATCGAGCGGCCGCCCCTGTTCTGGGAACTTGCCCGCCGGGTGAGAAAAGATCTCAAGACGTACGCCGCCGCGGGCGGTCCCGAGATGATCTACAACCTGTTGAAATTCGTCCGGGTTTCGAGTTTCCGGAAGAGGCTGAAAAGGGACACGCTGGTCGTCAATTGTATCGGCTTTGCCAAAGTCCGCGACCGCTACGGCAGCCTCGGGCTGGAAGAGTGCACGGCCCTGGCCAAGAACGAGTTCCTCGGTCCGTCCCTGAGCGTGGAAGGGGTCGCGATCAACGGCCGCTTATGCGTCAACGTGGGCGCCGGCGGCGTGCCGGTCGAATTCTGGAAACGTTTCAGCGACGCGGTGGCGCGCCAGATCCGCGCCGCGACGGGACAGCCCGCCACGGGAACTTGAAACGAACCCTCGGACAGGATGAACGGACGAACCTAGGATGAAGACCGCAGCAACAGGGACCGCCCCAGGCCGCCGAATCGGCGCGCGGGTTTCCCTTGTGGCCGTCGCGTTGATCGCCTTGGCGCTCGTTCTCCACGCCCCCACGCTGGGGCGGGGTTTCAACTACGACGATTTCATTCATCAGTACCTTCTCCGTTACGCGATGCAATGGCCTGACGCCGGACCCTGGCGCCTGTACGACTTCAGTTTTTGGACGGCAACGTCGGCCGCGCAGCAGGCGGGCGGCCTGGCGCCATGGTGGGTGTCGCCCGATTTCAAGACCAGCTTCTTCCGGCCGGTCACCAGCCTGAGCCTCCTGCTGGACTACCGCCTCTACGGCGGCTGGGCGCCGGGGTATCACGTCACGAGCCTCGCGCTGTTCGGCGTCCTTCTGCTGCTGGCCTTTCTCTTGTATTGCGAACTTGGCGCCCCGAGTCGGGCCGCTTTGTGGGCCTTGGCCTTCTTTGCGTTATCCGGAAACCATGTGCTGCCCGTGGGCTGGATCGCGAACCGGAACGAATTGCTGTCCAGCCTGTTCGTCGTGGCGATGATGTTGAACGTAAGCCGGTACGGGCGGCTGGGGGGAATGCACAGGCTGGTCTCCGGCGTGGCCTGCTTCCTTCTCGCCTGCCTGTCCAAGGAGTCCGGCCTCATCGGGCTTCCCCTTGTGGGGCTGTATCTGTGGATCCTCAAGTCGCCGGTGTCCGGCGAATCCCGCCGCGGGCGCTTCCTTCGTGTCGCGCGGTCGCGAACCTTATGGACCTTCGTTGTGTGCGCCGGCGCTTATATGGCCGTCTACCTGGCCTTTGGGCACGGCGCGACGTCCGCCAACTACGCCACGCCGTGGCGCCGCACGGGCGTTTATCTCGGCCGGCTGGCCGCGCTCTTTCCGCTGGCTTCGGGCAGTCTCTTTTTCGGCTTGTCCACGGATCTTGTGTTCACGCGGCCCCAACTCTATGGGCCCGTTCTGGGGCTGGCCGCGGCGCTCTTCGCGCTGCTGTTGGGGGTGCTCTGGCTCTGGCTCCGGCGGACGCCGCTCGCGTGGTTCGCGGCGGGGTGGGTTGCCGCGGCACTATTCCCCATGGCTGGAGTCACCCTGTCGGACCGGCTTCTGATGAGCGCCTCCCTCGGAAGCGCGCTGCTTCTGGGGCTGCTCGTTGACCGGACGGGAAGCGTTCGGGAAATCCTCGGCGGGCTGCGGTCCCGCTGGCCGGCTTTGCTGTTCGTGGCGTTGAATCTGGTCGTGGCCGTTTTGGCGGGTTGGGTGCGGAGCCACATGTTTTTTGGCATGGCGGCCGCGGACCGCGCCGCGAGCGCCAACGCGGAGATCGTCCGCGCGGACGCGGCCGCCGGGCCGGTGATCGCGCTCAACAGTCCGTCCACGCTTCTCGCTCTGACGATGCGGCCCACGTGGGCCGTGACCCATGACGACCCGAAAACCGCGATTTATTTCCTGGCGATGGCTCGGCTGGGGGAGACCTGTGTGCGCGAGAGCGACGACACGCTCGTGGTGACCTGCGACGCGCCGTTCCTGCTGGCGCATCGGTACGAGCGCGTCTTTCGCGCCAGCGAAGCGCCTCCGCCGCCGGGAACGGTATTCGTGACGCCCGCCTTTACCGCCACCGTTCTGGCGACGGAAGGACTGGGGATCAAGTCCGTGCGCTTCACGTTCAGGAAGGGCCTGGAAGCGTACCGTTTTCTGGCCTGGCAGCGTGGCGTCTACCGCCGTGTGAGCCCGCCGCCCGTCGGCCGAATCCTGCGCCTGCCCGCTCCTGAGCCGACGGTCCCGTGGGTGCCGTAAGCGCCGCGCGCGAAACTGACGTGTTGAAAATGGCGTAAGCGGCTGGTAGATTGATGGGGTGCTACGGATCGCCTGGTCGGGACTTTTCCGCGCGGACCGCGCTTAGCGGGTGTTGCATAGTGGTAATGCTCCAGCCTTCCAAGTACCCCCCAATTCCGTAGTTTCCGCTATATCACCACTCTCTACGCCTGACACTCAGGACGACTTCCGCAACTCTTTGCCATCTAATACCGTATCACGCAAACCACCCACCGATATACGAAATTAGCGCGACCGATGGGGTAGCGTGATAAATCCAAAACTGACGAGTCATATTGACCAAAACGAGCAAGTCATCACTCGCAAAATGCAGTCTGAACCCCTGCTTTTTCAACTGCCAGGCGCTCAAGCAAGCGCCACGCCCAGTCGACGCGTTCTTCACCTTTGTGCCGCCGCGCTACTCTTGCGTGTTGCCCTGTTTCATACGTGTCGCGGAAAAGCAAAAGCGGAAAGCGGCTTATGGTGGCCGCATGGAAGAGTAGATGGATTCCTGGTTGGGCTTACCGCATGTCCATAACGCGCTCAAGCAGTGATGAGAGGACAAGCTCGGTCGAGCAGGCATGCGAATCGTTGGACGTGGCCGGGAAAAGGCCTTAAGAGTTTCCGCTCTTGCTCGCTCCAAGACTTCCGCTTTTGAAAACTCCACGACAGATCTGTTTCATACTATTGACTGTCTTCCGTTCATCTGATATAGTATTAGTGTTAGAAATACGAAGCGCCCTTAAGGGCACGCGAACCCGAAGCCGAATAACGAACCTGCCTATGCTGCCATAGAGACCACTTCGCCGTCGCTGCTTCACACCCTGGTCGAACGGGAATTAACACGCCCGGTCGTCAATCGGGAGTTGAGTTCCCGGGACCTGATCCGGCTTCAGGCAAACGAAATGCTGCGGGAACAGACGGAAGCGCGCAACCGTACTCCCTTGGCGCGGGAGAGGTTGGAGTTTGTCACCGAAATCATCAAGGCGACGCAGCCCAAACTGGTGGAGATGCAGGCGTCACCCGAGGAACAAACGGCCACTACGACCGCTATCAGGGGGCGTCTGGCGTCCCAGTTGGCCGCCGCGGGAATGGAGGGGCGGGGCGAGGGAACGTTAAACGCGATGCTCAAGGCGAAACTGGGAGCGAAAACGTGAGCCGTTGAGGCGGGAACGTAAGGCGGGAACGTCATCGCTATCTTCCGATTTTTGAAGATAGAGGGGCTGCCGGGCGGGATAGGTGGCGAGGTCCAGTCACAGGACTTGCGTCTACCGGGAAGCGTTTACCCGAATGGATGCCCGTTATGCGTAAACGAGCCTCACTCACATAATTGTGGAGCGTCGCCGTGCCTGGGAAACTGCATCCGGAAACGTCGTCACGGTCATCACGTCGTCACAGGACCTGAGGCACCCTTTATTTTCGGGGAGTTTCTGCATAGGCACCCGGTGACGTCCTCTGTGACGACACCTACAAAGCTCGTCACCGTCACGTCACAGGGTCGTCACATGGCGGAATGACGAAGAAAGGCCTAAATACGAGTGTTTCGAATGAGGCGTGACGACGTGATGACCGTGACGACGTATCACACGGACGCGGGGTCGTAAGGACGGAAGAAGACATGGCCGCAAGGATCGAAACGGGAAGGAGAAGGACAGGCCCAGCCGCCCAATCCCGCCGTACCGGACGCAGCCAGATACGACGGCAAGGGAAAACATCGAGAAACGTTATGACGGGAATGGGTGTGCTGCGGCGCAGTCTACGACGTAGACGGGGACTTCTTACGGGCTCAGCGCGGGAATCGGGGCCTTTTCAGACAGGTTTAATTCGGGAACCGCGTACGGTCAGAGAGTGGTCGGTAACAAAAAGACATGGCCGCAGGAATCGAACCGGGAAGGAGAAGGACAGGCCCCACCGCCCAATCCCGCCGTACCGGACGCAGCCAGATACGACGGCAACGTAAGCGCCCTGTGAACCCGGTGGTGGCGCGCCGGACACGGGCGGAGCGGCGGGAGGGCAGACTACCGGTTTTGCCGTGCATG
>Ga0182021_10001432_pt1 | contig 27286 bp, 21 predicted proteins | sample 612E3MmetaG_FD_120493 | JGI IMG/M metagenome (GOLD analysis project Ga0182021, IMG submission 120493) | Permafrost microbial communities from Stordalen Mire, Sweden - 612E3M metaG (Illumina Assembly) | ecosystem: Environmental > Terrestrial > Soil > Wetlands > Permafrost | place: Sweden...
GACCGAGGCCAGCTCTGGGGTCGCCCCGATGTCGCTGGTGACGGCATCTGCCCGGTACTGCATGTACCGTCCACGCGTCGTGACGTCGGCGCCGTTCTGGATCTCGGTGAAGGCGGTCCACGTACTATCAGGGACCGCGGTGTCGCCGGTATGGACGCTGAGGGTCAGTCCTGTGCTGGTCGGCGTGGCGCCGGTCCATGTGAACGTACCCCAGTCGGCTCGAGCGCCGGCATCGTGGATCCGGGAGAGGAAGCTGCCGCTCTGGGCGTACGGCGTCAGCCGCATCCAGTCGACCGCGAGGGCGGTGCCACCGGCGCTGAGGTCGCTGACCGCCGGTTCCATCTCACCGGTGACCGTCGCGCTCACGGTGGCCACCACAGTGCCGTCGATCGAGAACACGACGCTGTCGGCGAGCCAGTCGATCCTGTAGCGGTGCTGCGAGCCGAGGTAGCTCGCGCCCAGGTCCACCTCGTGGACACCGCCGCTGCCGTTGACCCGGGCCCACAGCGAGCCACCACTGGAGGTGCTGAAGATCGCCCAGCGCTGGGCGACGAAGTCGGCGGCGAAGCCGGCGTGCTCGTTCGCGGTGCCGCTGAAGGTTGCGCCGAAGTCCACCGAGCGCCCGGAGGTGTAGGTGGCGTCGGTACGCAGCAGGCTCCCGTCCACTCGCACCTGCCCGCCAGTGACGGTGCTTCCGCCGGTGCCTGCGCTCCACTGCGTACTGGTCCAGCCGCTGGGCAGACTCGTCCCGTCGAACTCGGCACCCATGCTCGGGGCCAGGATGACCTCGCCACCGCTGGTGTTCGACACGTACGTGCTCGTGCCGGTGGCGCCGGCCGTGAAGTCGGCCACTGTGTCGTCGGTGGCCGCCGGCAACGGCAAGGTGAAGCTCGCCGGGGCGCTGGCCAGGGCGGGCCAGGTCGTGGCGTTGGTGTAGGCATCGGCGGAGGTCACGCGGTAGTAGATCGTGCTGGCGACACCAGGAATGGTGAGTGCGTGCGTGGTCGTCAGCGTGCCGTCGACCTGCGAGGAGGAGAGCTGGTTGGCGGCGCTGCCGAAGTCGACCCGCGACGTGCTCGGCTCGTCGGTGGTCCACGTGATCGCCACCGTGCCGTTCCCGTTGGCCGCCGCGTGCGTGTTGGTGATCACGGGGCCCGTGGTGTCCGTGCCGTACGTGGCGGTGTAGCTACCGGTGCCGGTCGTGAACACCTTGTACGCCACGCCCTTGACCGTGCGGGTCTCGGTGGGCACTGAGACACCGTTGAGGGTGAGCGACTGCAGCGTGCCGTTGCTCCCCTGGGCCGGCAGCATGGCCTCCAGCCCGTTCGCCCCGGTTCCCCGCGTGATGCTGAAGGTGAGCTTGTTCCCGCTCATGGCGAGGTTGTCGAACGAGGACGCGTTGCGGCCGTCGGTCCAGGTGAGCAGCTGCTTGGCCGAGATCACCGGAACACCCCGTGCCTTGGCGGCGGCGATGATCTGTGCGTTGATCGCCTCGCTGTTGCCGTCACTGTGGATGTTGGCGACGAACGTCCCGTAGTAGCCCTGGTTGATCGCGGCGTCCATCAAGGCGATCGCGGTCTGAGGGTAGGTCTGCAGCGACTCGTCGGTCATCTGCGTGGTGGCCTGGTACACGTCGATCAGCTGGCCATCGCTGGTGGAGAAGCGTTGCGCGAAGCCGGATCCGGTGAACAGGCCCGGCCGGTCGGCCACCCAGCTTCCCGGCCAGTAGTAGTAGTCGGTGTCCAGGTGGATCCCTGCTTGCGTCTGCACCTCTGGAATCGTCGTGTAGTCGCTCCAGGAGACGCAGTGGTTCCGGATGGTTGCCGACGGCACCAGGTCCGGGTACCTGCTCGCCAGTGCAGCGAGCTGGGTGGAGAGCTGGTCCGCGTACTGCGAGGCAGTGGGGCTTTCACACCCGGTGTCGGTGTGCAGCGCGATCTCGAACCCCTTGTCCTCATACGCCTTGGCCTGGGCATCGGTCAGGGAGTTGGCGGAGAAGAGGTAGGTCGTGGAGCGGATGCACGCCCAGTCGGCCACCGAGCAGCCGGCAGGGCTGGCGGCGATCTCCTGGTCCATACGAGCGGCGGCGGAGGCGTTTGAGCCGGCGTCGTGGTTGTCGGCGGTCATCACGATGGCGGCCACCTCGCCGCTGGGCAGATACCAGAACCGGGGAAGCGGGAGCGAGTCGAGAGTGCTCGCTGTCACGACATTGGCGAGCAGGCGTTGCTGCTCGTCGGCCTGCGGGATGTCGACCTTGGTCATGTCGACGTAGTCAGGCTGCGAGTCGCCGGCTGCAGCGCCGTAGTAGAGGTCGTCGCTGCGGTTCGGGCCGTCCTGCCCGTCGCGGTTCTGGTTGATCCACGCGGGGTTGCCCTGCCGTGTCTTGACGACCGAACCTGCCAGGTCGTACGTGAACGCGGCGGCCGAACCGCCCGCTCCACCGACGCTGCGGAGGGTGACCGCAGGGTGGCCAGTGGCGGTGCTGGCGTTGCTGTACAGCTCAGCGACCACCTGGGTGCCGACCTGGGGCGTGTACAGGTCCGCTGTCCCGTGGAACTGCATGGTCGAGCTGACGATCCCTTCGCCCGGCGCGGTGCTGGTGTCGACCTTGATGTAGCCCTCAGACAGGGTGCCCGTGGTCAAGGACAGGCCGAGGAGTCCGGTGAGCCGGGGGTCCGGACGTATCGCGATCAGGTGGCCACCTGCTGTGACCCAGGTGGTCAGAGCAGTCACCTGGTCAAGGGTCAGGGTGGTCTCGCCCAGCACGACCGTCGTGTAGGGCGCCAGCCCGGACGTCGTGAGTGCCGACGTGGTGCCGGACGTGAACAGGTTCAAGCCTTCGGCGCGAAGGATCTCCTTGAGGTACGAGTCGTACGTGCCGGTGCCGGTGGCCACCAGCACCGGGCCGCCAGGGCCGTTGTTCGGGTCGGTACGTGGCGCCTGTGCAATTGCCGTCGTGAAGGACCACACGTAGTCCGATGCCAGCGTGTTGCCGGCAAGGTCGGCCACCCCGCCGGGACCTCCGAGGATCCTGACGGTGTACGTCGCGTGGTTCTCCAGCGACGAGACGGGGTCGATCGTCACGGTGCGAGTGGCTCCGGTGTAGGTCACCGTGGCCGGTACGACCGCGCCCTGGGAGTCCTTCAGGATGGCCGTGGATGCGCTGATGCTCGTGGCGTCCAGCGCCTCGCCGAACGTGGCGGTGAGGTTGGCGGTGGTCGAGATGGCTGCGGCGTTGGCCACCGGAACCGTGCTCACGACCGCGGGCGGCGTGGTGTCCGCGCCGACCGTCGTGGAGAACAGCACATCGACCAGGTAGTTCGACGAGCCGGACGCCTGGGTCGGGAAGGCTGTCGAGCTGCCCAGCGTGTAGAGGCCGTTCGGCCCGTTGGGTCCGTTCTCGTCGTCCTTCAACGCGCTCAGAGGCGGGTTGTCGACCGAGGCGTAGGTGAACCCGTTACCGTCCGCATAATGACCCTTGGGTGCGTGGTAGGACGCCACGTAGGTGGTGTTGGCTGCAATGGCGACCGGTGCGGTGAAGGTCACGTCCTGCCACCCGGTGCTGCTCTCCCCGGTGAACACGGCGCTGGCGAGGTTGGTGCCGCCGGCGGACCACAGCGAGCCGGTGTGGGTCCCTGTGTTGTCTGCCGTCTTGTAGAACCGGACGCCGGTGATGTACCCGGCGGTGCTGGAGCGGAACTTCACCCCCACCTCGATCGAGCTGCTGTCCGGGTCCTGGAGGTAGACAGGCTCGTTGCTGAGGATCGAGCAGGGACTGCTCTGGCCGCAGATCCGAGCTGTGACGGTGATGGCGCGGGCCACTTCGACGCCGAGGTTGGCGCTGTCGTCCGCGGCCCGCACATGGATGGTGGTGGTTCCCGGGGCGGCGATGAAGGTGTAGCTCCAGTTGTCACGGCCGCTGGCCGGATGCCAGACCACACCATCGGTGGACACCTCGACGACGCCCACGGCACCGCCGATGTCACTGGCCGTGCCCGTCACCGTGACCGGGCCGGCGGGCACGGAGGCACCGTTCGCCGGGGACGTGATCGTCACTGTCGGCGGCGTGGTGTCGGTGGACTTGTCGGCTGCCACGAGGCCGGCCTGCAGTGTGCTCGGCTGTGCTCCCATGTCGGCGAGCAGGTTGACGGTGGCCTGCTGCATGGCGGGGTCAGGGCTGCTGTTGGTCTGGGTGCTGGTGCGGTCGTGGTGGCTGTCCAGCCCCCACGCCCACTGCACGGTGCCGGCGCCGAACACCAGCCCGCCGTTGGATGACCGGTACAGGCTGAGATGGTGCTGGTCGACGCCGGCGAAGGTGGAGACCGCATTGGTCGAGGACAGCAACACCCGGCCTGCCGGGTACCAGGCCATGTACTGCTCGTACTGCGGGCTCCATTCGTAGCCGAGCGTGCCCGACGTGAGCGTGACCGACTGACCGGCGGTCAAGTTGGCGACGGCGGTGTTGCGCCAGAACCTCAGTGACGCATAGTCGCTGGGAACGGTGATGGCGGACGTGTTGTCGCGCCAGCTGATCTGGCCAGTCAGAGCGTTCTCCGGGTGGCCGATCGTCGAGGTCAGCCCGTCATTCGTGGACTCCCGCCACAGGCCCGTCCATTGGCCGCTCGGGTCGCAATGGAAGTTCAGATAGCACCGGCGATGCTCCCCTTCGGGGCTGGGAGCGAGGCTGCCCTCCTTGTACACGACCATCGTCCGCTGGTCGCCCGCCGACCCGAGCAACGAGTCCTCGTAGCGGATGCGCCAGTACACCTCGTTGCCGCTGAAGAAGGCGAGGTTCACGCCGTGCGCCCGAGCGTTCTCCACGGAGTCGCGCTGAGCCTGCGACCAGTACTCGTCATGACCCGACGACATGAACACCCGGTGGTCGAGCAACCTCTCCGGATGGAGCCCGGTGTCGATGTGCGTGGTGTAGCTCACGTCGTAGCCGTTGCTCTCCAACCAGCGCAACATCGGGTACTCGGAGTTGAACAAGAAGTTCTCCAGCTCGCCTCCCCGGGTCGCGAAGGGCCGGTTGTAGCTCAGCTTCCAGGCGTTCCCGTCCCCACCGTTCGCGCTGTCATAGGCGTTGAAGCCGCCATAGGGGTTGTACGCCTGCCAGGTGGTGTCGGAGGTCTGCACAAGAATGTCGGAATGCCCAGTGTCGTCGCGGACGACGAAGGCGATGTGGCTGGCCTTGGCGTGGTCGGCGGTGCGAGTCAGTCTGGCGACATAGATCCCGGACACGGCTCCGCTCGGCACCGGCCAGGAGGCCGTCACGGCCCAGTTGCCGCAGTCGAGGAGCCGAAAGCCCGTGGGATCGGTCAGGGTGCAGGCGGGCTGAGCTGGCTGGGTGATCGCGGTCGGGTCGATGCTGCCGACGAGCCGAGCGCCGTCGCCGCCGTAGTAGCCCAACCGGTAGATGTCGATCCGGTAGCTCGCCGGGGTCGTGGACCCGGTGACTGTGGTGTCGTCGATCTTGAAGTGGACACTCTCGCCGGGCGCGGCGCTCATCTGCGTGGCGAACCCCTGCAGGGTGGGGTCACCCGCTCCCGTGACGTCCCACTCGGAGGCGGGGTTCCCCGTGAGGGCGTTCTCCGCGACGATCCTGTTCGAGGCCGCGTAGGCCGGCTTGGCCGCCACGGTCAGGACTAGGGCTGCGGCCACCAGGACCGGTGCCAGCAGCAGGCTTGTGGCACGCCGAACATGCCGCCAGGAATTCGAGTTCGCCATTGTGATCCCCCAAGATCACAGTCGACCCTCATTACGTAAGTCCGTCGCCTTTGGCGTTCTCGGCAATGCGGTGCAACTGATGTGTGTCCCCTCTGGCCCGGAGTATACGACTTCGGCACCGACCGCAGGCGGATCGCGAAGAATAGTCGAAATTGAACCGCGCGCCCCGGCGCCCCGCCCGTGAGGATCGAAATCCGCGGGGATCTGGGTCCCCGGGTGCCGGGCGATGGTCGCTCATGCCGCTCACAGGCCATGCCAGGACCGCGGCCCTATGCTGCCGGGGTGCCGCACAGCCCTCGCCTCGCCAGGTCCTGGTCGTCCACCGCCGTACGGGTCGCAGAGATCACGGCGACCTTCTGGCTCGTCAAAGGGCTGTCGACCGCGCTGGGGGAGTCGCTCTCGGACTACCTCGTGCTCGCGATCAGTCCCGTGGTCGCTGTGCTGCTGGGCTTCGCGGGGTTCGTCGTAGCGCTGGCCATCCAGCTGAGCAGGGGCCGCTATCGCGCGTGGGCCTACTGGCTCGCCGTGGTCATGGTGGGGGTGTTCGGGACGATGGCCGCCGACGTCGTCCATGTAGCCCTCGGGGTCGCGTACCTCGTCTCGAGCGTGGGCTACGCCGCGGTGCTCGCCGTGGTCTTCCTCACCTGGTGGCTCGTGGAAGGCACGGTGTCCATGCACGGGGTCACGACCTGGCGGCGGGAGCTGTTCTACTGGGCCGCCGTCGCCGCGACGTTCGCCACAGGCACCGCCGTCGGCGACCTGACAGCCATCACGCTTCACCTGGGCTACGCGGGGTCCATCGTGCTGTTCGCGGCGGCGATCTGCATCCCTGCGGCGGGGTACCGGTGGTTCCGCTGGAACCCGACCGCCGCCTTCTGGATCGCGTACGTGCTCACCCGGCCGCTGGGCGCCTCCGTGGCCGACTGGACCGGGAAGCCCACCGCCGTGGGGGGCCTCGGCTGGGGCGAGGGCGTGATGAGCCTGGCCTTCGCCCTTGTCATCGCTGTACTGGTCGCTCGGCTGTCGTGGCAGGATCACGCCGACCGGGCGGCGGCCAAGGAGCTCGTGGTCGAGAACTAGCCTCGGCAGTGCGGCGAAGTCCCAAGCCCCTCAGCCGGCCCGGTCAGGCGTGCACCACCGGGGCGACGCCCAGCTCGGCCAGCAAGGCCAGGACTCTGCCCTTGATCTCGTCGCGGATCGGCCGTACGGAGTCGACGCCCTGTCCTGCGGGGTCGTCGAGGGTCCAGTCCACGTACCGCTTGCCGGGGTAGTACGGGCAGGTGTCGCCGCACCCCATGGTGATCACGACGTCGGAAGCCTGTACGGCGTCGGTGGTGAGGATCTTGGGCTTCTCGGCGGAGATGTCGATGCCCTCCTCGAGCATCGCCTCACGGACGGCCGGGTTGATGCTTTCAGCCGGCGCGGATCCTGCGGAGCGCACCTCCACGGCTCCGCCCGACAGGTACGTCGTGTACGCGGCTCCCATCTGGGACCGGCCTGCGTTGTGGACGCACACGAACAGGACGGAGGGTCGACGGTCGGGCTGGTTCACAGGGATGCCTTTCGTTGTGGGTACGGAATCGGGAACGTCACGAGCCGGCTCGGATGGACCGGTGGAGCTGGTCGACTCGGGTCTGGAGGTTGTCGCAGGCGCTGACGAACGCCGCGGGGGTGACGGGAGCGATGCCCACCGGGTCAGGCACCGACCAGTGGAGACGGTCCGGCCACGGCGTCATTTCTTCGTGAGCGTGGTCGCAGACGGCGATCACGAGGTCCTCGTCGCGCACCGTGGTGGCGACGTCGTGCATGTCCGGGTCGAGGACCAGGCCCCGCCGGGAGGCCGTCGCGATGGCCAACGGATGCGGGACGCGGGCCGGACTGGTGCCGGCGTCGATGGCAGGGATGCTGCTGATGTTCCGCCAGCAGGCCGCTGCCAGCTTGGACCGTGCGGAGTTGCGGGTGCAGACGAATGCCACGCGGCGTGGGCTTGCCATCATCGGTGTGCCGAGGCTGACCATGGCGACGACCTGAGCATCGTCGCTGCGCAACGACAGGTAGCTTCTGCGAGCGTCGTGCTCACTGCTGCGACGCCTGATCACCCCCGCATCGACCAGGCATTTCACGTGATGAGACACCAGGCTCGTGGACAGACCCCACCGTTCGGCGACCTCTCCGGGGGACAGATCCCGGGTCAGCAGCGCCTGCGAGATCTCCAACCGCACACGCTCGGCCAGAGCCTGGTGGGCAAGCAACGCATCCATGGGATTACCTTAATCGCGATTGAGGTAATCCTGCCGAGCGTGGCGTCGCCATGTCAAGAGGACCGATCCACACGATGACCTATCACTTTGACAGCGGTCGAAGTAAGGACGAGACTCGTATCGACAATCATCAATGCGACAGTGTCTGGTCGCGCGTAGGAGAACAGAGCCGTGCCGAAGATCCGCGTGTTCGAGGGCCCGTTGTGCTGCAACACGGGCGTGTGCGGGACCGACGTCGACCAGAAGCTGGTCGACTTCACCGCTGACGTCCATTGGGCGACCAGCAGGGGCGCGGACGTGGTCCGGGCGAACTTGGCGCAAGACCCGGTGGCCTTTACCGAGAACCCGCTGGTCCTGCAGTTCGTGCAGACCGTCGGCGTCGAAGGGCTTCCCTTGGTGACGCTCGATGACCACACCGTGATCACCGGCCGCTTCCCCACCCGTGACGAGCTCGCCAAGTTCGCCGGTCTCGCTCCCGCAGCGACTCTGAAGCTCGCCGTCGCGGAGGTCGCGTCGTGCTGCGGGGGTCAGGACGCGTCCGAGGGGTCCACCGGCGGCTGCTGCGGTCAGTGAGCCCGTCCATGGAGCTGCTGAACGACGTCCCGCGGTTCGTCTTCTTCACCGGCAAGGGCGGCGTGGGCAAGACGAGCCTCGCGTGCGCCGTCGCCGTCCACCTTGCGGACGCCGGCAAGCGGGTACTTCTGGTGTCCACCGACCCGGCGTCGAACGTCGGACAGGTGTTCGGGCAGACGATCGGTCACCAGATCACCCCCGTGGCCGACGTCGCCGGGTTGACGGCGCTGGACATCGACCCCGAGAAAGCCGCGGAAAGCTACCGCGAACGGACGCTCGCGCCGGTACGAGCCTTCCTGTCGGCCTCCGACCTGGCGGCAGTGACCGAGCAGCTGTCAGGAGCGTGTACGACCGAGATCGCCTCGTTCAACGAGTTCACGGCGCTGCTGGCCGACGATGCCGCTGCCGACGTCGACCACGTCGTCTTCGACACCGCGCCTACGGGCCACACCGTGCGGCTGCTGCAGCTGCCCGGGGAGTGGACCACCTTCCTCGACGACGGCCGCGGAGACGCGTCGTGCCTGGGCCCGATGTCGGGGCTGGAGAAGACCCGCGCGACGTACGCAGCGGCGGTCGACGCCCTGGGCGACCCCGCACGTACCCGTCTGGTCCTGGTCGCTCGTCCGGAGACCAGCAGCCTGGCGGAAGCGGCACGTACGAGCAACGAGCTCGTCAGCAGCGGCATCAGGGCCACACATCTGGTCGTCAACGGGCTGATGCCCGAGGAGGCGCGCCCCGACCCGCTGGCCGATGCGGTGCGCAGACGCGAGTCGGCAGCACTGCACGGGCTGCCCCTGGAGCTGACCACACTGCAGGTCGACCGCGTGCCGCTCGCCGACCACAACGTGGTGGGCGTCGCTGCCCTGCGAGGCCTGCTCACCACCGCGCCGCAGCCGAGCGCCCAGGAGGACGTCAGCAACCACGACGGAGGGACACCGGCGATTGCGGACCTCGCCGCGCTCGTCGACGAGCTGGCTGACCAGGACCACGGCCTGGTCATGTGCATGGGCAAGGGAGGCGTCGGAAAGACCACGATTGCCGCCGCGATCGCGACTGCACTCGCCGATCGTGGCAAGAGCGTGCACCTGACCACCACGGACCCGGCAGCTCACCTGGCCGACACCTTGGGCAGCGACACGCACACGCTCACGGTCTCCCGGATAGACCCCGACCAGGCGACCCAGGACTATCGGGACCACGTGATGGCCAGCAAGGGCGCCAAGCTCGACGCTGCCGGCAGGGCCGCCCTCGAGGAGGATCTGCGCTCCCCGTGCACCGAGGAGGTCGCCGTGTTCCAGGCGTTCTCCCGCGCCGTGTCCGAAGCGGGACGCCGCTTCGTCGTCATGGACACCGCACCGACGGGCCACACGCTGCTCCTCATGGACGCCACCGGCTCGTACCACCGCGACGTCGCCCGCAACCTGGCCCCCGGCATGCACTTCACCACCCCGATGATGCGGCTGCAGGACCCCGACTACACGAAAGTGATCCTCGTCACGTTGCCCGAGACCACTCCCGTGCTCGAGGCCCGGCAGCTGCAGGACGACCTCGAGCGCGCCGGCATCCACCCGTGGGCCTGGGTGGTCAACCAGGCCATCACCGGCACCGGCACCCAGAGCCCCCTGCTGATCACACGCGCACTCCATGAGACCGGCCAGCTCGCCGCCGTCGTCGAGCAGAGCGCCCGCGTCGCCCTCGTACCGCTCCAACAGAACCCTCCCGTGGGCCACGAGCACCTGCTGAGCCTCACACGGTCCCTGGCGCATGCGTGACATGAGCGCCACATCGACACCCGCAGGTGCGTCCGAACGGTCACACCCCATGGCCCTGCCGATCGCGCCGCAGTCAGACACCTGCAGCGATGCGGGCACCGAGCCTCTGATGCCGTACCCGCAAGCGACCGCCCTCGCTGACACCCTCAAAGCGATCGCCGATCCCACCAGAGTGCGGTTGCTGGACCACCTCGCGTCCGTCCCCGGGGGCACTGTGTGCGCCTGCCACCTCCCGGGGCAGCTCGGCATCAGCCAACCCACGCTCAGCCACCACCTCAAGAAGCTCGTGGCTGCCGGCATCCTCACGCGCGAACAGCGCGGACGCTGGGCCCACTACACCGTCGTCCCCGCCGCGCTCGAAGGGGTCAGGGCCTTCATCACGGCAACCGAGGCTCCGTCCGACATCCCGGGAGCGCCTCGGAACTGAGTTGCCAGAGCGCCGGAGCAGCCGTCCGCTGCGTCAGCGCCAGGAGTACTGCGGGTCGTACCCGAGGACGCGGCGAGCCTTGTCGATCGACAGCAACGTGTCGTGGTCACCGAGGTCGCGCGTGACGGGCACGCCGGGGAAGGCCTCGGCGACCAGCTCGGCGTTCGGCCGTGACATCACGGTGTCGGCCGCGGCGATGATGAAGCGGTCGAAGCCCGTGGTGTCCAGCTCGAGGGCTCTGAGTACGGCCTGTGCTCCATCGCGTCCGTCGATGTAGCCCCACAGGTTCCACTTGCGCAGGGTCGGGTCCGCGTCGAAGGAAGGGAACTCCGCGTAGTCCTCGGGGTTCTTCACGTTGGAGAAGCGCAGCGCGATGATCTTGAGCGTCGGGTCCCAGCGCACCAGCTCGATCGCCATCTGCTCCTCGAGGTGCTTCACCAGCGAGTACATGCTCTCGGGTCGTGCCGGGTAGTCCTCGTCGACCGGGATGTACGGCGGTGGCACGTCGAACGGCAGGCCGAGGACCGTCTCGCTCGACGCGTACACGACGTTCTTGATGCCGGCCCTGCGGGCAGCCTGGAAGACGTTGAACGTGCTGAGGATGTTGTTGTGGAACGTGGCGACGTCGCTGAGGATGCCGGGGGCCGGTATCGCAGCCAGGTGCACGAGGGCGTCGAACGCCGGCCTCGAGGCCTGGTCGGAGCCGGCCGCCGTGTCGTTCTCGCCGAACAGCGCGTCGACCGTCTCGCCGTAGTTCGTCAGGTCGACCCGGAGGAAGCCCGGACCACGCGTCCCGGCCGCGTCGAGGTTGACGACGTCATGTCCGGCCTCGCGCAGGACCGCGACGACCGTGCGCCCCAGCTTCCCCGATCCACCGGTGACAGCGATCTTCATCATCTGGCTCCTCATGACTTGTCTGGTCTGCGTTGTCTCGTGACCCGATGCGGCCGGATACGCCTCCCTCGCACGCGGTCAGCGGTACGTCACCACCTGTCGTGGACGTAGCCGCGGATGCCCGAGTCGTAGATGGCCTTGAGCGACGCCAGGGTGGCCGTCCCAAGCGGGGGGACTGCAGCGGCTTCGGCATTCGCGCGCGCCTGTGCTCCGTTGCGTGCGCCGGGGATCGCCACGCTCACTCCGGGCTGGTCAAGGATCCACCGCAGCGCGAGCTGCGCGGTCGTCACTCCCGCCGGCGCCAAGGCGGCGACCTCGCGTGCAGCGGCGACTCCTACCTCGAAGGGGACACCCGAGAACGTCTCGCCGACGTCGAAGGCCGCGCCGGAGCGGTTGTACGTACGGTGGTCGTCCACCGCGAACGTCGTCGACTCGTCGTACTTGCCCGTCAGCATGCCGCTGGCCAGGGGTACCCGGGCGATGATGCCCACACCGGCCGCCGCGGCTGCCGGCAGGACCTGCTCGAGCGGCTTGCGCCGGAAGGCGTTGAGGATGATCTGCACGCTCGCCACGTGCGGCCGCGCGATGGCCGTCAGTGCCTCGTCGCAGGTCTCCACCGAGACCCCGTACGCGTTCATCCGGCCCTCCTCGACCATCGCGTCCAGCTCGTCGAACACCGCGTCGCTCGAGAAGACAGGTGTGGGCGGGCAGTGGAGCTGTACGAGGTCGAGCGTGTCCACGCCGAGGTTGCGGCGGCTGCGGTCGTTCCAGGCGCGCATGGCCTCCCCGGTGAAGGCCTCGGGTACGTGCGGGTCGGCGCGTCGCCCCATCTTGGTGGCGACCGTCAGACCGTCATCGGGGCGCTCGCGCAGCAGCCGACCGACGAGCCGTTCGCTCCGCCCGTCGCCGTACACGTCCGCGGTGTCCAGGAAGGTCACGCCGGCGTCCACCGCAGCGTGCAGCGTCGCGAGCGCGTCGTCCTCGCTCACCGCTCCCCAGTCCGCGCCGAGCTGCCAGCACCCCAGCCCGATGACCCCAACCTGACGACCCGTACGACCCAGCTGTCTCGACTCCATGCCCCGACCCTACGACGGCTGAGCGAGTCGTCGCTCCACGGCTGTGCGGCGGGAGCGGGCTCCGGTCGCCCAGATCTCGCTCTGCGGCAGCCTCTGACGCGATTGCGACCCGTTCGGCTGTTCCATGGACGCCCGATCCGACGCAGGATGGAGGCAGCGATGTTGCTCTTCTGTGTCAGGGAGGATGACCATGCCACGTTCAACGACCATCAACCGGACGGTACCTCTGGAGGGCCTGGCAGGGACGCTCGCCTCTCTCCTCGGGGGTGATCTACCGGTGGCGATCGAGGCGTACGACGGCAGTCATGCCGGTCCGTCGGACGCGCCGGCGACGCTCGTCGTACGGTCTCCGGACGCCGTCCGTCGGGTGCTCTCGTCGCCCGGCGAGCTCGGCATGGTGCGCGCCTATGTTGCGGGCGACGTCGACCTGGACGGGGACATCTACGCCGCCCTCGGCGCCGTGCGCGACCAGGTGGGCGACGTGTTCCGCCGGCCGGAGTCGTGGGGCACGCTGGCCCGTCTGGTGCGGGGGACCGGTGGGCTTCGCCGTCCGCCCGAGCCACCCCCGGAGGAGATCCGGCTGCACGGGCGTCTGCACAGCCGCTCCCGGGACGCCGCGGCGATCGCCCACCACTACGACGTGTCGGGGGACTTCTACCGCTTGGTCCTCGGCCCGACGATGACGTACTCCTGCGCGGTGTGGGACGACCCGTCGGTAGGGCTGGACGCTGCCCAGGAGGCGAAGTACGACCTGATCTGCCGCAAGCTCGGCCTCGTACCGGGCATGCGGCTGCTCGACGTCGGCTGCGGCTGGGGCGGCATGGCCATGTACGCGGCGCGCCACTACGGCGTACGAACCGTCGGCGTCACCCTGTCCCGCGAGCAGGCGGCGCTCGCTCGTCAACGGGTCGCGGAGGCGGGTCTCGCCGACCAGGTGGAGATCCGCCTGTCGGACTACCGCGAGGTCGACGACGGCCCGTACGAGGCGATCAGCTCGATCGGCATGTTCGAGCACGTGGGCGAAGGCCAGCTGGGCACGTACTTCTCCCGCATGTACGAGCTGTTGGCGCCCCAGGGCCGCCTGCTCAACCACGGCATCAGCCGCCCCGCCTGGATCGGTCGGATCAAGCGCAACAGCTTCCTGCCGAGGTACGTCTTCCCCGACGGCGAGCTCGAGGAGATCGGCACCGTCGTCTCCTCCATCCAGCACGCCGGGCTCGAGGTCCGCCACGTCGAGGACCTGCGCGAGCACTACGCGCTGACCCTGCGTGCGTGGGTGCGCAACCTCGAGCACAGCTACGCCGAGGCTGTACGGCTCGCCGGCGAGGGCCGCGCGCGGGTGTGGCGTCTGTACCTGGCTGGGTGCGCCCTGGGCTTCGAAGCCGGCGAGATCGAGATCCACCAGACCCTCGCGGTGAAGGCCACTGGAGGTTCCAGTGGAATGCCGTGGCGACCGGATTGGGACTAGCCTCGCCGGCTGCCCTGAGGGCTCCCAGGGGCCCTCAGTCCTGTGGGGACTCCTTCACCCGAGCCACCAGCTGGGTCGGGTTCACGAACTTCAGGGCAACCAGCAGGATGACCAGCATCATCAGCATGTACATGACCGCCATGGCGTCCACGGACTGCTGGGCCCGGATGCCGGCCGCGTTCATGGAGTTGAACAACGCCACCACGATGGTCTGGGAGCTGTTGCCACTGGTGAGGAAGGTCAGTTCGAACATGCCCACCGTACGGACCAGCACCAGGATGCCCGCCGCCAGCATGCCGGGCACCAGCAGCGGCATGAGGATGCGCCGGAAGATGACGCCGGTACCGGCACCGCACATGCGGGCGGCGTTCTCCAGCGAGGGGTCCAGCTGTTCCATGAACGGGGTCATCGTCATGATGACGAACGGTACCGAGGGCACGAGGTTCGCGAGGATGACGCCAGACATGTTGCCGGCCAGCCCGAAGCGGTACAACGCGGTGGCGAGCGGGATGCCGTAGGTGATGGGTGGAACCATGATCGGCAGCAGGAACAACAGGTTCAACAAGCCCTTGCCCGGGAAGTTCTTCCGAGCCAGCACGTAGCTTGCCGGCACACCGATCAGCAGTGAGATGAGCAGGACCGCTCCCGTCACCTCCAGGGTCACCAGGAACACCTGGCTGAGGTTGAACTGCGTCCAGGCATCGCCGTACCACTGGGTGGTGAAGCCCTGCGGCCACCACGAGTTGAACCACGTGCGGCCGAAGGAGTTGACCAGGACAGAGCCGACCGTCCCCATGAGGAAGATCATGAAGGCGATCACCCCGCCCCACACGACCCACTGGGTCGGCGTGGCCACAATCCTCGGTGTGCGGCGGCCTGGCTTGACGCTCTCGACCCCGGGGTCGCTGACCGAAATGCTGCTCATGCGCCCTTGCCTCCTGTCGTTCCGATGTAGAACGTGCGCCGCAGGGCCTGCACGGCCGCGATCACCAGCAGCTCGACCGCACCCATGACCATCGCGATCGCGGAGGCGTAGTTGTAGTTGTAGTACGTGTAGGCCTGCTCGTACGCCGCGATCGCAATGACATGTTCTTCGCCATGAGGGTTGCCCAACATCATCGCCGAGGGGAAGACACTGAAGGCCATCACGAACGCCAGGCTGAATGTGGTGGCAAGGCCGGGAGCCAGCAGCGGCAGAGTGATCCGCATGAACCGCTGCCAGGGCGAGGCCCCCAGGGTGGACGCCGCACGCTCCAACGTCGGGTCGATGCCCGAGGTGTAGCTCAGGATCAGCAGGAACGCGAAGGGGAACCCACTCAGGATCAGCGAGAGGAACACGCCCCAGTAGTTGTACGTGAGCTTGAGCGGGGCGTCGATCACGTGAATCAGCATGAGGAAGCGGTTCAGCCACCCGGCGTTGCCCAGGAAGTTGAGCAGGCCTTCCGCGGTCAACACCGTGCCCAGCGTGATCGGCACGACGAGCATGGTCGTGACGGCCCGCTTACCCGGGAACCGGCCCCTCATCCAGTACGCGAAAGGCACCGAGGCGAGCGTGTTGAACAACGTCGCCGGGATGGCCAACCGCAGCGTCAGCCAGATCGTGCTGCTGTAGTAGGAGTCGGCGAAGAACTTGGCGTAGTTGCTGAAGATTCCGGTATCGCCCGCGTTAGGTGTGAGCGACAGACTCAGACCGTAGAGGAACGGATAGACGAAGAGGGCGACCACGAAGATGACTGCGGGCAGCAACAGCCACAGTGTCCGGTCGATGCCCCGATCGGCCATCCGGTGCCGCCAGGCACCCCGCGGCTCGGCGGGGACCGCTGTGGCTGGCAGCGCGCCCGCCGACATCAGGAAGCCCCTCCCGCGACCGCTACCGGCGTCACTCCCAGGTCGGGGACCCGTGTGACCGTGTTGTCGTCAGCGAAGGCCAAGGTCCGGTCGGCCTCTGCCGCGACGCTGATGCGCGCCCCGGGACGGAGATCCTGGTCGGTGCGCACCGTGAGGGCGAGCCTGTTGGGCAGGCGCACCTCCGCCACCATCTCGCGGCCCTGGTACTCGACCACCTCGACCATTCCGTCGACCAGCAAGCCCTCCGAGGTCCCGCCGGGCGCCACCACCTTGAGGTCATCGGGCCGGACCCCGACGATGATGGCGTCGCCGACCTTGAGGTCGCCCATTGCGGTGGCGTGCACCTCGAGGCCAGACACGTTGGCGACGACCCGCTTCCCGTCGACGGCAGTGACCTGTGCCTTGAGCAGGTTGCGGTAGCCCATGAAGTCGGCCACGAACGCGTTGGCGGGCCGGCTGTAGAGCTCGCGTGGCGTGCCGATCTGCTGCACCCTCCCCAGGCGCAGGACAACCAGGCGGTCGGCGAGGCTCAACGCCTCCTCCTGGTCATGCGTGACATAGACCGTTGTCAGGTCGAGCGCCTGGTGCAGACGGCGGATCTGGGTACGCATCTCAAGGCGCAGCTTGGCGTCCAGGTTGCTCAGCGGTTCGTCCATCAGCACCAAGGGCGGACGCAGGACGACCGCGCGGGCGATCGCCACCCGCTGTTGCTGACCGCCGGACAGCTGGCCCGGCAGCTTGGTTGCCTGATCCTCCAGGTGCACGAGTTCGATCGCCTCCGCGACCCGCTCCTTGATCTCGGCCGAGGGGGTCTTGCGCATCTCCAGGCCGAACGCCACGTTCTTGCGGATACTCATGTGGGGGAAGAGCGCGTAGTTCTGGAAGACCATCCCGAACCCGCGCTTCTCGGGCCGGGTCATGTCGATGCGCTTGTCGTCCTGCCAGATCGCGCCGTGCGTGAGCGGCAGGAGGCCAGCGAGGCAGTTCAAGGCCGTCGACTTCCCACAGCCCGACGGCCCGAGCAGGGCGATGAACTCGCCCTGCTCGATCGTCAGGCTGAGGTCGGTGAGTGCATTCGCCTCGCCGAAGCTGCGTCCGACACCGTCGAGCCGCAGTTCACCGAACTGTTTGGCGGGGGCGATGATCTCGGTCACTTGGCCGCCTTGGACCCAGCGATGTTGCGGTTCCACAGATCGAACGCGGACACCATGGCCGTGTACGGGAGAGGAACGACCGTCGGGTTGTTGGCGATGAGGCTGTCGTACTCGGGGCGGCCGAACTTGGCGATGACATCCTGGCTCGCCTGGGGAGCCATGGAGAGCGTCACATCCTTGATCGCCGGTCCGGGGTAGAAGTACCCCTTGTCGTAGGCCTTGGCCTGCTGGTCCGGCTTGAGCATCCAGGCGATGAGCCGGACGACAGCGGTCAGCTGGTCCTGGGAAACCCCGGTCGGTACGACGACGTAGTGGGCGTCGGTGACCCACTTGAAGCCCGACAGGGTGCCGATCTTGGCTTCGGCGGGTACGGTGCCGAGCGCTCGGGGGTTGATGTCCCACCCGGTGGTGGACATGATCATGTCGACCGAGCCCGAGGCGAGGTCCTTCATCGTCTGTGTCGTTCCGGAGGGGTAGACGCTGATGTACGAGCCGAGGTCCTTGAGGTAGGCCCACGTCTTGTCCCAGCCCTTCACGGGATCCGTGGGGTCTGTGTCACCCAGGATGTAGGGCAGACCCATCAGCCAGGTGCGGCCGGGACCCGAGTTGGCCGGCTGGGCGTACTCGAACTTGTTCGGGTGCGCTTTCGCCCAGGCCAGCAGCTCGTCGGCACTGGTGGGCGGGGTGGAGACCCTGCTGGGCATGTACTCGATGAGCGGGCCGGAGGGGTAGTAGGTGACGCAGACGCCGTAGTCTCCCGCCAGCGCCTGCATCTTCGCCGCCGCCGGGAGGTAGTTGGCCATGCCGGTGAGGACGCTGGCGTTGGTCGGCAGCAGCGGCTGCCAGATCTTCTGCGAGAGCCCACCGGCCAGGCCGTCGGTGCCGGTCAGCACCATGGCGATGTCAACCCTTCCGGCGCTCTGCTGGGCCTTGATCTTGCCGACCAGCTCCGGCGCGCTGGCCGAGGACGTGGTGACCGAGCTCACGATGTCGGGGTTGTTGGTCTTGAAGTCGTCGATCATGCCCTGAGTGAGCTGCAGGTCACCGGCGACATCGAGGATGTTCAGCGTCACGGGCTTGCTCGGCTTGAGAGGAACGGCGCTGCTGACGTCGGCGGTCGGACCAGCGTTGGGGGCTGTTGGCGCCCCACAGGCGTCGAGTGCCAGGGTTCCGATGACGGCCGAAGCCCCCATGAGGACCGAACGGCGAGCAATGTTCATGTCTGTCCCTTCTGCCTGCTCCGGCCCACCAGTTGGGTCTGAGGGTGCTGTGGCTCCGCAGTGAGCCTGGGCGGCGGCCGGGCCTGGCCTGAACATCGGCCGGCGGGGTGTCCGTACGAGTGAAATCGTGCCTCCTCATGACCTCGTTTGTATCTTGTTGCAGGACCTTGTCATCGTTTCTGCAAACGTTCCCACTCGGGCGGGTAGGTCCGTCGCCACCTGTGCGGGTCCCGCCCGGCTTCGCTGAGGCGGGAGAGCGCTGTACGAGCCCCTGGTTCTGGCTGCTACGGTCGATCGAGCGGACCATCGAGATCCTCGCTGAGGAGCACGCAATGTCGGATCGGATCGTCAAGGCCGAGGTGCTCGTCTCGAGCCCGACGCGCAACTTCGTCACACTGCGGATCACCACCGCCGACGGCATCACCGGCCTCGGTGACGCCACCGTCAACGGTCGCGAGCTCGCCGTGGCGTCCTACCTGCGCGATCACATAGCGCCCCTGCTCATCGACCTCGACCCGAGCCGCATCGAGGACATCTGGCAGTACCTGTACCGCGGCGCATACTGGCGCCGGGGCCCGGTCACCATGGCGGCGATCGGTGCCATCGACCTCGCGCTGTGGGACATCCTCGGCAAGCGCGCCAACCTCCCCGTCTACCAGTTGCTGGGTGGCCGCGTACGGGAGGCCGTCCCCACCTACGGCCACGCGTTCGGCTGGGACATCCCAGCACTGCTGAACGCCGTGGAGGCCCACATCGCCAAGGGCGCCAAGCACATCCGCGTCCAGTCCGGTGTGCCCGGACTCGACAAGGTGTACGGCGTTTCCAAGGACCCGAACTACGAGCCGGCCGGTCGCGCGGCCCGGCCGTCGGAGGAGCGCTTCGACGCAGACGCCTACATCCGGCACGTGCCCAAGGTGCTGGCCGCCGTTCGCGAGAAGGTGGGCGACGACATCCAGCTGCTGCACGACGCGCACCACCGGCTCACGCCCACGCAAGGCGCCCGGCTGGCCAGAGCGGTCGAGCCCTTCAACCTCTTCTGGCTGGAGGATGTCACGCCGGCGGAGGACCAGGAGGCGATGCGTTTCGTCCGCAGCGCCTCCACCACGCCTCTGGCGATCGGCGAGGTGTTCAACAGCGTCTGGGACTGCCAGTACCTGATCGAGAACCGGCTCATCGACTACATCCGGACAGCAGTCGTGCACGCGGGCGGCATCAGCCACTCCCGCAAGATCTACGCGCTCGCCGAGGTCCACGGCGTCAAGGCCGGCCCTCACGGTCCGTCCGACGTGTCGCCCATCGCGCTCGCGGCGAGCATCCACATGGGCGCCTCGACCCACAACTTCGGGATCCAGGAGTACATGGGCTACGACGACCTCGTCCACGAGGCCTTCCCCCACGCGTGGAGCTACGCCGACGGTGTCCTGCAACCGGGGGAGGCTCCCGGCCTCGGCGTCGACATCGACGAGGAGCTCCTGAACGCCCACCCCTATGCCACCGCCTACCTTCCGGTGGCACGTCGTATGGACGGCTCTGTCCTGGATTGGTGACGCTCGTACGGGACCCGGGGACGACCACCTCAACCTCGACCGGTGTTTCGCGCGGGGACCGGTTCACCTATGGGTAATAGGGAAGTGCGCGCTTGGCCACGATGCGGCCACGGCGCCCCAGACCCACCAGAGGAGACAGAGATGAAGATCACGGACAACGGACCTCAGCCGAACGCCTTCGACCTCGAGACGGCGACGAAAGAGAACAGCAACTACCGGACGGTGGCCTGGTCGGGGCGCTACCTGCAGGTGACGCTGATGTCGATCCCGCCGGGCTCCTCGATCGGGCTCGAGGCGCACCCCGAGACGGACCAGTTCGTACGGCTCGATGCCGGCAAGGGCCACGTCACGATGGGCCCGAAGGAGGACGACCTGAGCTTCCAGCTCGACGTCGAGGACGGCTGGAGCGTGCAGGTCCCCGCCGGTACGTGGCACGACATCGTCAACACCGGCGACGAGGACATGCGCCTGTACGTGGTGTACGCGCCCACCCACCACACACCCGGCATCGTCCAGAAGACCTCTGACGACGCCGAGAAGGACGAGAAGTCGGGGCGCGACGAGCCGCCGGAGTGGTCCGTACAGCCGAAGAACACCGAACCCGACAAGAAGGCCTGATCCCGGGCTGACCCTGTCCATGCTCGAGGAGCCACGACGCGCGCGGACAAACCGGCGTTGCCCGGTACGGAACGACCTTTCGAAGCCGTCAGGCCTTGTCACCGCATCCCCAAGGTCCTTGGGGCTTGTCTGTACTCTCGCAGGACACGTGCGTTTCCAGTGACGGTGAGAGATGACGACACAGCGTGACGAAGGGGTCCCGCGGGGCCGCGCCGCACTCAACGGCGTGCTCGCGACGGGCGCAGGACTCGGGGCAGGACACTTCGCCTCCCTCCTCGCTCCCGCATCGTCGCCCGTCGTCGCTGTCGCCTCGCGGGCCATCGACCTGACGCCCGGTCCGGTCAAGGACTGGGCCACCTCGACCCTCGGCACCGCGGACAAGGCCGTGCTCGTGGTGGGCGCGATCGTGGTGACGCTGGGCCTCGGTGCGCTGGTCGGGCTCGTCGCTCGTCGCTCGTCGCTGGCGGGGCTGATCTGCAGCGCGGCCCTGGCGGCGACAGCGATAGCAGCTGCGTGGCCCAACTCGGGCCGCGAGGTGCTCTGGTGGGCGCCCGGGGTCGCGGCCCTGGCAGTCGGCGCCTGGGCACTGCGCCGGCTCGTACGGGCGTCTGCAGATGCCAGCGACGCGCCGGTCGAGGACGACCGCGGCCGGAGGGCGTGGTTCCGTCTCGCCCTCGGTGTGGGCGGTCTCGGAGTCGTGAGCGCCCTCGTCGGGCAGTGGCCCCGTGGGGGAGGCGGAGCCCAGGCGGTGACTCTGCCGACCCGGTCGGTCACGCCCCTCCCCACCGGCCTCGAGGCGCGTGTGCCCGGGCTGAGTCCGTTCGTGACCCCCGCGTCCGACTTCTACCGCATCGACACCGCCCTGAGCGCCCCCTCCGTCGACGTCAGCGGCTGGCACCTCTCGATCTCCGGTCTCGTGGACAACCCCTTCACGATCAGCTGGGACGAGCTGCTCGCGATGGACGCGATCGAACGGCCAGTGACGCTCGAGTGCGTGTCGAACGAGGTGGGCCAGAACCTGATCGGGTCGGCGCTGTGGCTGGGCGTACGGACCTCGCAGCTGCTGGCCCGTGCCGGCGTACAGCCGGGTGCGGACATGGTGCTGTCATCCTCCGTCGACAACTTCTCGGTGAGCACGCCGCTGGGGGCGCTGATGGACGACCGGGACGCCCTCGTGGTGTACGGGATGAACGGCGCCGCCCTGCCCCAGGAGCACGGGTTCCCCGTACGCCTGCTCACGCCCGGCCTGTACGGGTTCGTGGGGGCGACGAAGTGGCTGACCAAGATGGAGGTCACCACGTTCGCCAAGAACCAGGCGTACTGGACGAAGCTGGGCTGGTCCGACCACGGACCCATCAAGCCGAGCTCTCGGATCGAGGTCCCTCGACCCGGCGCCCACCTCTCCGTGGGCAGCGTCACCGTGGGTGGCACGGCGTGGGCTCACGGCGTGGGGGTCGGCAAGGTGCAGGTACGCGTCGACCAGGGACCCTGGAACGACCTGACCCTCGGCCCCGACGCCGGCATCGAGTACTGGCGGCAGTGGATCTGGACCTGGGATGCCGACAAGGGCGACCACGACCTTCAGGTACGGGTCATCGACGCGGCGGGCAAGGCACAGGACGAAGCGGTCGCCGACCCGTTCCCCAACGGCTCGTCGGGCCTGCACACGATCCACGTCACCGTGGGCTAGTCGTTCTGGTTCAGCGGACGTTGAACCCACCGACGAGGACGCAGCGACGACGGCGGGCGAAGGTACGGGCGGAGGTGAGTCCCTCGCCCGTGGGGCCCGCGATCGTGAAGGAGCAGTACCCCTCGCCACCGATCCCGATGCCTGCGTACGACGGTCCGTTCTTGACGAAGATCGTGGTCTGGATGCGCTTGGCCATCTTGGTCAGGTTGTTCACGTCGGAGGAGTGCATGATCGCGGTGTGCCGGTTGCCGTGCTCGGCGATGACCGCGAGGTCCATGCCCTCTTCGACGTCCTTGACCCGGACGATCGGCAGGACGGGCATCATCAGCTCGACACGCACGAAGGGGTGCTCGAAGGGCACCTCGGCGATGATCAGCCGGGTACCGGCCGGAGCGGTGACACCGATCGCCTCGAGCAGCACGGGGGCAGACTTTCCGATCCACCCCGTCACCGCGTGGCGACCGTCGACGACGAGGGCCGCCAGCTTCGCGATGAGCTCGGGGTCGCGCAGCTCGTACGCGCCGTGCTTGAGCATCTCGAACTTCAGGAGGTCGGTGATCGAGGCGACGGCGAGCACTTCCTTCTCCGCGGTGCAGGGGAGGTTGTGGTCGAAGCTCGCCCCGTCGACGATGTCCTTGGCCGCCTTCTCGATGTTGGCGGTGGTGTCGACGAGCACCGGTGGGTTGCCGGCCCCCGCGCCGATCGCCTTCTTGCCGCTGGAGAGCACCGCCTTGACGATCCCAGGACCGCCCGTGGCGACCAGGAGGCGTACCAGCTTGTGCTCCATCATCGCGTTGGTGTTCTCGATCGACGGTTCCATGACCGTGACGATCAGGTTGGGCGGTGCGCCGACCGCCGCGAGCGCCTCGTTGAACTGACGGATGACCCAGTGGCTGATGGTCGTCGCCCTCGGGTGGGGGCTGAACACCACGGCGTTGCCGGCAGCCAGCATGCCGATGCTGTTGTTGATGATGGTCTCGGTCGGGTTGGTGACGGGGGTGATGGCGCCGATCACGCCGAACGGCGAGATCTCGATCGTCGTCAGGCCGTCGTCGCCGGACCAGGCCTCGGTCACCAGGTCCTCCGTGCCGGGCGTGAGCTCGGCGACAGCCCGGTTCTTGATGATCTTGTCGGGCACATTCCCCATGCCGGTCTCCTCGACCGTCGAGCGGGACATGAACTCGAGATGCTCGGGGATCAGGGCGACGTCGCGGAGCGCCTTGACGAACCGGGCGCGGTCCTTCATCGAGCAGCCGAGGTACGCCTTCCACGCAGTGTCGGCAGCGACGATCGCGCTGTCCATGTCAGGGAAGATTCCGTCGCTGGGGGAACTGGTCGCGTTGCGGCTGACGACCTCGCGGATGACGTCTGCGACGACCTGACGGACGGTCTCCGGACTGATGGTGCTCATGGCTATCTCGCTTCCTGAACTGCGGACATTGCGTGCGTGACGATGCAGACGTCCTGGTCGACCGTGCCGCCGGAGACGCCGATGCCGCCGGCGATCAGGCCGTCGACGAAGACCGGGAGTCCGCCCCCGAAGACGACCACCCGGCCGCTGTTGGAGTTCTGGATTCCGTACAGGTCGCCCGCAGGGGTGGACGGGTCTTTGAGTGCCGAGGTGGGCAGCTTGAAAGCGGCGGAGGTGAAGGCCTTGCCGATGGCGATGTCGATGCTGCCGAGCAGCGAGTCATCCATGCGGTGCAGCAGCATGAGGTTGCCGCCCGCGTCTACGCCCGCGAACACGATCGGTACGCCCAGCTCCACAGCCTTGGCCTCAGCGGCCTCCGCCATGATCTTCAGCGTGGCCAGGTCGTATCGGGTCGGCGCTCCGGGCGTGCCGGCATCGGCTCCGAGCAGCTTGGCGACGCTGCGACGTACGACCTGCTCGATCATGACGACGTCGTGGTGGTGCTCGGTCAGCCGAGCCAGTGCGTACAGCGCATCGGACAGACGGTTGAGGTACTTGATCAGCTCCGGCCGCACCGAGATGGTCTCGGACATGGTGAGCACCCGGCGCTCAGCGCGCCTCGTCACCGTCCGGGCTCGGTGGAGGGCGGCTGACGGGACGTCGCGGCCGGGGATGACGAACTGGCGCTGGGGGCCGGTCACCTCGAGGCACATGTCGATGAGACTCTCCAGCTCGGAGACGTCGGCAGCGTTGACCGTGTTGTCGAGGATCTCGCGGCCTTTGGCGTCACTGGCGAGCTCAGCCGCCACGACGAAAAGCCGCTGCTGAATGGCGTGGAGGGTGGCGCGAACAGAATCGTCCATCGCGACGGCCTTCGCCTCTCCGATCGCCGAGTTGGCCTCGTCGACGGTTCCATACGCCTCGACGCCCGGATCCTGCTTGGGCACGCGCGAGCCGCCGAACAGCCCGGTCAGCCCGGCATCGCCGGTGCGCGTGTAGACGTTCGGCATGACTACTCCGGCCCGATCTCCACCGTGTCGACGATCCCGACGATCGTCGAGTCGATGGGTGAGTCCGTACGCGCCGCTGCGAACCGTGCGGAGCTGCCTCCGGTGACGAGCACGGTCTCGCCCACGCCGGCGCCCACGGTGTCGACGGCTACCTGGGGCAGCCCGACGTATCCGCCGTCGATACCGAGCCGCTCGACGACGAGCAGCTTGAATCCGACAAGGCGCTCGTCCTTACTGGTCGAGACGACTGTCCCGCGTACCTTTGCCAAGAACATGTCACACCTCTCGTGAGATCCGGATGGAACGGGCAGCGGCAAGATCGCGCGCCATGGCGGTCACTTTCGCGCTGGCGGTGACCCGCAGCTCGACACCATCAGGCAGCGGCTGGATCACCCGCTGGCTGATCAGGCTGAGTTCGCAGGGCACGACGCCGGGCCGAGGAGCGGCGGCCACGGTGTCTGCCGTGGCTGACGTCGGGAGCTCTGCGGTGGCCCGTGCGGCGACTCCAGCGACCAGGCCGGCGACGGACGTACCGATCGCGGCCACCACGGGAGCGCGCCGCTCGCGGTCTCGGCCTTCCCAGGCCGCGATCGCCGTGCGGTACAGGAAGCGCGAGTCCGAGAGCCGCACCCCGAAGGAGGCGAGGGCGGCGAGGTTGGCCCGGAGCAGGTCGGCGTACGCAGGGGGCATGTTCGGGAACCAGCCCCTCTTGGGAGCGTCGTCTGGGCAGATCGCGCTTCGCGAAGCGACCACGAGCCGGTTGCTCATGATGAACTCGCTGAACAGGTTGCTGGCCAGGCAGTCGGCGACGCCGTGAGAGACCTTCGCCGCGATGTTGCTGGTCAGGGTGGGCGCGATGAGCATGTCGTGCTCTTCGACCATCCGCTTCGACACCTCGCGCATGCCGACGGACCGGATCTTGGCCTGGTCCAGCACACGAATGGCGCTCGGGGTCTGGAGGTAGTCCAGCTGGACGCCGGCTGCGGCGAGGAGCTTGAGCTCACCGATCGCCTCGTCGAACCCCAGTAGCCCGCCGGTGAAAATCACCAGGGCGCGCCGTGGCGTCGGCGACATCAGCTCGAGGATCGCTTCGACGATGAGGGCCCTCAGCTCAGCCTCAGTCATCACGGAACTCCTTCATGGGAATGCCGAGCGGCGTCACGAAGAGAGGCTCGACCGGGCGGATAACAGGCCGCCCGAGCCGGTACGCGAACACGTCGGGCGCATTGAGGAAGGAGCTGGAGCCGCCGACCAGGTACACCGCTGGTACCTCGTACCCGACGAGGGCGGCCTCCGCGATCGATGCCATCTTCTCCAACGTGGGACGGATCGCTCCGAACACGTCCTGCTGCTTGGCAGGATCCTTCTTCATGACCTCCGCGGCCTCGTAGCCGATGCGGTACGCACCGGCGAGTACGAGGTTCATGTGGTGGCCGCCGGTCGCCTCGTCCACCGAGAGGAGGACGCGTGAGCCGGACAGGATGGAGACGCCGGTCGTGCCATGGCCGATGTCGATGACGCACCCGTCGGTGATCCCGAGTGCCCGGGCCGCCGCGACGGGCTCGTCGACGACCTCGTCGGTGTCCAGTCCGGCAGCGCTGGCGACGTTGCGGAAGACCTTGATGTCGCCCTCGCTGATGCCGGGCGGGATGGAGACGGACGCCTTGGTGAAGCGGTGTCCGAGCCGCTGCTCCACGTCGTCCCTCAACCGGCGCACGATCGTCGTGGCGCCCGCCCAGTCGACGACGACTCCGTCACGTACGACCGTGGAGTGCACCCACGCTCCGGCCACTGGGCGGTTCTCACCGTCGACGACCGACAGCACGATGTTGGCCGTGCCCAGGTCGATACCGAGGCGCGGCTCGCCTCTCGGCTCGTCGACCTCGCCCGTACGCACCAGCTCCGCGAACCGGCTGATGGCCGCTTCGGCAGATATCAGGGGGGACGTCATCGTTGCAGTCACGGGCGTATCAGCTCCCCATGGTCCCCGCTGCGCAGACCGAGGGCGTTGGCCTCGTCCGTGTCGAGGTGGATCTCGGGGACCCACTCGTCCTTGACCCTGATGATGAAGTTCTCCAGCACGCCGGCGCGTTGGCCGCCGAACCGGACCTTCACGAGGTCCTGGTCCGCGACGCCGAGCTCCTGCGCGTGCTGCGGCCCCATGTGGATGTGACGGGCGGCGACGAGGGCACCGTGCTCGAGGCGTACGCGGCCTCGCGGACCCTCGATCTCGATCGGCCCGGCCTGGTCGAGGTGTCCCGACTGGGTGACGGGGGCGTCGATGCCGAGCTGCACGCAGTCCGTACGGCTCAGCTCCACCTGGCTCTTCGGTCGGCAGGGTCCCATCACCCGGACCTTGTCGAAGGTCGTCCTGGGTCCGTGCACCTTCACGAACTGCTCGGCCGCGAACTCGCCGGGCTGGCGAACCTTCCGGTACACCGTCAACGCGTCCAGCCCGAACAGGGTGGACAGATCCTCACGGCTGAGATGGACGTGTCTGTTCGACACTCCCAGCACGATCTGGTTCTGCATCCCTTGCAGGCGGAAGTAGACGAGGCGGGTGACCTCCTCGACGAGTTGACGGGTGTCC